>Ga0308164_10004584_pt1 | contig 11630 bp, 12 predicted proteins | sample PhyTR2_FD_201031 | JGI IMG/M metagenome (GOLD analysis project Ga0308164, IMG submission 201031) | Phyllosphere microbial communities from UC Gill Tract Community Farm, Albany, California, United States - DLSLT.R2 | ecosystem: Host-associated > Plants > Phyllosphere > Unclassified | place: USA... | reverse complement strand
CACTACCAGAAGCGTACAGGCAGCCACATCCACCCATCGAGAAAGAGGTAGTAACAGATCTCCTCGTAACGTAATGGATCAGGCCGGACCCACGCTTCGTCCGTGACCCAAGTCTTTCTGCAAGTGGCTTGCCGACCGTTGGGACTTCGTGGCTGCGGTGCTTGGGGATGTGATCTAACCGCGTACATGAACGAGCAGTGCCGCGCAGAATTTCGACCGTAGCCTCGCCACCACGTACATTTATCGGCTTGGACGCGGGGAATCGTCAGATTTGGGAGGCTGGACACCTCGCTTGCGCGCGGCATGGGATGCGGCCAAGGCTGTGAGGACCGCGACCTGGGAAAAGCGGAAGGAGCCGGTGCCATTCCGCGCCGATCAGCGCTACTTGATCGTATCGTCCAGCGGAGGGCAGCTTTCTAAGTCCGGTCTTGATACCGCGTTTCAGCGGCTGATCGTCCAGGCCATTGATAAGCAGATACTCACTGAAGAGCAGCGGTTTGGCATGCACGACTTCAAACGTAAAGGCATAACCGACAGGGCAGGGACCGGGCCGACAAGCAGCAAGCAGCAGGGCATAAGGAGGAATCGATGATAGACGTATATGACCTTAGCTTGAGAATAGTTAACCCGTCCTCCGATTGACTAATTTTCAGTCACGATTTATCCACGTTCGCCCAGTCGAGAGGTTCAGATACACTCGTGATAGTGCCAGAGGCATCTACAGCATGGACACGAAGCGCTTTTGACAGCATTCGGCTGTAGCCTAGCGAGATTCCAGAGCGCTCTTTGGTTCGTTCTGGATCGTCATATGCCACGATCTCAGCATGATGATCGTTAGCAGGACGGCCATCTTTCGCTTTGACTTTTTCTTCCCAGACCTCGAGATAAATGCAAGCACCAGGTTTAGGAGCTGGTACAGGTGCCCTGCCCACAATCTTCAGCAGCGACACGGAAATTTCCCCGGCCCCACGCAGCATACGCGCTGGCTTGCCCGACCACTCGACATCCCTCTTTACGACCGCGATCCCGCTCTCTAGACCTAACGAATTGATGCGAGTCATGGAGGTATTTGGCCGCCGAAAAATGCTTGGCGAGCCTCGATTCTCGCCGTCGATCCACTCTTCTTCAACTACTGCCCGAATAACTATCTCATCATCAGCAAGCAGCACCTGCCTAGCCGGATATTTTTCATCCGGCGAAGAATCAGACGTCATGACTATTAAAGCTCAGCTATGAGTCGGTAGAGGTCAGAGTCACCGATTGGAAATATCTCATCATGCTCATCCGTGGCGAGCTCGATTTGATGCTCGCCGAACGACATGTCCAATGTCGAACCATCGTGAAGCTTCCACGAAGTGACAATTTCACCATAAAACCCTAGGAAGATATCAATGGCAGATGGGACATTGGGGCTCTTTTCGAGAAAGCCAACGAAGTTCGCGAGCGCGGAAATTGTCATCTGCTTTGCGCCTTCTCCGTCCCAGTTATCAACCGAACGGGAAAGCCGTAACAGCCGTGCAGCAGAGCGCTGACTGAGCTTATGGCTGGCCATTACGAGATATGCGGCTTTCGCAGCAACCTCCATTGTAAGAACGCTAGCAAGCGCGGGGTGCAAAGAACAAGATGGCTGCTTTACCATCGAGGGGTAACCAACCCAGCCGGCCTTCATGAGGTCCCAAAAATGGCTCACAGCATCGTAGCCACGCTGCAGCACTCCTCTTCCGGTAGTAGTGATACTGACCGAAGTGGACGTATTACCGAACGCAGAGGTGCCAGCCATAAATCGACCTACGTTGCTGGGAATCGTATATGCGTTCACTGTGCTACCTCCGCTGGCATCATCTTATCTCGGAGCGGTGCGGAAAGACTGATGAACACATCATGGATTACCTGGCGAGCCATAGATAGGCTGCCCATGATTGTGCCCAAATCAGCGCCCACCGACTCTTTAAATTGCACCACATTCTCCAAAATATAAGCTCTGCCTCCCTCGACCTCACCTTGAGTCATTTGCAACTGCAAAGAACCAAAAGTTAGCGGGATTACCAACTGCGCTAAAGGTAGTTCAATTTCCTGACCCTCAGCGTACTTTAGCAAAACGTCAGGCAGGTCTATCTTGAACCCGAAAACCTCCTTGAGGAACTGGATATGCGATAGCCCACCCGTAAGGTCTTCGCGGAACGCATTTATATATCTTAGCGTCAAGCCATAACCACCAACATCCGTCTTCTGAGTCTCTAGCAGAATACGGACACCATCCTCAACCACTGGCCTAAAATCATCCCAAGATTTATACGGCTTAACTGCATTAGCAGTAAATATGCCATTACCTATCTGAAACAGCGACGAAGGCAGCTGCTCGAGAGCAGGAACAGAAGGACCCGAATAGCGAAAGCGCACGATGGGAGACTGCGGAGGCGCGGGAAATCCAGGAGGAAGCAGACGCTCAGACTGACCAAAACCCAGCGATGTCATAGCGCTGGTCATTTCTGGGAGTTGCTGATCGAAGGCAATCTGGTTACCAGGAAACGGAAATCCAGGCGGAAACCCAGGCGGAAAACCGAGGGGCATAGACGGATCGTTCCAGCGCAGCTCCGCTACGAGTTCGACGAGGGGCGGGTTATGGAACCGTTCGTTCATGAGGCGTTGTATGTCCTGAAAGGAGAAAATCGCATCTTGCCCATGCGACCAGCCAAAGACAGAAAAGATCACTTTCTTAGGCACCACCGGCTCAGCACTCGATTGGCTTTGGTGTGGTAAACAAAAGATAGCACCCTGCTAGCTCCTGTGGATAGATTTTCACGTACAAAATGCAGCACCCACCGCAGAATAGCTGGCTCACAGCCAATGCTTCGCGTACATCAAAGGGCTTTAACCCTTTGATTTGTCGCCATAATGCAACTGACTTGTAATCAGTAGGTCCCGGGTTCGACTCCTGGTGCCGGCACCATACACAGTAACGAGAAAGGCTCACCGAAAGGTGGGCCTTTTTTGTGTGCGTGTGTTTTTTGTAGGAGCTGCCGAAGGCTGCGAAGGCGTCATCCAATACAACGACGAACGCTAGCGCAACACCACTCTGTAGGAGCCGAACTTGCTCGCGATAGCGACCTGTCGACCAAACGCGGGCCATCGGATCGTACCGGCAGAAACATTCTGCTGGTAGAGCGTTTCACTCAGGATAGCTATCGGCAGACGCTGCTAGTGCAGCCCATATCTATCCGGCTGGAGCCACATATAAAATGCATACAGCACGGCATACGACGGGCAATACATACAGCACCGTACAAGCGATTAAAAGGATATGCAGGTTCCTTTGCAAATTAGGACGACGACTTTTGTCGTTATTGCTATCTATCTTATCCACGGAGGCTATTGCCGCTATTACATCTGGCGACCCTAGTGCCAGCAATTTTTTTGCTCGTTCCTGATGATGCTTGATCCAGAACCTTGATTTATCTACGAATAGTATCGCCATGTAATTGATCAGTATGAGCAACGCCATGAGCACAATCGTTTGATAAGCGCTGGGTACTGACTTTTCAGACGCTGCCCATGCTAAAGCCCCTGTGGTGATAGCTACCACCAGGCTACTGAAGGCCAACCGCTGGTTTTCGTGCTGCGCAATACGCTCAAATTGCAATTTATAAATTTCTTTCCAGTCATCGCTCATTAATCACTGCTTCCTTTCTATTCGTAATCGATTGATATCAATGTCACGGAATCGTGTCTGGTACAACGCGCGTTCCAGATGTCGAAGCTTGAGAGGCCATCCGAGTATATTGAATCGCTCGCCTAATGAGGCTTGATGTCATGCAGCTTATAACAATTCCCCCCGCACGAACCGCGGCCATTGTAGGTGCAGCTCAACCAACTGTGCATCTCTAGGCATGGGTTCCAGTAATGTTCCCTAGAGTTCTGGCGGCGGAAATAGTGGCGCGCTCAAAGCAATGACAACAGCTCAACCCTCCCCTCTACGCCTTACTAACCAAAGACCGCGTCATCTCCCCACGACACACCTCTAAAATCTCATCAGCCAGCGCTGAATCATCAGGGCAGGCGCGGGACAACATGATTGCGCCGACCGCGCGTGCCAGCAGGTCGATCATTTTTTTCCTTGCCTCATCCGGCGCGGCGTCAGGTCCGGTTGGGTATTTTTCGCCTAAGGTTTGCAGCATGCGCTCGATGCCTTCAGCGAACGCCGCCTTCAAATCGCCTGATTGACGCGCCGCGTCTCCGCACAATGCCGCCATTGTGCAGCCCGTGGCACGGCTGTCGCGGTGGTCTCTGGACACGTACACATCGATGAAATCCTGCACGCTCAATGCTTCGGCGTTGGCCAGTGATTGCGAAAGGCTGTTCGCTGAGGCTTCGGCCATCAGGTCCGCCTTCGAGCCGAAGTGTTTGTAGAAGCCGCCATGGGTGAAACCGGCGGCGGCCATCAGGTCGGCCACGCCGACACCGTCAAAACCGCGCTCGCGAAATACCTCTGAGGCCGTTTCCACGATGTGCTCTCGATTCGCCTGGGCCTGTGCTTTGGACACTCGCATGTTCGATACCTCACTACCGCTGAAAATCATCGGCTGATGATACATAGATGTTGATCATAATCAAAATCATTGACAGCTTAGATTTCGATCATCATCCTAATTGCCAGCGGTATGACCATCGACCAACCGGCACGGGACAAACACCCATGAACGACCAGATTCTGTTTAGCCCTGTCACGAACTAAGCCTTGGCGCTCGAGCCCGGTTATTCGCAGCAATCTCAATCCACGTTCCTGATATAGAGCCGACATCATGACTACTCGCCCGACTGTTCTCATCACTGGCGCCTCCACTGGCATCGGCGCGGTTTACGCCGACCGTTTCGCCCGACGCGGGCACGATCTGGTATTGGTCGCCCGCGACCACGTGCGCCTCGACGCACTCGCCGCAAAGTTGCGTGGCGAACACAACGTTGCCGTTGAAGTACTTCAGGCCGACCTGACTCAACTCAGCGACCTGCACATCGTCGAAGCGCGTCTACGGGATGACGCGCGCATCAACATCCTGGTCAACAATGCTGGCGCCGCACAATCCGGCGCGTTCATCGAACAAAGCACCGACAGCGTTGCGCAGCTGATAGCCCTTAACACCACCGCACTGGTGCGGCTCGCCAGCGCCATCGCACCACGCCTGAGCAAAGCCGGTGACGGCGCGATCATCAATATCGGTTCGGTGGTGGGCCTGGCGCCTGAGTTCGGTATGACGGTCTACGGGGCCACCAAGGCGTTTGTGCTGTTCCTGTCACAAGGCCTGAGCCTGGAACTGTCGCCTCAGGGCGTTTATGTGCAAGCAGTCCTGCCGGCCTCCACCCGCACGGAGATTTGGGATCGCGCAGGTATCGACATCAACACCTTGAGCGACATCATGGAGGTGGGAGATCTGGTCGACGCCGCGCTGATTGGCTTCGACCGTCGCGAGCCGGTGACCATTCCTGCGCTGCAGGAAGCAGAGCGCTGGGATGCCCTGCAAACTGCGCGTCAGGGTCTTTTGTCGCAGCTCAAGCAGTCCGTCGTGGCTGAACGCTATTTGGCTCAAGGCTGACTCACGCAGAGCAGCTCGGCCTCGCCATCGGGCGGGGCTGCAGCCTATCCTCATTCCATCGACCACTACGGCAAGCAGAACGGCTGGCGCACAAACTTTGAAGGGGTAACGTCGAGCTTTCTCAGCTCGCTATAAGCGCGGGCTTTAAGGTCATCGCTGATTCGGACATTGATACACGCCATTGATATTGCTCCCCTCACAAGGTTTGCCTGCTTGATCAATCACACCCAACGGCGACCGCTACGGCGGTGTGTCAGGCAGACCGCCACCGCTGCCTCGCAGTGCTCGTGAGCGCCTACAGGCAACGCGTTTTTTTACATCATCCGTCTATCCATAGGAACGTGCTGCTACGAACGCGGTTTGTCTGATACACCGCCATCGCGACCGTCGTAACCTCCGATTGCTCCTACAGGCCCTGCGTTGTTCAGGGATATCTTCGACCGCCACCTTGTGGATCACGTCCTCACGTCACCTTCAAAGAGGCTAAGGCGTGTCAGGCACGACGCCTCGCGAACAAGTTCGCTCCAACCGGTCCTGCGCTTACCTCCTCAAACTCCGCTCATACGCCGCCAGCACCGTGCGCTCGGACTGCACCAGGTACGACTCCAGCATCGCCGTTGCCTCGCCAGCTTTGCCTTCTTCAAGGCACTGGAGAATCGAAGCGTTCATGTCGAGGTAGGGCAGGTGCAGGAATTTTGGGTCGTTGAGGAGGCCGAAGGCCAGGCGCAATTCGGCCGAGATCTGGTCGTAGAAGACCACCAGCCGTGGGCTGTCGGCGAGTTCGACGATTGATTTGTGGAACTTCATGTTGGCGGTGCCGACGGCGACCCAGTCCTGGGCTTCGCGGGCGCGAACGCCAGATTCGACCGCTTCGCGCATGTGCACTGCGCCTGGGTGCTGTGGGTAGCCTTGGCCAAGCGCTGTGCATTCAATGAAGCGGCGCACTCTGTAGATGTCGATGATCGAGCTCATGTCCGGAACCGCCACCGTCACCCCACGGTTGGGCTCGTGCGTGAGCAAGCCTTCGCGGGTCAGCACGCGAAATGCCTCTCTCAACGTGTTGCGGGAAATATCCAGACTCTCCGCCAGAGCGGCTTCTGACAGGCGTTGGCCAGGCACTAGCTCGCCCTCGACCAGCATTCTGCGTATTTCTCGGGTAATGGTTTCTCCCAGGGTACGAGGAAGAGCGGGAGAAGAGTCGTTCATAAGGGATCCAGGATGAGAAAACCGCGCCGGGTATTCGATCAGAGCTTAGTGCAGGGCACAAGGGATGAAGCGTGCACCGTGCGTCATTAAGTAGCACTGGCGAGGAAAGAAGTAACAAAATGGTGCTCATGACTCAACCATGTAGCATGGATTGTTCAACAATAAATTCCTTGTAAACCTACAGCTTAGGTTCGATAAGGGGGTCTTGGCATGCACATTGCTCTGTTGAGTTATCTCTCACCGTAGGAATGAAGCCGTGACAACGACCACTCTAGAGTTCACAAAGACGCGGCGGGCGTCTTTAGTAGCCGCCATCTTCATGATGGCAACCTCCGCTATCGGGCCCGGCTTCATTACTCAGACCGCCACTTTCACGGCAAAAATGGGGGCCGCATTTGCGTTCGGCATCCTGGCGTCGATCCTGATCGACTTCGTCGTGCAACTTAATATCTGGCGGATCGTCACCCTCACCCGCATGCGCGCCGCAGAACTGGCCAACAAGGCGATCCCTGGCAGCGGCTATGTGCTGGCGATACTGGTGATCTTCGGTGGTGTGGTGTTCAACGTCGGTAACATCGCCGGTGCCGGTCTAGGACTCAATGCGCTGATGGGCCTTGATCCCAAATGGGGTGGGGGCTTGAGTGCACTGCTGGCCATCGGGATATTTTCTTCGCACCGTGCCGGGCTTGCCGTGGACAAGCTGATCGTCTGGCTAGGCTTGTTGATGATCGGCCTGACGGTGTTCGTCGCCTTTGCGTCCAATCCGCCTCTGGGTCAAGCGCTGTACCAGACAGTGCTGCCTGACCAGATTAACTTCGCCACCATCACAACCATTGTCGGCGGCACTGTCGGTGGCTACATCACTTATGCCGGGGCCCACCGTCTGCTCGACCGTGGCACAACCGGTGAAGAAAACCTTGAAGCGGTTACCAGAGCGGCCTTGAGCGGCATCCTGGTCACCGGCCTGATGCGCTACGTGCTGTTTCTGGCCATCCTCGGCGTGGTTGCCAGTGGCGTGGTTATCGACATCTCGGGTCAAGGCGCCAACCCTGCTGCACAAGCCTTTGAAGCTGCAGCCGGGCAGTTCGGTCTGCGCGCTTTTGGCTTGATTCTCTGGGCTGCCGCGATCACCAGCGTGATCGGCGCCGCTTACACGTCCATATCGTTTATCTCGGTGTTCAAACCGAACATCACCGAACAGGGTCGTAACCGCGCCACCACGGTATTCATTGCCATATCGTTGCTGGTCTACATGCTCATGGGGACTGCGCCGTCGGCACTGCTGCTTTTCGCAGGTGGTTTCAACGGCCTGGTCCTGCCCATCGGTCTTAGCCTCTTCATCTACGTGGGCTGGCGCCGGTCCGACATGATGGGCGGCTACCATTACCCGCGCTGGCTGCTGGTACTGGGTGCCCTGACCTGCCTGCTGACCTGGTACATGGCGATCAAATCTATTGGGCCGATTTTCGCCTTCCTCAATGTGGTCTGAGTTCGATAGAGGCCAAGGAGAACAAGAAATGCCAAACATAGATATCAACAGTGACCTGGGTGAAAGCTTTGGCGCCTGGAGCATGGGCGACGACGCAGCGATGCTCGATATCGTGACCAGCGCCAATGTCGCCTGTGGTTTCCACGCCGGTGATCCAGCCGGCATCCTGCGGACGGTGAAAGCCGCCGCAGCAAAGAACGTCGCGATTGGTGCTCACGTGTCCTACCCGGACAAGGTTGGCTTCGGCCGCCGCAACATGGACGTGACCAGCGACGAATTGACCGCCGACGTGATTTACCAGATCGGTTCGCTGCAAGGCCTGGCCAAGGCTGCGGGCACCTCGGTGCGCTACGTCAAGCCTCACGGGGCGCTGTACAACACCATCGCTCATGACCGCCGCCAAGCCTTGGCGGTAATCGAAGCCATTCGCGCCATCGATCCAACGCTGGTGTTGGTGGCACTGGCGGGCTCGCCCCTGATTGAGCTGGCTCGAAGCGAAGGTTTGCGGTGCATCGCCGAGGCTTTCGCGGATCGCGCGTACACGCCGCAAGGCACTCTGGTTTCCCGACGTGAGCCGGGGGCCGTGCTGCATGATCCAGTGCTCGTGGCCCAGCGCATGTTGCGTCTTGTACAGGACGGCAGCATCGAAGCCATTGATGGCAGCCTGGTCAGAATCGAAGCCGATTCGATCTGTGTTCACGGCGACAGCCCGTCGGCGGTAGAGATGGCCCGTGAGCTGCGCCGCATTCTGGAACAGGCCGACGTCTCTCTGCTGCCCTTCACTGGAGTTCGCCCATGAACGCCCTTGAGCGAGCACGCAAGGCGGCCATCGCCGCCGCCCAGGAAGCACGCGCCTCTTACCGTGGAGGCCTGATCAGGCCCACGGCAGGTATCGCGCCGGGCATGACTCAGGCCAATCTGATCGCCTTGCCCCGCGACTGGGCCTACGACTTCCTGCTCTACGCACAACGTAATCCCAAAGCCTGCCCGATCCTAGATGTCAGCGACGCTGGCAGCCCGACCACCATCCTGGCGGAAGGCGCGGACCTGCGTACCGACATCCCGCTGTACCGCATCTGGCGCGACGGCAAGCTGGTAGAAGAAGTTGCCGACGCGACCAACGCCTGGGCTGAACACGACGACATGGTCGCGTTTCTGATCGGCTGCAGCTTCACCTTTGAAACCGCGCTGCAAGAAGCTGGCATCGAAGTGCGGCACATCACTGACGACTGCAACGTGCCGATGTACCGCACCAACCGCGCCTGCCGCCCAGCCGGGCGTTTGCATGGGGAAATGGTGGTGTCGATGCGACCGATTCCAGCGGATCGCGTGGCAGAGGCCAGCGGTATTTCCGGGCGCTATCCCTCGGTGCATGGCGCGCCTGTCCATGTCGGCGAGCCTGGGCGATTGGGTATTCATGACCTGAGCCGTCCCGATTTCGGCGACGCCGTGAACATCAAACCCGGCGAAGTGCCGGTGTTCTGGGCCTGCGGTGTCACACCTCAGGCAGCGGTCATGGCCTCGGGCGTGCCTTTCGCTATCACCCATTCGCCTGGCCATATGTTCATCACCGACGTGCCTGACAGCACTTACCACGTCTAGGAGCTCCCTGTGCGTTTTCTACCGGTCAACCTGGACGTCCTGCTCGTCGAATTGAAAGATCTGGACGAGACCCTCGCCTTGTTCGATGCCCTGACGGCGGAGCCAATCGCGGGCGTGGAGGAAATCATTCCCGCCGCACGCACGCTGATGATCCAGTTCCGCCCCAGCGCCATCGAGCGTCAGGCGCTGGTCAACCGTATCGCCAGTCAGGACCTGAGCCAGCGCCGCGAAGGCGAACACCGCCGGGTGGAAATCCCGGTGCATTACAACGGCGAAGACCTCGATGAAGTCGCCACCCTGCTAGGCATCAGCCGTGCCGAGGTGGTACAGCGTCATACGGCTCACGACTACAGCGTGGCTTTCTGCGGTTTCGCGCCGGGCTTCGCGTACCTGACTAGCGGCGCTGGCTTCCAGGTGCCTCGGCGGCAGACGCCACGCACGCGCATCCCGGCCGGCGCCGTGGCGTTGGCGGGCGACTTCAGCGGCGTTTACCCCAAAGCCAGCCCCGGTGGCTGGCAGATCATCGGCGTCACGCCATTGCAAATGTGGGACCTGAACCGCGCCGAGCCCGCGCTATTGCGCCCTGGCTATAAAGTACGTTTCACCGACGCCGGTCCGCTGCCAGCCAGCGGTTTGCCCGCGCCTTCGACGCCAGCAAGCACCGACGCCCCAACCGGGACGTATCTGGAAATCACCAGCCCCGGCTTGCACAGCGTATTGCAAGACATGGGTCGCCCCGGCCAGACCGGCCAAGGTGTATCTCGCTCCGGCGCACTGGACCTTGGCGCTCTGCGTTCGGCCAATCGCGCCGTGGGCAACCCTTCGGACATGGCCTGCGTGGAATCGGTACTTGGTGGATTGAGCTTCATTTGCCATGGCCGTGCAGTGGTCGCCATCACTGGCGCACAGACCCCGGTCACCATCACCAACGCCAGCGGCCTGCAATGGCAGGCCAGCAACTATCAGCCCATCGAGCTGGAAGCGGGCGACCGCGTCAGCCTGGGTTCACCCAAGGCTGGGTTGCGCAGTTATCTGGCGATCCGCGGCGGTTTCGACGTCACGCCGGTGCTTGGCAGCCTGTCCACCGATACCCTCGCGCAGCTCGGCCCTGCGGCGCTCGCGACGGGTGATCGACTGGGCTTCACTGCGTCAGTGAGCGGCACCAGCGTATCCCTGAACGAAGCACCGGCCTTTGAGCTGCCGACCACCGACAACATTGTCACCCTCGATGTGGTCATGGGGCCGCGCAGCGACTGGTTCACCGAGGACGCCATCCAGCGTCTGAGCAGCCAGCTGTGGCGCGTCACTTCACAGTCCAACCGGGTCGGGATTCGTCTGGCCGGGGATACGCCACTGGAGCGCAGCAACCATCAGGAGTTGCCCAGCGAAGGTACCTCCGTGGGCGCGATCCAGGTTCCGGCCAGCGGCCAACCCGTGCTGTTCCTGGCTGATCACCCACTGACCGGTGGTTATCCGGTGATTGGCTCGGTGGCCAGCCACCATCTGGATCTGGCTGGGCAAATACCCGTCAATGCGCAGATTCGCTTCAACCCGCTGGATGCATTCCAAGAAATGCAGCCCAGCACAGAAGCCTCTTTTTCAACTGCCGATGCGAAGAGCCATTCATGAAAAAATTATTGATCGCCAACCGTGGTGAAATCGCCGTCCGCATCGCTCGCGCTTGCCGCGACTACGGTGTGCAGTCGGTTGCCGTCTATGCCGACGCCGACATTGACGCGCTGCAC
>Ga0308164_10004582_pt1 | contig 11633 bp, 10 predicted proteins | sample PhyTR2_FD_201031 | JGI IMG/M metagenome (GOLD analysis project Ga0308164, IMG submission 201031) | Phyllosphere microbial communities from UC Gill Tract Community Farm, Albany, California, United States - DLSLT.R2 | ecosystem: Host-associated > Plants > Phyllosphere > Unclassified | place: USA... | reverse complement strand
CCAAGGGCAAGTACATCGGCATCTGCGGCCAGGGTCCATCGGACAATCCTGATTTCGCGCAGTGGCTGGTGGAAGAGGGCATCGAGTCGATGTCGCTCAACCCTGACTCGGTGATCGACACCTGGCAGAAGCTGGCGAAAATGTAAGCAAGGGCGGGCACACGGTGCTCGCAAAGCCCTCGCTATCCATTTCGGGTAGCGGGGGTTTTTTTTCACCACAATAAAAAGGAGACACACCATGGCCGACTGGACCTACTGGCTGATCGGGGCCGGCATATTGATCGTCGCGGAGCTGTTCATCGGCACGTTCTACCTCTTGATGATCGCACTGGGCCTTGTGGCCGGCGCACTGGCCGCCTGGCTGGGCGCGGGCGGCGCGCTGCAGACCATCATCGCAGCAGCGATCGGGATTGCCGCCACGCTGGTCCTGCGCCGCACGCGCTTTGCCCGCAGCGGGCGGCGCCCGGCCGCGAATGACCCGAGCATCAACCTGGATATCGGCCAGCGCGTCAGCGTGCCGCAGTGGCACGGTGGTCGTGCCCGCGTGATGTACCGCGGCGCCTTGTGGGACGTCGAACTGCAGAGCGGCCAGGACGCGCAGCCGGGCGAACACGAGATCGTCGAAGTGCAGGGCAATCGCCTCATTGTGGCGCGCCAGTAGGCCTGCACCGTTTCAGCCAATCCGGATTCACACCAACCTCACAGGGAACCCCATGGAATCGACCCTCAGCATCGTCGCACTGATCATCTTTGTCGTCGCGCTGGTCTTCGTCTTCAAGACCATCAACGTCGTGCCGCAGCAGAACGCCTGGGTCGTCGAGCGCCTTGGCAAATACCACGCTACGCTGGCGCCGGGCCTGAACATCGTCGTGCCGTTCGTCGACCGCGTCGCCTACAAGCACAGCCTCAAGGAAATCCCGCTCGACGTCCCGCCGCAGGTCTGCATCACGCGCGTTATTGCTACCTAACTGACTTAACTACTTGCGCATTTCCAAGGCGCTCATGCGCCTTTTTTTATGGGTACACTACCGGCAACTTAGCCATATATGACATCTCGGTCATACTTTTACCCATGAAAAAGATCCGCACATTCAATCATTGAGCTTCCACTAGATGTGCGCTTCGCAGCTGCGATGCCGGTCCTCATTGTTGACCCCGGAGAGATCCCGGTCTTCGTCGCAAGTTTTATTCGAAATATGATGTTATTAGGATGCAAGGGTCCGACCGCGACTAAGGCTGCACATGCATTGGGTCTACTTTATGATTTCTATGTCATCGAAAAGCAGCAACCGGATCTTGACGAAAGAGCTTTGCAGATGCTAATAAAGCAGTTCTATGAGGCGCGACGTTACGGTTGTGAGGGATTAGGATGGAAACCAGTAAGCCTGAAAACTGCACTCGATGACCTGGAGCATATAAGACGGTTCTCCACGTTTTGTCATGAGAACTACGGCCATATACCTGTCACTGAACGTGAGCTGATTCTAATTTCCTCCTTATCCAGCCGAAATTTTAATCTTTGGCTGGCGCAAGCGCGAGCTCGAAAACGATTCGATTTGCTGTTTCATATTTATAACTCTACACAGCATAACCAAAGTAGCGTAAACACGCGTGTGTTTAAGCCAGATCACGGTAAACCGATGCGTGTTACTTCCGCAAAATATTTCCCGCCTGATCGAGTACGTGACTTTATTGAGAGGTCGGCTAACATGCGCGACTTGTTATGTTGGCTATTATTATTCTATGGTGGCTTACGCATATCGGAACTTTTACACATCTATGTCAGAGATATAGATATGGAGCGAAAAACCGGTATGGCGCGAGTCGTCCTCGCTGATCCAAGAGACGGGAAAATCGCATGGACGGCCGTGACTGGGCAACAGCAATTTAGCTTGCGCGCTGATTTCCTCGCGAGACGCTACAGAAAAATTCCCCGGCACGATCTTGGTGCCAAGCATCCCGAAAGGGCCGGTTGGAAAGGTATGAAATATGAAGATCAGCAAAATCGTGAAAGTTTCGTTTATTGGAGTGACCCACAAGCAGGACAACTTTTCTGGAAGCTTCACGTCCAATATATGCGCGAGATTCGGCTCCGTATCCCAGACAGGCATCCCTACTATTTTGTTTCAATAAAAGGAGATGTGCTAGGACAACCTTTAAAACTTAAAAACCTTCGAGAGCAATTTTACGATACGGCAAAAAGAATTGGACTTGCTCGCAATCAGTCAGGAGTGAATCCACACGGAGCTCGGCATTTCTACGGGTATTTTTGTGCTACGCATTTGCGATTTTCAAAGGAAAAGCTGCAAGTAATGATGCACCACAGATCGATTATTTCCACTGAGATTTACTATGCTCTGGATTCGAAGGTCGTTCGCGATGAACTTGAGAGAGCGCATCTACGTATGCTTACCGAAGTGCCTGAATATTTGAGAGCACCCTCTTCAGACTCCATTAAAAAAGAAAAAGAAAATGATTGATAGGCTGAAAGAATTTAAGTCAGAGGTTAACGGATCAAAAACTTTACTCAACCTAGACACCGAACATTTTATTTGGATAAAATCGCCGAGCAACGACGAAGTTTCTCAGGTAATTCAAGATTGGGAGCGGGTAAGAATAGAGATACTCTGGGAGGAGCTGGCGAAACCGATTAGTGACGTTTCACTAAAGGCGTTTTCGGCCCGAAAGAATGGAGCGCTGTCATATTTTAAGCGGAATGTCGTAATTGAGGCTTTCCGGATAGCTCTGGAAAAAAACGAAAGGCAGGTTTCGCAGCACATTTATCGTCGTTCATTGGAAAATCAGGCCCAAGTCCTGAAGAGTTTGAAACCGAACGACTGGAAGGAATTGGAAAGAATCATTGGAGTCCAGGCAACGCGTGCTTTGTTTCCAGTAGACCTGGGCCGACTTTTCGCGTCCAGCACCAGTATCCAAACATTGGTTGCGACGATAGAGACCCAACTGGCAAATAATCTAGTACCACGACATCATTCTTCGCCTTATCGCGAGCTGCTTATGATGTTGAGAGCACGAGGATGGTTATTGTATCCTGCTGCATACAACGAATGGAGTACAGGGGGCAATGTTCGGTGGTTGCCGTTTTATCATGGCGGATATGCCGGGCCACTATTTCCACTATTAGATGAGACTGCTCGACATTTAATGAGTGTAGAAGGCCGTCGAACAGAGAAAACTTCACTTGCCATGATGATGTTAGCAATAACATCAGCAACATCTATTGAAGAACTCAGTAAAGAAATTATTGATGAAGCCGAGGAAGTCTTCTATCTGACTAAAGTTAGTCTACAGACAACCTCCTGCTGGGCACAGCGGCGGCCAGGACATGTTCGATCTGCTGCCGTGGGCCTTAGGATGATGTGGAATCGTCATTTTCCAGATAAGGCATTTGTCACAACGCGCAAACAAATAGAGCGGGGAAAACCCGAGTTGATGAGAACAAGGGGCGAGTATCAATGGGTTGTAGCAGCACGGCCTGAAATGGAAGCTTGGGTCCAGCCTTTGGCCAAGTTTATCGAGGAGCGTCAAGGAGCTAGGTTAAAATCAGGGCCAATTAACGATTTAAACTGGTTCGTTGATTACCTACTATCTCTCCACAATCCACCACTCCGGCCAGAGCATATTAGTAGGTCAACACATATACACGATCCATCGCTGAAAAGCACTGATACGTTGATGATGCGTTTGCGAAATTCAACATTGCAATCAAAGCGTCAGCAACGAATATTACGCATTACTAGAGAGTTTTTCACTTGGTATTTAGATTGGCTTTTTAGGCATGGCATGTCCGAAGTTGCATCAAAATTTAAGAATCCAGTTACCGAGCTTGAAAAATTCATACATGACAACACACGTTCTGGAACGCATCGCAAGGCTTTGCCGAGTTGGGTCTTAAATGAGCTTAGGCGAACGCTCACGGACAACGATTTTTCCCTTCCGCGTGTTGCTTTTAATTCAGATTCCGTGCCTGTGTTCGACACAATTGAGCAGAAAGTAATGCGTGTATGGTGGCCAGGGGTAGCAATCTCTTTGGCTATTCTTCTAGATTTGCCATTAAGGTCTCATCAAGTGCGCTGGTTGGACAGCGGAGAATTAGACGATATTATCTATGATAGCAACGATGGCACCGAAAAGAAGAATAAGAGCTTGAAAGCAATCTCTGGGAGGCATGAAGGGTGTTTGAGAAAACTGCGAGATGTAGCGTCACAAACCGAATGGACAGGCATGTATGTTAATACCAACAAAACCGCATTATACGACGGGAAATCCCCTAACGGATACGTAATTCCGTGGATAAGTACACAGACAATCGAATTAATTCAGAGGATGCAGGATTGGAACCTTCGATATCTGCCGCCATTATCGACGACTGTAACTTATATAAATGAGGGTGTCGGGAAGTCTAGTTTTGCCAAAGTCGATCATCGACTTTTACCTAGAGTTGCACCTCTTTTGCGCGACCCTCGACATCTTCAAAGTAACGTTCCTGTAGCGAGAAGCAAGATGGCCCGCATGTGGGTAGCCGTTCTACATGAGACAGAAAAAAGGGTGAGAATTGAGAGAGACCTTCCTGACTTCGAGTTAACGAAACTTGATGATAAAGGGAAAAGAACATGGAAAGTCGATCTCCATACACTTCGAGTGAGCGGTATCAGTGCAATGATAGAAAACGGCGTGCCCCTTGAGGTCGTGTCGCAATTCGTTGCAGGCCACGCTACATTGGTAATGACGCTTTGGTACACAAAGTTTTCCCCCGCAAAGTTGCGTCAGCAAATTGAGGAGGCGAGCGAGAAGGCAAAGGACGAGGCAGACTTTATTGGAGGCCAGTCGTTCGCTGAGCATGTCGAGGAATTTTCACCATTCTTGCTATCCAAAGGGGGAAGTAGCCGCGATGTTTATGATCCAGCCTTCGTTTCGCTTAAAGAGCATTCCGGTCTTTGGACCATTAATATGGACGGCATATGTCCAGGTACATCTTGCAGCACAGGCGGCGATCGGCAACCAGGCGCTGCTGAGCATGAAGCTGTGCCGGGTGGACGCAGATGCGGCTTGTGTCGGTATTGGATAACGGGTCCTGCATTTATGCTCGGTCAAATGGCAGCTGTGAATAACCTGGCATATGAGATACGAAAAAAAGGATTGGAACTCAAGGATCAGCGAGACCGTCTGATTGATGCCGAGGATTCTGGATCAAAGTCGCAGGCCAGGTTTATCCGAGATCGCATCGAGCTCATTGAGAGAGATTTGAGCTTAGATCTGACAGAGTGGCAGGCCCGATACGGGTATGCTACCGCATCATCAGAACTTATGGATGAATATATGGTTGCTAGAGCGTCCATAAGCGAAGGCATGTATCGCGTTCCGATGGTTACCGCTAATTCCTCCACCGAATTCAAGGCGACATTGGAAGAGGCGGACGAATTTCTGTTAATGGAATACGTTACTCAAACTTCAGAATTTATGCCCGCGTTTCGAAATCGTGAGGCTCTGCAAGATAAGCATGTCCTCCTAGCTCAGCTTCTCGCAGCCAATGGGATTCCAGCCGAATATCTCGTTACATTGAGCGGGGCACAACGGGATTCTGCAGCAAACTTATTAACCGCAACGTTGCTGCAGTTCGTACAAGCCCAGGAGATGAGAAGTATGGCGAACGGTAAGATCAAACTGAGTGAGATAGACGGCCTTGAATCGGCAGTTCTCAATTTCTCGAAAAATATAGGCAATGAAATGAAAGCACCCCAGTTTAACTTACCTGGTGCTGCAAATGAATGACTCTGTAAGTGCAGAAATTTACCATCGATTGATTGATGAGATTGATAACAAGAGACTTTACGAGTCTGTAAAAAGGGTGAAAGCGGCCTGCGATTTTTTGTCGGCAACGCGATCGCGCATTACTCCAACATCAGTAGGCCACTACTGTGCAGACAGGTGGGGAGGGCCTAAAAGTCAGTCTATCAGGAACGCGAACACCACGCTGTTTGCTTATTTGAAAGCACGAAGTGCTGAACAGATTCTTCCGCAAGCGAAGAAAATAGGAAGCTTCGAGCCGGTAGTGCAAGATGAAAATATTCGTGCTTATGTAAATTTGTTGAAAGCTGAACGTGACGAAGCAATCCGAGAAAAAAATCGTATTATCGTCGGACTGAGAAAAATTCCTGGCATCCCAATAGATGACTTGATTCGCAATGGAGGTCTAACTGCGATTGGTCCTGCGACTCAAGCAGTCTCAAAACAGATTTCTACCGAGCTTCAATCTGCTCTAGAGAAGTTAGTTAACCAGGAAGTTTTAGCCAGCGTCGGCCTTGAGTTATATCGGCATCGCATTCGAAATTCTCTTACTAACAAGGTGTTGTTGGAAAAATCGGGTGTGGAGGCAATACTATCACTCATCGCTTCTAATACGTGCGAGACGGATAAATAAGTTCGATAATGGGTGACTATTTCAGTAAGATTACAAAAGCCGTGTTGCCTACTTGAAATTTAAGTGACAGCCGCCATAACATCACAATCGTCATCAAGGCCAAGTTGGACGATTATCTAGACGTTTCTCTATATGTACTTAGTTTCCATCGAGACTGGGAGAGTAGAGGTCACTCTTCCAAATTTTTTACACCTAGTTGTGACTTTCAGAAATAGATGCGACGAAAGCTACTGCAGCCCCGGGCTGTGCCCGCTAGATTTTGCAAATAGCTGCGACGATTTTTCGCTGAATAGCTGCGACGGACCCGTACGGATATCGAAATAGCTGCGACCCAATGCGTCCCTGATCTGACAATTGCCGCAACGCCACTGGCAGGACCGTGACAGGCTGCTTCCGACCCAAAGCAGACCTTCATTTGTTCGCTGGTAAGCTGCATGAATATGGTGCGCGCCACTTTCACGTCGCACCTCAAAACTGCCAGCTACATCCAGTACTGCTCTCACATCTACATTTGTTTGAACTGGTCGATATAATTCCTACTTACGATGAGCGGTTCCGTGCGTCCTTTCAAGAGCACCTGCAAGCGTCCACGAAAATCCGTCCGCGTTCCCGCCACATGCTTCGCCGCGACTATGACACCACGGTGAATCTGCCAGAATTGCTGCCCATCCAACTGCTCTTTCAACTTGCTCAACGGCGTACGGATCAGACACTCCCCGTCCGCCAGAACGACGCTGGTGTATTTGTCATTGCTCTGGAAGTAAATCACTTCGTCAATTGCAACCAGCCTGGTCTCCCGCCCGCTGGCCGCCCGGATCCACTGCAGTGAGGCCGATGCAGGTGTAGTCACGCCCAGATGGTGCAGCAGGGCGGTCAGCACATCTAGCGTCGGAGCAGCGACAGGCCGGGCCAGTGCAGCCTTCAACCGTGCCACCGTGCGGGCCAGGCGCTCCAATCCGATCGGCTTGAGCAGGTAATCGAACGCTGCATTTTCGAAAGCCTTGAGCGTGTAGTGATCGTAGGCCGTGGCGAACACCACATTTGGCGGATTGCTGCCTTGGCACAGGCGTGCGGCCAGGTCGATACCGTTTAGTCCCGGCATCTGGATGTCGAGAAACACAACGTCCGGCGCCAGTTCGTCGATGCATTGCAGCGCCTGGATGCCGTTGGCGGCACGAGTGATCCGTAGCTCCGGCCACACGAGAGCCAGTTGCGACTCCATATAGTCGAGCAGGTGCGGCTCGTCGTCCGCGATCAGGGCGTGGGGCTGGTCGATGATGGCACCGTGGATATGGGAAGCAGCAGGCGCGACGTGACGCCGCCCGCCGGGTCTTCGATGAGTTGGAGTTGGGCCTGAGACCCGAACAGTTGCCGCAGGCGCTCGCGTAGATTAGACAGTCCGACACCGCCCCCCCGTTGCGGTAGCGCCATGCGCAGGCCTAGGCCGGTATCTACCACCTCGATGCGCAGCAGTTCGCCGTCGGGCCGCGCGCGCACCACGATCTCGCCACCGTCGAGCTTTGGTTCGATGCCGTGCATGATTGCGTTCTCGACCAGCGGTTGCAGAAGCATCGGCGGAACCGGCACCTCTGCGACTAATGAGTCAAGTTCGAAACGCCAGCGCAGGCGTCGTCCCATACGCACCCCCATCACATCGAGATAAGCGTCGGCAAGATCCATTTCGCTGCCTACCGTCGCATGCTCGGCGCGGCTGGCGGCCAAGCTGGCCCGCAGGTAGTCGATGAAACGCTCCAGCATGCGTTTGGCCATGGCTGGCTGGGCGTCGATTAGGCTGACCGCGTTGGCCAGCGTGTTGTAGAGGAAGTGCGGCTCGATCTGGGCCTGCAGAGCGCGCAGGCGTGCTTCGGCCACCAGTCGCCCCGCGGCGGCAATCTGTTCCTGTTGGCGGACGCTTTCCGTTTCGCGACGCATGCGCCGCTCGTCCGCGGATAACACAATGACCATAACCATCGCTGTCATCATGCCGAAGGCCAGCAGGAAGATCAGGGTGGCGCTGTACTGGAAGAAGCGCAGCGGGCTCTCGCCGATGATCAGCGCATTGCCGAGTGGGATGCCAACCATGCTAGCTACTGCGATCGCCAGCGCTTGCATGGCGCGGAGCAGCCAGATTTTCTCGCGCAGCACATATCGATCGAGCAGCCGCAGGGCACCATGGATGAGGAAGCCGATCAGGTTGCTGATGACGAGCGTTTGAAACAGCAACTGCGCAAATGGCATGTTCCAGCCGCTGAAGATCTTCTGCAGTATCGTCAGCGCGAGCGCGATCAGGCTGCTCCAGATCGCCGTGTAGACGAGGTTGCGGAGGACAGAAGGCGGCCATCGCCGGAACATGGGGATCAGTTCCAAAAGATGGCCTTGGTAATTCATCGTGTCGCAGGGTATGGATGGTGGCGTGATGTTTTTCATACAGAAAGGAAATTACCATGAAAGCAGTGCGGCGTGCGGTAGTGCAGCCGGGCCAAAGCCAGCGGGCCAGCGCTCACGTGCGCGGCGTCGAACACGGTCATCACGCCAATTCCTTTGCGCAGGTCCTGCGCTACCCCGACCAAATAGCCGTCGGTTTCCGATCGGGCGTTGCAACGCGGAACCAGCACGTGCTCCTCGACCTGCCAGCCGTCGCCGAAGCGGTAGCCATCCACGTTGCCGCTGTCGGTATCGACTACGTTGACCGAAGAGAGCAGCGGATCGGTATCCCGACCGCCGTCGCCGAGAAGCACAAGCTTGCGGTGGCGGCTGCCGACTACTTGCGGTGCAACGCGTGGGAACTCACTACCGCCGAACAGGCGGCTGATGCGCGCCTGGCCGGTGGCGTAGTCGAGGCAGACCTGCACTGCTTCACTGCGCGAGTGGGCCTGCCGTTCGCCGGCCATCACGTCGCTTAGGTCGCGCAGTACGCTGCCCTCGTGCAGCACCGCATCAAAGCGGGTGCAGGCGCCGTCTTCCCAGCCGTTCCCAAAATGAAAAACCATGCGCGGTGGCAGTTCGAATACGTGCCGCACCGTTAGCGTGTCCTTGCTCACTACGATCGCCCGCATCGGCCGCGCGTCTGGGCCGCTGCCGGCCCAGACGTGGCGCTCGGCGAAGCTCAACTTGCCGCCGGGCTTTAGGTCGTAGGGGGGAATCAGGAAGACCAGATGCTTGGCGCTGACGACGAAATCGTGCACCATCGCTTGCTGCGACACCTTGAACAATCCAGTGCGCAGCACGGTCCCGTCGGCGCCGATCTGGTACAGCACAATGCGTCCCATGCCGGGCACGGTGCCGAAGTTCCACAGCATGCCCTGCGGGTCGACCTTGGGATGAGCCGAAAACGGCAGGGCACGCAAGTCGTCGCGCCAGGTCTTGACGCCGACGGTGGCCAGCGTCTCAGGATCGACTTCAGTGGCTGAGCCGCCTTCCCACAGCGCGTAGACGCGGTCGTTGTAGGGCAGCAAGTTGGTGTTCGCCGCGTTCATGGTGTCGTTGTCGCGCAAGCCCCGGCGCATGAGATCGGTCCCGAAGGCCGGGTACAGGAACCTGCCGGCCTTGGACTCGTCCACGAAGCGCGGAGTCTCGACGAAACGGCCCTGGTGGCGGACCTTTCCACCGGAAATGGTCCAGCGTTGAGCGAAACCGTCGCCGTCGAACCAGTGATGATAACGCTCGCCGCCAAGTTCAAAGCGGCCCGGGCCGTTGCGATAGAAGCTGCCCTGCAGGTCGGCCGGCAGGCGCCCGGTGATCACAGCCTCGCCGGCTTGGCTGCCGACCGTGTCGGCGTAAACGGCCAAAGCTGGGTCGCGGAGCAGGGCCGCGTGGAAACGGCGGTAGGTTTCCTGGTCGGCGCGGGCGGCGCCGGCGAGCGTCAGCGCACCCAGTCCCAATCCGGCTTCGAAAAAGCGGCGGCGGTCCATGACGGCGTGCCTCAGCGTAGGGTAATGATGGCGGTGGCGCCGGCGGCCGGCACGGTGAACTTCACCTGTTCGAAGATCGGCGGCTCCATATTACCCCAGGCATTGTTGCTGAAGGCATACTGTTCGATCGGGATTCCCATTACATTGCTGTCCATCTTGTTGTTGTCGTTGGCGTCGTGAAACAAGGCAATGCCGTATTCGCCCGCCGGCAAATCGTGAAAAACAACGTCCACGGTTACACTAGCGGCCGCCACGCGGGAGGACCTTGCAGGACGTTTGAGGAAGCTGCGGGCGGAGTCGTAGACAGCGATCATAAGGCTGCCCTGCCCAGACTTGACGTCCTCTACACGAACGGTGAGGTTGGCTGCGCCTGCGCTGCTCGCCGTGGACAGGGAAAGGGCGAAGACGAAGGCGAGGCGGACAGCGGTGCGGCTTTCCTGCATGGTGGGCTCCAGTCGGGTTGTCGATGAGAGCCACTATAGCGAGACCGGCACCACTGCACTGTCGTTTGCGACGAAGCGGCTGCGGCCGGTCGCGAGTTGCATTCGACGGGCGCGAATTACAGACAGCCCTACCTGTAGCGCCTCGCGTTTGAAACGTGCTGTGCTCGCATTCGACGCGTTTCCCGGCTCAGATTAAGTGCAAATGACGGAAGGGTCTTGCTCACTCTATCTGCAATATGCCCGCAATCGACGGTGCCGGCTCGCATTCGACGGCAACATGCTCGCGCTAACTGCAAATGAAATTGGGTGTACGCCGACAGGCCGCTTCCGACCCATTGCAGACGGTCGCCGGCGCGTACTGCTCAATCGGGCATTACCTCGACGTTTTCCCCGTGTTTGGCGAACTCATGAAAAATGTCATCGAGATAGGTTGCTAGTTCTTGCTCTATCAGATCCGGTGGGATTACGAGTTCGTCCAGCCGGTTTCGTTTGCCCAGCTCTGAACGATACGCGACCCAGGAGTCATTCACACGTCGGACCTCTATCTGAAAGCGACCGTAAATGTTGAACTTCATCGTTCGATCCTGTGATGATTGAGTGGAGAGCGTTACAGAAACGATGGTCTCTCCTAGCCGAACCCGGCCCTCCGCATCAGCATCGCAGGTTGTCAAGATCGAAAAGTCGCAGACTGTCACGACAGGCTGCCGCTGGCCGATTCCTGCCTGTCGCGACCGGGTGGTTCCAACCCATAGCGGACGTTGACGCTATCTTCCGTGGGCCTGGGAAGGCAGTCGGGCCAGCGATTCAAGGAACGCGTGGGGATCTGCTGAGTACCGCGCTG
>Ga0308164_10004581_pt1 | contig 11634 bp, 7 predicted proteins | sample PhyTR2_FD_201031 | JGI IMG/M metagenome (GOLD analysis project Ga0308164, IMG submission 201031) | Phyllosphere microbial communities from UC Gill Tract Community Farm, Albany, California, United States - DLSLT.R2 | ecosystem: Host-associated > Plants > Phyllosphere > Unclassified | place: USA... | reverse complement strand
TCGTAACGATAACCGGGTCTACCTCGACTACAACGATGCTGGAAAGCTGATCCGCCTGCGCGACACCGACGACATCGTGCAAGTCCAGCTGATCTACAGCGCGCAATGGCCAGATCGCGTTCAACACCTTGAACGCCTCTATCCCGACCAGCAGCGCGAAACACTGGTCAGCTACGACTACGACGCTCAGGGTGATCTGGCCGAGGTGCGCAATGCGTTGGGGCAGGTCCAGCGCCGCTTCGCCTACGACTCGGGTCGGCGCATGGTCGAGCACCAGTTGCCCACCGGAATGCGCTGTTTTTATGAATGGGCGCACATCGAGGGCGTCGAGTGGCGCGTGGTTCGACACTGGACCGACGCCGGTGACCGCTATGCCTTCGATTACGACCTCAGCCAAGGCGTCACGCGAGTCATCGATGGCCTTCAGCGCATCAGTCTTCGTCACTGGAACCCTCAGTACCAGATCACCGAGTACACCGACAATCTGGCCAATATCTGGCGTTTCGAGTGGAACGATGAGCGCCAGTTGCTGGCTGCCGTGGACCCCAAGGGCGGTCAGTATCAATACAGCTACGACGACGCTGGCAACCTGAGCGAGACGGTTGACCCCTTGGGTCGTCGTGAATCGGTTCTTTGGCTGGAATTGTGGTCGCTGCCGCTGGTAGAGACCGACGCAGCAGGCAATAGCTGGCAGTATCGCTACGACAAACGCGGCAATTGTACTCACGAAATCGACCCGTTGGGCCAGACCACGCGCTATCGCTACGATGAGCGCGGCCAGACGGTCGAGATCATCGACGCCACCAACAAGCACAAAACGCTGGAGTGGAATGACCTTGGCCAGTTGATCGAACACATCGACTGCTCGGGTTATCCGACCCGCTTCGGCTATGACCGACACGGCTACCTTCAGGTTGTGACCGACGCGCTGGGCGAACGCACGCTGTATGAACATGATCGACAAGGCCGTCTGCTGCGCTGCGAATTGCCGGACGGGCGCATCGAACAGTATCTGCGAGACACCAGCGGCCAGCTCAGCGGGTATATCGATCCGGCTGGACACACGACGCGGTATCAGTACGACCTGCGAGGCCAGGTGCGCCAACGCATTGATGCAGTCGGCCGCCCAGTGCAGTTCAGTTACGACGCCTATGGGCGCTTACAGGCCCTGACCAACGAAAACGGTGAAAGCTATCGCTTCGCCTGGGACGCGGGCGACCGTCTGACCCAACAGCAGGATCTGGACGGCAGCGCTCGTCTCTACGCCTACGATGCACTGAGCGATGTCATTCGCATGACGTATTCCCCTGCCCCCTTTGGCAGCGGGCTGGCCGTGGTGCCGAACGAACCGATTCCCCCCATCGTCCATCACCTGGAGCGCGATGCCGTAGGACGATTGGTCGCCAAGGTGACGGACGATGGCCGAACGCAGTATCAGTACAACCCGGTGGACGACCTGACCGAGGTCGCGTTTGCCAGCACGTCGGGTGAGGAACAGAAACTCGGCTTTGCCTATGACGCGCTCGGTCAGTTGCTGGACGAGCAAAGCGCTGCTGGCAGCCTGAAATACCATTACGACGAGCTGGGCAACCTGACCCAGACCCAGTTGCCCGATGGACGCTGGCTCAACCGCCTGTACTACGGCAGCGGCCATCTGCACCAGATCAACCTGGACGGTCAGGTCATCAGCGACTTCGAGCGCGACCGGCTGCACCGCGAAGTGCTGCGAACTCAAGGGCAGCTCAGCACGCGCAGCGAGTACGACCGCAGCGGCCGCCTGCGATCACGCAAACGCCGGCTCGCCAGCCAGTCGCCGATTCTTCCGGCACCCGCCCAGAAACACTTCGACTACGACCCGGCGGACAACCTGATCGGTCGGCTCGATCAACAGCCGCGCGGCGATCAGCGCCAACTGCTGCACTACGACGCTACCGGCCGCATCATGGCCAGCCAGGACAGCATTCAGGGCCAAAGCGAAACCTTTGCCTACGACGCCGCCGCCAACCTGCTCGACGGCCCGCCCGCTAGCGCAGGTCTGGTGGTGCACAACAAACTGCTGACCTATCAGGACAAGCGCTACCGCTACGATGCCTTCGGCCGGATGACCGAAAAACGCAGCGGCAGCAATAAGGTGCAGCGCTTTGCCTACGACGCGGAACATCAATTGATCGAAGTCCGCACCGAGCACGGCGGACGAACCAGCATCGTAAAGATGACCTACGACCCGCTGGGTCGGCGCATCGGCAAGAGCGAACACGACGACCACGGTTTTCCGCTGGGTGAAACGCGCTTCACCTGGGACGGCATGCGCCTGCTTCAGGAACACAAACACAGCCAGACCAGCCTGTACGTCTACGCCGACGACGGCTACGACCCCCTGGCCCGCGTCGACGGCAGCGGCGCCCTGCAAAAAGTCCGCTACTACCACAACGACCTCAACGGCCTGCCCGAACAACTCACCGAAATCGACGGCCACACCGTTTGGCAGGCCCGCTACCGGGTCTGGGGCAACACCGTCGAAGAAATCCGCGAGCCCTACTACCTCGAAGAACAGAACCTGCGCTTCCAGGGCCAGTACCTTGACCGCGAAACGGGGCTGCACTACAACACCTTTCGGTTTTATGATCCGGACATCGGTCGGTTTACCACGCCGGACCCGATTGGGTTGGCGGGTGGGATTAATTTCTACACTTATGGGCCAAATCCATTTACGTTTATTGATCCGCTAGGATGGACAGGCACTTACATATTCACTGACGGCACAACATCTTATATCGGTAAAGGCCCGAGAAATAGAGCTCTCAGCTCTATGCGCGCCCGCATAGCAGGTCGCGCAAATGCAACAAAATTCGCTCACGCGGACTATGGAAATAGTAAGCTTGGCTTTATGGTTGAGCATCGATTAATGGAGAAATACGATGCACGTCAATCGCCAGCATTTGCCAATGACGCGTTGAAAAACTCCCCAGGGAAAAAACTTTATGATGCCGCAGATATCAAGACACAAAGAAAGGTCAACAGGCTCGCAAATAAATTAGACAAAGAATTCAAAGCATCCAAAGGATGCGGAAAGGTATGACATGAAAAAATTCGCCTACAACGAGAATATTCAATCCCTGGAAGTGTCAGAGCTTTTTTTCGCTGACGGACTTAAGCATGCTCAAAAAAAAGGCTACAAGAGGATCAGAGTCCTTAAAGACTCCTCGTCCAGCAGCAACGTTTTAGACCTGAGCCCTCTCTCCGAGAACGACATAATCGAATCGCTTAACATATCACAGGATATTATTCTAAGAAAAGTTGATTTCTCGCCTCTGTACGTATGCACCTCGCTACAAGAATTGATGACACCCTATATGCATGGCGCAATTGACTTCTCAAAGATTCCTCAGTTGCGCACCTTGTATCTCAGCAGTGCAAAAAATGAATTAATAGATTTAAATCTTATTCAGGTCACCGATCTTCTGCTCGCAGGTATTAAGGATAAAAACTTGAATTTCATTACCGCCCCGAAACTCAAGACACTCAGGTTAAGCGGGGGGAGCCTGAACTCACTTCAAGGCTTAGAGAAATGCGAAAACCTGAGAGAATTGGACATCAGTCACTGCAGTAAAATTTCAGTTATGGACACCTTGCGCGATTTAAATCTAACGAAGCTTTCTATAGAAAAATGTAAGGAGCTTCGTGATTACTCGGTGCTTTCTGGCCACCCGACCTTGAAAGAGCTATTCATTTCAGAGCTGGATTCGCTTGCATTCGTAACGTCCATGAAAGCAATTGAATATCTAAAGTTTTGGGATGTTAAAGATGGCGATCTCAGCCCTCTCCTGAAGTCAAAATCGCTCAAAACTGTTGACTTTTTCCCACAGAAGAAGCACTACACACATTCGAATGATGAGATCAACCTACTGTTAAAAAACGCGACAGCTCGTTAGCTTTTTAACGGTATGGATCTGCGTTCGAGGTGCGCATCGAGATATCGGTGCCGCCAAACTCGAAAATTTTACAGGCGATGCTGCTACTGTATATCCATTACTAGTCGATTAAGAGGAATCGCGCAGCCTCTTGCGGTCTCTGTTTTCTGCTCTTCTTCGAGCTCAACATTGAGCGCTCAGGCTCACAGGCGAGATTGATGGATGATCAAAAGCAGCCTAAATAGATTAACGCTCTTTATGTTCTACACACTGGCGATAAAAACAGAAAAAAGTTCCCCGGTATTCCTTGATGGCGTACTGACTGAGTCCTTCTCCGCGCGGGCCTACAATGAAGGCATGTCAGGAGACTGGTATTACGCTGAACCGGGAGAGACGTTAGCAGCGCTTCCAAGCAAACTTGTATTCATCACCAAGGATAAAGGCTATGACTTTGACTTCCGAACCAAGTTTGGAGGTCATATCGTAAGCGAGCGCTTTCTCTCGTACTTTAAATCGATGAAAACCAGCAAATGGGAAATAGCCGAGCTGACAATTGTCAATCCAAAAGGCGATCAGGTGTGCTTGAAAAAATACCACTTTATCCGTCAAGTCATGCAAGAAAAAGAATCAGTCGATATTATCGATCTGGAGCGGTCAGCCATTAACTATAGAAATAATGGCGATATAAAAAACATCCTATCACTTGCCATTAGAGAAGAAGTCAAGCTGGACTTTTTCAGCGTGTTTGAAATAAGTCTCCTTGGATACACTTTTCTATCTTCAAACGCTGCCGAAGCCATTCAAAAAGAGGACTGGAAGGGCTTTGAACTCATGAGTACTGATAAAATTGGCACTGTCAGACACGCCTGATTGCCGATCCATCTCATCTCACTGAAGGGCATGCATCACGGGCACGCGTACTAAAAAGGCGCCTGCGTCTATCGCATTTTTCTTTGCTTGGACCATTGCCACTACGGCACGTACCTGCTGTCAGGCCACTGACAGCACTTCGCCTCCTGTCAAAACTGCCAGTAGATGTCCTGCTGCTTTTTTGCACAATGTACGGGTTCATCCGACAGGCCATCTGCCGGTCGAGCCTTACGTGCAGGAGTTGCGTTCATGGATGCGCTGAATGTCATCAATGTCGGCACCGACAAGGTCAATTCGCTGCTCAACATCGTTTTGCAGTATGGGGCGACGATCGTTCTGAAGCTGGTCATCGCGGCTTTTCTGTGGATGTTAGGGCGCTGGCTGATCGGGGTGCTGGTCAGGATGGTGCAACGCTCGCTGACTCGCCAGCGATTCGACCCGACGGTTCTGCGCTACGTGGGCTCGTTCATTACGGTCACGCTGAACATTATTCTGGTGATCGCGATTCTGAGTTACTGCGGAATAGAGACGACCAGCTTCGCAGCGCTACTGGCGGCGGTCGGGCTGGCGATCGGCATGGCGTGGTCGGGTTTGCTGGCGAATCTGGCGGCGGGTGGTTTCATCATTGTGTTGCGGCCGTTCAAGGTCGGCGATGCCATTACGGCGGCGGGTGTAACAGGGACAGTGGTCGAGATCGGGCTATTCGTGACATCCATCAACACTTCGGACAACGTGCTCAATCTGGTCGGCAACAACAAGATTTTCGCCGACACGATCATCAATTATTCCAGCAATGATTTCCGGCGCGTGGAGCTGACAGCCAGTTTGCCGAGTTCGGAAGACGAACAGGCAGTCATCTCGCGGCTCAAGGATCAGGTGGGCAGCCTTCCCAACGTGCTGACCAGCCCTCAGGTGGATGTGCAATTGTCCGCTGCGACAGCGGATGCCATCACCCTGTCTGTCAGGCCGTGCTGCCATCATGACCATTACGGGACGGTTTACCACCAGACGCTGGAAGTCATCAGAGCGCTGATGCGCGACGTGTCCCTGAAGAAGGCGTAGCCCGGGGCTGCGGTGGCAGCCCCGAGCGACAGGCAGGCTTACTGGGCGCCCAGTGCGCCGACTTTGCCCATCATCGTCGCCATGAACTGCTGCAGGGTCATCTTCTGGCCGTTGAAGTCGACCATGTTGTTGGCATAGTGCAGGTCGGACACGATGTTGTCACCGTCGACCTTGGCCAGTTGCATCATCTCGGCCATGGCGCTGGCCATGTCGCTGGCAGAGCTGGCCTGCTCGGCGATGGCCTTCAGGTCGGTCTGGCCTAAGAGAATGGAATGTAGGGTGACAATGTCGCGAATCATCGGCTTCGAAAGCACGACCTTGGCGTTGACCTCCCCTACCGTTTTAACAGCCAGCGCATCGGCAGGCTGGTCAAGCGAGCCCGGATCGGTCAGATCCACCGCGATCTGCATGTGGCTTTCACCGTTGGCGGTCTTGAGCGAGAGTTTCTCCAGCTCGATATGTGGCTTGCCGGCCAGCAGCGTTTTCGTCTGGGTGTTCATCACTTCACGCTCGGCAGGCGTCAGCTCGAGCTGCAACGGACGCTCGGCCAGAATGGCAGCCTGCTGTTGCGGCAGGATGGTGTTCTGGTAGAGCTGATACAGCGCCTGAGTGGCCACCGCATTGAAGTTGGCGATCTTGATGCCCAGATGGGCAGCGCCGACGTCCTTGCCACCATAGGCGATCATGCCGATATCGTAGTTGACCTGTGCGGCAAAGTTACCGGCATCTTCCTGGGCGAGGTTGGTGTTGGTGAAATCCTTGAGCTGTACCTGCGGCTTGCCGACCAGCTGGAACGCGGCGGCCTGCATTTTCATGTTGGTATGACCCAGGTAAAACCCGGATTTACCCTTGGTGCCGCCAGTGTCGAAGGTCATGCCTTTGACTTCGATGTTCACCGGACCATCAGGCGATATGACATTGAGTTGCAGGTTATCCAGGCTGCCGTCGAGGTCGAACTTCTGGGCGTCGGCCGAAGACGCGGCATTTACGGTCATGCCGGAGAATTTGAACGTACCGTCAGTGTCGTTCATTTCCAGCGGCGCCAGCTGCACCCAGCCTTTGGTGGCACGGTCGTAACCGATGCTGGCCTGGCCTTTGAGCGGGGCAACATCCTTGCTCATGGCGAACCATTTTTCAGAGCTTGGACTTTTCTCCATCTCGAAATTGCTCAGCGCCATGACAGGCAGCAGGTTCAGGGTTTTCAAGCGGGACAGCGGGATCGGCCCGTGCTGGATGTGATCGACGAACAGGAACTGCCCGCCCTGGGTGCTATCGGACAGGTTCTGGATGTCGACGCGGTAGTGCGCAGTGCTGCTGAAGAAATTGCGCTCAAGGGAGAGCATTTCGAGCTTGACGCTGGTGTCGGTACCCTTGAACGATTTCGCCAGCTCCTGATTGGCCTGGCTGATGGAATCATTCAACGCGCCTTCCAGTTGAGTACCGGTGTACCAGGCGCCAGCCGTTGCCAGAGCTCCTGCCACGACGATCACGCCAACCGCTATACCTGCTGATTTATTCATAGTGACTCGAAGATGTCCGTTCTGATGATGGGAAGTCGTCCCTGAAATCACAGCGTGTTCATAGCTGTGAGTCGCGGGTCGACAGAGCCTGCAGCACTGCCGAAAAGTCGCGAGAGATTATCACCGGCAGCTCGCGACGGCCCAGCATTGTTGGTCAGTTCTGTGTGCGGTTGCACTTATTGAGGCCCTTTGGACATGGCCTTCTGCCTTTTGTTGCGGACAGGCTGCTCCGAAACGGCGTTCAAGTGCTGATCCCTGAAACATGGGGTAGCCATGCTCTTGGCGGAAACGTTAGGCTGAAACGAATTTGCTAACCGGATGGAATCACATGAGCACGATGCAGAACCCACGTGGCCCGATCAAGGCCGTCATTTTTGATATGGACGGCCTGCTGCTCGACAGCGAAGGCATCTACACCGAAGTCACCCATGCCATCGCCAGCCGCCATGGCAAAACGTTTGACTGGGCAATCAAGCAGCACACCATCGGCCGGGGCGCCACCGACTTTGCTGAGTACGTGACCAAGACCCTGGAACTGCCGATGACCGCCGAGGAATTTCTCGAGATCCGCCAGCCGATGCTCGACGAGCGCTTCCCGCATTCGCCCGCCATGCCGGGTGCCGAGGCGCTGGTGCGTCATCTGGCCGAGCACAGCATTCCGATCGCCGTGGGCACCAGTTCGTCGGTGCATTACTTCCACGCCAAGACCACGCTTCACCGCGCCTGGTTCGAGCTGTTCGAAACGGTGGTAACCGCTGATGACCCGGACGTGACGGCCGCCAAGCCGGCACCGGACATCTTTCTGGTCGCTGCGCGCCGTCTGGGCGTGGACCCGGCCGATTGCCTGGTGTTCGAGGACTCGCCTTTCGGCGTCACCGCAGCCAAGGCGGCGGGCATGTATGCCGTAGCGGTGCCTGATTCGCACATGCCGCGTGAACAGTATGAGCATGCGGATCTGGTCATTGATTCGCTGGCCGAGTTCTCGCTCAAGGATTGGGGGCTGCCGGATATCCGCTAGCAGCCCTGTCGCTGACCGCTCGGCGTTATACACAAGTCCTCCTGGAGGAATACGATGATGATCGTTCCTACGCTCTGCGTGGGAATGCCTCTCAGGACGCTCCGCGTCCGCTCTTGAATGTGGCGCAGATGTGTGCTCAAGCTCCAGCGTTATCCACGTCATGCGCTCGGCTTACTGAATCCTCAGTCTGTGCCATTTGTGACGCGGAGCGTCACGGGAGGCATGCCCACGCGGAGCGATGGGCACGATCAGTGTCGAGGCGGACTTGTGTATAACGATGAGCGCTGACCGTGGGTCGACCCACCTTTTCAATGCCTCGGCATACGCGCCAGTATGTCCGACTGATCCCGCGTGAATGACAAGGAGGATGTTAAACATGAATTATCGTGTTCTTGGCCAGTCCGGCCTCAAGGTTTCCACACTGACTCTGGGCTCGATGATGTTCGGCGAGCAGACAGGCGCCGACGAGTCCTTGCGCATCATCGACAAGGCCTGGGATCAGGGCGTCAATTTCGTCGACACGGCGGACGTGTACAACGGCGGTCGCTCGGAAGAGCTCGTGGGTCAGGCCATCGCCTCGCGTCGCAGCGACTGGGTGCTGGCGACCAAGCTCGGCTACAGCGCTCCCAGTGACATCCCCAACCGCGCAGGCCTGAGTCGCAAGCATGTGTTCAACGCCATTGAAAACAGCCTGCGTCGGCTGAATACCGACTATGTGGATATCTATTACCTGCACAGAGAGGATCACGACACGCCGCTGGAAGTGACGGTGTCGGCCATTGGCGAGCTGATCCGCCAAGGCAAGATCCGCTACTGGGGCGTCTCCAATTTCCGTGGCTGGCGGATCGCGGAAATCGTCAACGTCGCGCAGCGTCTGGGCGTGGACAAGCCGGTCGTCAGTCAACCGCTGTACAACATCGTCAACCGTCAGGCAGAAGTCGAACAGATCACTGCCGCTGCGTTTTACGGACTGGGCGTTGTGCCCTTCAGCCCGTTGGCGCGCGGTGTGCTCAGCGGCAAGTACGCGCCCGACGTCACACCTGACAGCAGCACCCGTGCCGGACGTCAGGACAAACGGTTGCTGGAGACGGAGTGGCGTGTGGAGTCCTTGCGCATCGCGCAGCGTATTCAGGCGCACGTGCAGGAAAAAGGTGTCGGCATGGTTGAGTTCGCCATTGCCTGGGTACTGAACAACCAGGCCGTCTCTTCCGCCATCGTCGGCCCTCGGACCGAAGAGCAGTGGGATGGCTACACCAAGGCACTCGACGTCATCATCACTCCGGAAGACGAGGCGTTCATCGATTCGCTGGTGACGCCCGGTCACGCATCGACGCCTGGCTTCAACGACGTGCAGCATTTTGTGTCAGGCCGTCTGCCCCGCAGTTAAGGGTCGGGTCTGGCCGCCCTTGGGCGCTGGCAGTGATCTGCCAGCATGCTCAGCGGTGAAAACACAGCTGAAAATGGCTATGTGTATAAATGCTCATTCGGCACTCGGCCTGAGGGGCGCTAAGATAGTGTTGAACGTATCAACGATTGCTCACCACAATGCGACTCATGTGCCCCATTAAAAACACCGAACACACCTCTACGCTCGCGACTTTCTGGCAAGTCTTGGCTAGTCTGTCGGCAGTCCAGCTAATTATTGGATCCTATCCTGCCGGGTTGATGAAGAAGTATGGCGATGCGTAAATCAGACAGAGAAGCCTTTTTAAGCTCGGTACTGGGCAACGAACAGCCTGCAGCCAATGTTGCACGGGCCGTTATCGAAGAAAAACTGCGCAATGCAATTATCGACGGCAGCTTGCCGAGCGGCACTGCATTGCGTCAACAGGAACTGGCAACGCTGTTTGGCGTGAGCCGGATGCCGGTGCGTGAAGCCTTGCGGCAACTTGAAGCACAGTCCCTGCTGCGGGTGGAAACCCACAAGGGTGCCGTAGTAGCCCCGCTCATCACCGAAGATGCGGTTGATGCCTACTCGTTGCGCATCTTGCTGGAATCAGAAGCATTGCGGCTGTCGATTCCCAAGCTGACCGCAGAAGATCTGGCAGCCGCCAGAAGCTATATCGAGCAGCTCGAAGTTGAGACCGATTACACCCAGATCGGCAGGCTCAATCGTTTGTTTCACATGTCGCTGTACGCCAAAACGCGCAACAAGCGCCTGATGCAGCTGGTTGAAGAAGGCTTGAACGAAGAAGAGCGTTTCCTGCGCTTCAATCTTTCGTCCATGGGCCTTGGCAAACTCTCTCAGGACGACCACTGGGAACTGCTTCGCCTCGCCGAAGACAAGGCAGTGGAGCAGACCGTGGCTGCGCTGCAACATCACCTCAATCGCGGCGTTCAGGCCATTACTCAATACCTGAACAGCAAGACCAGCACAGAGAAAACCGTACGTCCCCGCAAAAAGACCCACGACTGACCCCGCCACGCGGCTTTTCCATCTGGATCAGCCGCTTTTGACTCCCCTCAGCATTCAGCGCCCGGCACCGTATCGTCGGGCGTTTTCATATCTATTTTCCGGTCCGCCGGGTGGTCTGTCGCCTGAATAAGGCAAACTCGGCCGTAACCACGATGGATCCAACCGGAGGATTCAGTTCGGGTCGGGATTCACCGCCTGCGCGTTATCAGGGCGGTGATATCCGTTTATGTGAACGCCACGAAAAGGAGTCAGCGCAACGGGCAGAGAGACATTGGAAGTCGTTTCCGATATCGCCCGCCAAAAACATACTTACTCTCATTGTTCGGCATAACGGCAACGCTGAACGAGGCATTCGTTCATTATTTATAATTCTGGTCCTTATCGACCGGAAGGGTTGCCTACACCCCTATAAAACTTGAAACCAACGTTTTATATGGCCACTTTCAGCCCTGATAAATCACAACTTAAAATAATGCAAGAAACCAATTGCACAAGCACTTAATTATGTTTTAACTTTTCTTCGCGGTCTTTGCTGAGTTTGCTTTAACAACGCAAACCCACGTCCTTAGGGGCTGACGGCGCTAGCACGTGGTGCCGTTCAAGTTAATGAAGTGGCATAGAGAACGTTGACGATTTAAATCGTTTCAACCCGCAGGCTCTCGCTTGCGCGTCATTCCGATGGTGGATAGATGTGAATAAACGCTGCGGCTCGCTGCGTAACAATATGCCAACTTTTAGTTATCAAACATGACCAGAGATATCGCCATGCCTTGTCAAAAAACACGACTGGACCAAAAGAAACTCGACCTTAGCCGTCATCCGGTATTCAGTGAAATT
>Ga0308164_10004577_pt1 | contig 11639 bp, 10 predicted proteins | sample PhyTR2_FD_201031 | JGI IMG/M metagenome (GOLD analysis project Ga0308164, IMG submission 201031) | Phyllosphere microbial communities from UC Gill Tract Community Farm, Albany, California, United States - DLSLT.R2 | ecosystem: Host-associated > Plants > Phyllosphere > Unclassified | place: USA... | reverse complement strand
CCTGCTGGTTCAGCACGATGCGCTCTTCCTCGACGATGCGCTGCACCAGCAGCGCCAGCTCGTGCTTGAACTGCTCGGTGGTCAGGCGCTTGAGCCGCTCCAGGTCGATCCGGTCGAGGATCATCTGGTGCATCGTCTTCTTGAGCTCCTGGTAGGCTTGCTGGGCCACCGCCGGCATGGCTTGGTATTGGCGTTCCTCGTCCGTTCCGGACAAGCGCTCGCGCAGGGACATGGCAACTCCTTCGACAGTTAATAATCGCCTTCGCCGCGCCCGAACAGGCGGTCGAACAGGCCGCCCTTGGCTTCGACGACGCGGCGCGCGGTCACGATCTCGACCAATTCGGCCAGGCTGCGGGCGGCGGCGCTGCCGCGTGCCAGCTGCAATACCGGAATGCCCTGGTTGACCGAATCGGTGACGGCGACGTAATCGTTGGGAATGGTGTGCATCACCTCGGCGCCGAGCGCGGCGTGCAGATCCTGCAGGCGCAGCTTGCCGCCCTTTTCGTAGCGGTTGACGATCAGGCGGATCTGGTCGGTGAGATAGCCGAGCGAACGGAAGATGTCGAGCAGGCGGCGCGCATCGCGGATGTCGGGCAGCGCCAGTTGCAGCACCGGGTAGATCGCGTCGGTGCTGTCGAGCGCGCGCAGGGACACGGCGTCGATCTGGCGTCCGACATCGAGCAGGATGTAGTCGTAATGCTGGCGCGCGACGCGCAGGATGGTATCGATGTGTTCGGGCTTGGCTTCCGAGGTCTGGCCCGGATCGTCGGCCGCGGCCAGCACGCCGAAGTTGGGTGCCACGTGCACCAGACAGGATTCCAGGAACGGGCCGTCGATGCGCGCGATCTGCTGACACACGTCGGACAGCGTCATGCCCGGCTTCTGGTCCGAGACGTACAAGGTGGCGTCGCCGAACTGGCGATGCAGGTCGATCAGCAGCACCTTCTTGTCGGTCAGGGTCGCCAGTGCGTAGCCGAAGTTGGTCGAAATGAAGGTCGCGCCGCTGCCGCCCTTGCAGGCGATGAAGGCCAGTACCTTGCCGTCGTGGCTCGATGCCGCGCCGGTGCTGGCGGCGATGCGGTCGATCGCCTCGTGCAGCGCGCGGTGCCCCAGCGGCAACTGCAGCACTTCGCGAACGCCCGCGCGCATGGCGCGGATCAGGATCTCGGGATGGTGGTTATCGGTGAGCAGCATGAAGTGCGCCGCTGCGTAATGGCGGGTCAGCCGCTCCAGCAGGTCGCCGTCGGCGGCGTCGGCATCGCTGACGTCGACGATCACCAGCGCGGGCGCTTCGCTCAGCGGGCGGTCGAGCGCATCACGCAGGCTGGCGCGGCTGGTGGCGACATTCAGCGGCGGCATGCGTGCCGCGCCTTGGGAGGCGATCTCCGCGTAAAGCTGGGTGTCGCGGCTGATCAGGAGGGCTTTCATCGGGTTCCTCGGGACGGCATTCGATGGAGTGCATGCTGGGTTCGGGCAGCGTGGCGCGCCCGGGCCGGCGCGATCGGATTTGCCTCATTTCCCGGCGCTCACGTTGATCAACGAACGGTCGGCGCCGGACTCGGTTTCTTTGAAAGAACGCTGGTAGCGCTCCTGGGCTGCGCGGGCGGCGCTGCCGTCCACGCCGATGGCAGGGTTGGCGTTGACCGCAGCCGCCGGGTTGATGACCTGGGCCGACAGATTGGCGCGCACGGCGCTGCCGAAGTGTTCGTTGAAACGCGGCGTCGAGCTGCATCCCTGCAGCGCCACGCCCAGCAGCACCAGCACCGGCTGCAGCATCAAGTTGCGTCGGATGGTCATGCTCGCCTCCTATTTCAGTTCGAAGCCGCCGCTGCTGTGCGACGGGTGCGGCGCCAGCGCGGGCGTGGATTGGACCGCGGTCGCGGTATCGGGCGCAGGACCGTCCAGCCGTCCGCCGAGCAGGATCGCAGCACGCGACGGTATGCCGACCTTGTCGGTCGGCAGTTCATACGCTGCGCCCGTCAAGGGCTTGACCAGGTGGGCGGTGATCACGAACACCAGCTCGGTGCGGTCCTGCTGGTAATCGGTGCTGCGGAACAGCGGCCCCAGGATCGGCAGTTCGCCGAGCACCGGCAAGCCCTTCATGTTGGTCACCAGGTTATTCTTGATCAGGCCACCGATCGCGAAGCTCTGGCCGTCGTACAGCTGGACTGTGGTGCTGGCCCGGCGCGTGGTCACGACCGGCAGGATCGCGGTCCCGTTGAAACCGCTGGCCGAGATGCCGATGCCGTCGCGCGACAATTCGGACACCTCCGGCGCGACGCGCAGGCTGATGCGCCCGCCCGACAGCACGGTCGGCGTAAAGCGCAGGCCGACGCCGAATTCCTTCTCGGCCAGCGTGACGCGGTTGTTTTCCTGTGCCACGGGTATATAAAATTTGCCGCCCGCCAGGAACGTGCCTTCCTGGCCGCTGATCGCCATGATGTTCGGCTCGGCCAGCACCCGCACCAGGCCATCCTGCTTTTCAGCCGAGGCCGTCAGGAACTTGTTGCTCTTGCCCGTGTTCTTGGCCGCCTGCAGCGAGCCGTTTGCGCTGCCGGAGAGGAAATTCGACACCAGCGCCGCGCCCCAGCTGCCGGAGCCGAAGTTCCAGACAGCGCCTGCTTCCAGACGTTCGAGCAGGGTCTTGGAGACTTCGGCGACCTTGACTTCGAGCTGGACCTGCTGCGGCGCATTCACGCTCAACAGATTAACGATACGGGTGCCCGCCGCAAGCGCGCCGGCGCCGGCGCCGCCATCCTTGGACTCGGTCTCTTCCTTGTCGGGCTTCGGCACCGCCAGCGCGCGCACCGGCCGGCGCACGTAGGCGTTCGCCAGTTCGACGGCCTGCGATGCGGCGGTGGCGTCGCTCACGCTGCCGCTCAGGATCAGAGTATCGGCGGCGGCCATGACCTTGATGTCGCGTTCTTCGGGCATGACCGCGGCCAGCGTGGCTTGCAGCGGCGCCGGATCGATCGCCACCGTGATGTCGAGCATGCTGCACACGCCGCTGCGGCCCTGCACGATCATGTTGGTGGTGCCGACATCGACGCCGGCGATATACAGCGTGTCCGGCGCCACCAGCAGCGCCTGCACCACGGCCGGGTTGCCGACGCTGCGGTGCAGGACCGCCTCGGGCAGGCGCATCAGGCTCGATTTGCCGACCTGCAGGGCCAGCTGCGCCGGCCTGGCGGCCGTGCCCTGGCAGTTGGGACCGATCTCGGTCCGCGCCTGCGCCTGTGCCTGGGCCGGGTCGTCGACGGCTTGCGCCTTGGACTTGGCGGCGTACGCGGGGCCGGCCGCCGCCAGCACCAGGCCGGCGGCGGCCAGGCAGCGCAACATCGGTGTATGCATCAGGCTTGCGTTCATGGCCACATCCCGGGATAGATTCAGAAGCATTCCTGCGTCATGCGCAGACCATTGAGTACGCTGACGCAATCGCGCCGTACCGGTGCCGCCTTGACCACGATCGGGCGCGGCGCCGCGGCCGGCCGCGGCGGCTGCGGTACCGGCTTCGGCACCGGCGGCGGCGCGCTGTGCGGCAGCAGGGTCAGCTTGGTGGCGCCTTCGGTCGACGCCGATTGCGGGTCGACCTGGTTGCGCAGCGCCAGCGACAGCGTGCCGACGCTGCGCGCCAGGTCGAGTTTTTCGGCCTGTTCCGGCGTGACTTCGAGCGTGACCGCGTTGACCACCTTGGGCTTGGTCTCGTCGCGGCTGACTTCCTGCGCCACTGCCAGCACCAGGATCCGTTCCAGCACGATTTTCGAGATGCTCTGCTCGCGCGCATCGGCCCCGGGCAGCGCGTCCTTCTGGGTGCTGACGATGACGTCGACGTAGTTGCCCGGCAGTGCAAAGCCGGCGACGCCGATCACGTCGTTCACGCGCACCGTGATCGCGCGCTTGCCTTCGGAGATCAGGGCCGACAAGCCGCCCAGGGTGCCGGCCGGCGCCAGCTTGGCTTCGGTGACCGGTTCGCCCATCACCAGATTGCTTTTGAGGACGCGGCCATTGAGCAGTTGCGGGTCGCTGAACGCGCCCTTCGGCAAGCTGCCGGATGGCCAGTCGGTGAGCTTGAACATCTCCGGGTTCAAGCGCTGGCCGAGGCTGATGTCGGTGCCGGCCACGAGGATGCGGCCGTTGCCGCTGCCCGGCTGGGTCAGCAGCCAGCGCGACGCGAACACCACCGCCGCCAGGCCGAACAGGATGGCCACCGCCATCAGGATAAGCGCGCGCTTGTTTTTCATTCAAGCCTCCACATCGCCTTCGATGAACATGCTGCGCCAGGCTTGCTCGACCGCGGCGACGCTCAGGCGCGCCTCGCTTCCGGCAAAGCCGGCGAAATCGGTCAGCCGGTCCAGCAGCTCGCCCGGATAGCAGGCCAGCAGGGCGCGCCCGGATTGCGGGTGCAGGCGCGCGATCAGGTGCTCGGCCGCGCCCTCGTCGTAGCCGATGCGGCGCAGCCGGCACTGGCGCTTCAGCAGGCTGCGATAAGCGCCCGCCGGCCAGGCCCCGATGCCGGCCTTGTAGGCGATGCGGCGCAGCGCGGCATCGTCGAACACCAGCGCCGGATTCAGGTTGGTTGCGAATACGACGGCGGCATCGAAGGGCACGGTCTCGGCCTGGCCGCCCTGCAGCGCCAGCTGGTCGGTGCCGGCGTCGAGCGGGCCGATGAAGCGGTTCAGCAGTTCCGCGGCAGGCAGGCGCTGGCGCCCGACGTCGTCGATCACCAGCATGCCGTTGTTGGCTTGCAGGTGCGGCGGGGCGTGGTAGACGCCTTCTTCGGCGTCGTAGCGCAGCTCGAGCATCTCGCGTCCGAGTTCGGCGCCGACGTGGACCAGCGGCCGTTGCGCCACCGCCCAGCGCGCATCGCAGCTGCGGCGTTCTTCCTGGGTGCCGCCGCGGGCCAGCGGCGCCGGCGCGACGTGCAGCGCCGGATCGAACAAGCGGATCACCTGGCGCCCGGCGATCAGCGCGTACGGCACCGCGATCGGCCCCGGCAGCAGGCGGCCCAGCTTGCGCGCCAGTTGCGTCTTGCCGCTGCCCGACGGACCGTGCAGCAGCAGCGAGCGGCGCGCATGCAGCGCCGCGCCCAGCACCTCGCGCACGCCCGGCGCCAGCGCATCCTCGCCCAGGGTGGCCGCCAGCTGGGCCGGGGTCACGCGCTCGGCATCGGGACTGCGCAGCGCCTGGCGCTCGACCACGGCGCGGTAGGACGCCAGAGTCACCGGCGCCGGCCCGAGGTAGCGGCAGCGCGCCAGCGCATCGGCGGCGGCGCGCTGGCCGATCGGGCTCAGCTGGTACTGCATGTCGATATCGGATTCGCCGCACCAGGCCACTTCGACCTGCTGCTCGGCGATCAGGGGATTGAGGACTTCGCGCAGCACGCTGATCGACAGGCGCAGCTTGCCCGCCAACAGCGGCAGCGGCGCCTTGCCGCCGGCCTGGACCGCCTTGAGCACGAGGTCGGTGACGAAGCGCTGCTCGAGACCGGTATCGCGCACGGTCTTGGCCTGGCGCGGCAGGATCGGCGCGATCTCCGGCGCGTCCGGCACCGCGCCCTGGAACACGCGCGCTGCCGTTGCGGTGGTGCCTGTCGATAGCGTGTCAAACATCGGAATCCCCTCGAAATCTGCATGTTTTCCGAAAGCAGTCGGAATTCATTCTAGCCAGCGGCCCCTGGGCCACTCTTGCGTTGCGCCAAAGGCGGACTCAGCCGTTCTGACGGACCAGGACGGCAATCGTGCCGAGTGCGATCGCCACGCCATAGGGCATCGCGCCCGCGCTGTGCTGCGGGTCCAGGCGCCACAAACCCATACCGGGCGTTAATATTCCCGTCAGCAGGACCTTGATGTTGGTGATGGCCAGGCGCAGGCGGTCGCGCCGCAGCAGGATGAACAGCACCGCCATCAATCCGCCCAGGCACCAGGTGAGCACCGCAATCACGAAGGTTTCGGCAGGGCCGCTGAAGATGCCGACCACGGCCATCAACTTGACGTCGCCGGCCGCCATCCCGCGCGCCAGATACAGGGGCAGGAACATGGCCAGCCCGACCCCCATGCCGCCCAGCGCCGACAGCAGCGCCGCGCCGGGAGCTGCCGACACGAGGTGCAATACCAGTGCGCAGGCCATGCCGGCCAGCAGCAGCCGATTCGGAATGCGGCGCGTGGCTAGATCATTCATGGCGGCTATACTCACCAACAACAGCAAAGCAAGTTCGCGGTATTGTTCGAGTGGCATGATATTCTCGGAAAAAAACCCTCCAGGCCGGGGCCTGAAGGGTCACAGACGACTGGATACTGCTTACACAGTCAGTTTGGTCTTGATGTTCGTGAAGAGAACACCAAGCTGATCGCCCACAGCGGTTGCCCCTACCGAGATCGCCACACCAATCAGCGCAGCGATCAGGCCATACTCGATCGCGGTGACGCCGTTTTCGTCAGCAACAAAGGTTTTGACTGCGGAGACGAACTTGCTCATGACAAACTCCCTTATGGTGGTTAAAAAACAAACACTGGACGACGCGCTGACTGCGACTGCAACTGCTGCGCTTTTGCGGTTGACTACCCCGTGTTTCGTTCCAGTGAACTCACTATAAAAGATGATTCCATGCGGCAACTTGACTACACGCAACCTTGCTTGATGGAATTATTTTTTAACCGATGGAATTTTCCAGCCCAACCGTCGGGCAAAAGCACGCCATCAGCTGCGCAAATATCAAAGCTTGATAAATAAATTGCATTTGCATAATTGCACTTGACGGAAAAAGAGATTATTCTGCTTTGCTTGCCTTAGTGAAATACCAGCCTGGACGGTGGATTACATTGCTGAGAACGACATGGACTCGCTTCTGAAACACATGGTGGACATGACGGGCCACCGCGATCACGCGATGCTCGACATTTCCGTGATCTCGGCAGTGCAGGAACTGGCCGGCGCCTGTCATACCCGCATCCTGAGCATCGCCACCGTGTCCGGCCAGCAGGTGCTGCGTGCGCGCGCCGCGATCCGCAAGGGCGGCGCGGCCCGCCTCGAAGACACGCACGACGGTTCCCCAGGCGAAGCCCTGGCGGACCATCCCGCATTGATGGCTTGCCTGGCCGAGCGCCAGCCCAGCGCCGAAGCGCCCGGCGCCGACGGCATGCGCACGCTGTGGCTGCCGATCTGGATCGGCGACAAGGCCGGCACCTGCCTCGAAATCCGCGACGACAAACCGTTTACGGGGGCGGCCATCCACATGATCGGCGGCATCGTCGGCGTGTACCGCAACTTCCAGAACCTGCTCGACTACAGCGAACGCGATTCCCTCACCGGCCTGCTCAACCGCAAGACCTTCGACGACCAGCTGGCACGCATGCTGCACGCGGCCCAGGGCTGCGATCCGCGCCTGCCCGGCATGCCGGAACGGCGCCAGCAGAACGGCATGGAAAAGCAGTGGCTGGCGGTGGTCGACGTCGATCACTTCAAGGCGGTCAACGATAAATTCGGCCACCTGTACGGCGACGAAGTCCTGATCTTGATCGCCAACCTGCTGCAATCCTCGTTCCGCGCCCAGGACCGGGTGTTCCGCTTCGGCGGCGAGGAATTCGTCGTGCTGCTGCGTTCGACGACGCTGGAAAACACCTGGAAGATCATCGAGCGCTTCCGCGCCAACGTCGCCAACCACGCCTTCCCGCAAGTCGGCCGGGTCACGGTCAGCGTCGGCTTCGTCGCCATCAGCGCCTTCGAGTCGCCGGTGGTGACCCTGGGCCACGCCGACCAGGCCCTGTACCACGCCAAGAGCAGCGGCCGCAATTGCGCCTGCCACTACGACGACCTGGTCTCGCACGGCATGGTGCAGGCGGCCGCGTCGAACGATACCGCCGAATTCTTCTAGGCCCGCACTCAGCCCAGCGCCATGAAGCGCTGCGGGTCGACCTGCCATTTGGCGGCCGACTCGTGACGCACGATCTTGTCGGCGCCGCCGAAGCCCAGCCCGCGCGCCAGGTCGACCGTCTCCGGCTTGATGTAGGCCTGGCTGCGGGTGCTATAGAACACGTTCACCTTGGGCGTGAGCAGGCTGGTTTCGTGCGGCTCGACCACCACGCCCAGGCGCCCCGACTCCAGCAGCACCAGCGTGCCCACCGGGTAGATGCCGACGCAGCGCATGAATTCCTGGGTCAGCACCGGATTGAACTGCGACTTGCTCCACTCGTAGATCTTGCGCAGCGCTTCGGCCGCCGGAATGCCCTTGTGGTAGCAGCGGTCGGCGGTGATCGCGTCGTAGACGTCGACGATGGCCGCCATCTGCGCCAGTTCGCTGATCTGGTCCGCGTCCTGGCGCTCCGGATAGCCGCTGCCGTCGCGCCGCTCGTGGTGGTGCAGCGTGATGTCGAGCGGGATCGCGCCGATGCCCGGAGTGCGCGACAGCAGGTCGTGGCCGTCGCGCGGATGGCGCTTGACGATCGCAAATTCCTCGTCGGTCAGGCGCCCGGGCTTGTTCAGGATCGCATCCGGGATCAGCGCCTTGCCGGTATCGTGCAGCAGGCCGCCGATGCCGGCCTGGTAGATCGTGTCCGCATCCATCTTGCGCGAGCGGCAGAACGCCACCAGCAAGGTGCACACGCTGACCGAATGCAGGAAGGTGTAATCGTCCTTGTTCTTGATGACCGACAGGCCCATCAATGCGCTGGCGTTGCGCAGGATCGAGCCGGTGATGCTCTCGACCACCGGCGACACCTGATCCAGCTCGACCGCCCGGCCCAGGCGCGCATCCTGCATCACGGTCTTGACCAGGCCCGCGGCCTGGCGCCGGATCGCCAGCGCGCGGTCGAATTCCTCGGCCAGCGTGGCGCGCAGCGGCAGCACAGGCGCCGCTGCGATGGCGGCGACTTCGGCTTCGATGGCGGCATCGGCCTCCTCGACGGTCGGGGCATCGCTCACGTCCAGGCCTTTGCTGCAATCGATGGTCACGCCGCGGATGCCGGCATGCACGATCTTGCGGACCTCGTCCTCGCGCGTGAGAACGAAACGGTTGCGCACGAAAGGATGTTCCATCCAGCCACAGTCAAGGTCATGGACAAACATCCCCACGCGCAATTGTGATGAGTCGATTTTCTTCAGCATGGGGAAAACAGCGGGTGTGGTAATCTCGCCGCGATTCGGGCGCGACAGAGTATAACAAGCGTCTGTGCTGCCAGCCCCTGGAAGTTAATACTTCGTCATATTTTGTATCCTCAAAGATACATAAATTAATACATGGAACTCCGTCAGCTTCGCTATTTCGTTTCCATCGTCGACCATGGGTCGCTGTCGCGCGCCGCCCTGGTGCTGCACGTGGCGCAGCCGGCGCTGACCCAGCAGCTGCGCCAGCTGGAAGACGAACTCGGCGTGCAACTGTTGCACCGCACCGCCCAGGGCGTGCTCAGCACCGACGCCGGCAAGGTGTTTTACGAGCACGCGCTGGCGATCCTGAAGCAGGTGGCGGATGCCCAGGCGGCCGTGGTGCAGTCGGCCGAACGGCCCTCGGGCAGCGTCACGCTCGGCCTGCCGCACAGCATTTCGGGCGCGCTGGCTCTGCCGCTGTTGACGGCCATCCGCGAGCGCTATCCGGAAATCACGCTGCAACTGACCGAGGAACTCACCGGCAACCTGGCCGAGCAATTGCGCGCGGGCCGCGTCAACCTGGCCGTGCTGCTCGACGACGGCCAACTGGCCGGCTTCGCCACCACCCCGCTGGTCGAGGAAGCCCTGCGCTACATCTGCCGCCACGATGCGCCGCTGGCCGCCGGCCGCGCCGGCGTCACCCTGCGCGAAGCGCTGGCCACGACCCTGATTCTGCCCGGCCTGCAGCACGGCGTACGCCCGCGCATCGAAAGCACCGCACGCGATGCCGGCCTGCATACCGGCGACATCATCGAGATCAATTCGATCGCCATCCTGAAATCGGCGATCCTGGCCGGCATGGGCGCGACCATCCTGCCGGTGGCGCCGGTGCTGGCCGAAGTCGAGCGCGGCGCCATGTGCGCGCTTCCGATCACCGATCCCGCCATCGCGCGCACCGTGGTGCTGTGCGCTTCCCGCAATATCCCCCTGACGAATGCCGCCGCCGCGGTCGGACGCCTGGTCGGCCAGGTTGCGCACGACCTGTGCGCCAGCGGCGCCTGGATCGGCGCCCGGGCACTGTAGGTCGCCAGCCGGGCGCTTCTCGGCGGGCCATCATTTTTTCTTATAGCCCCATCCTCAATCCGTATTTCCGTCCCGGACAGCGAGTCTCTACACTCGCGCCAAAAGCCGCACAAAGCGGATGACGGCCCCTCCCCGGCCAGCGCCTACCCGGCGCGACGTTGCGGACGGGCCGGCTCACGACACCCTTGGAGACACCATGCTCGACACCATCCTCGGCCAGAGCGCACCCGCGCCTGCCGCCACGCCGCTCGTTCCCGTTCCCTTGAAAGACGTCAGCCTCGACGACAAGTACACCGCCACCAGCGGCAAGATCTTCCTGTCCGGGATCCAGGCGCTGGTGCGCCTGCCGATGATCCAGAAGCTGCGCGACGAAGCCGCCGGCTTGAACACGGCCGGCTTCGTCTCCGGCTACCGCGGCTCGCCGCTGGGCGGCCTGGACGAGAACCTGTGGAAGGCGAAAGGCCACCTCGAAGCGCATCAAGTGCAGTTCGTGCCGGGCGTGAACGAAGACCTGGCCGCCACCGCCGTGTGGGGCACCCAGACCGTGGACCTGATCGGCCCCGGCAGGTACGACGGCGTGTTCGCCATGTGGTACGCGAAAGGCCCGGGCGTGGACCGCTGCGGCGACGTCTTCAAGCACATGAACCATGCCGGCACGGCGCAACACGGCGGCGTGCTGCTGGTGGCCGGCGACGACCACGGCGCCAATTCGTCGACGCTGCCGCACCAGTCCGACCACATCTTCGCCGCCTGCATGATCCCGGTGCTGTACCCGTCCAACGTGCAGGAATACCTGGACCTGGGCGTGCACGGCTGGGCGATGTCGCGCTTTTCCGGCTGCGCGGTGGCTTTCAAAGCGCTGGCGGACACGGTGGAGTCGAGCGCCTCGGTCGATGCCGATCCGTTCCGCGTCGAGGTCAAATTGCCGCAGGATTTCGCGATGCCGGAAGGCGGCCTGAATACGCGCTTGTCGTCCGTCCCGCTGGGCACCCAGGCGCGCAACCAGGAAGCGCTGATGCAGGACTACAAGATCTACGCCGCCCTGGCGTATGCGCGCGAAAACAAGCTGAATCGTATTACCATCGACAGTCTTGACGCGAAACTCGGCATCATCGCCTCCGGCAAATCCTATGTGGACGTGCTGGAAGCGCTGGAAGAACTGGGCATCGACGAAGCGATGGCGGCGCAGGTCGGCCTGCGCCTGTTCAAGGTGGCGATGATCTGGCCGCTGGAACCGGAAGGCGTGCGCGAATTCGCGCAGGGGCTGGAAGAAATCCTGGTGGTCGAGGAAAAGCGTCAGGTCGTTGAATACCAGCTGAAAGAACAGTTATATAACTGGCGCGACGACGTCCGTCCGCACATCATCGGCAAGTTCGACGACAAGGGCGAATGGGTGTCGCCGCGCGGCGAATGGCTGCTGCCGCCGAAAGCCGATTTCTCGGTGGCGCAGGTGGCGCGCGTGATCGCCGGCCGCATCG
>Ga0308164_10004576_pt1 | contig 11640 bp, 10 predicted proteins | sample PhyTR2_FD_201031 | JGI IMG/M metagenome (GOLD analysis project Ga0308164, IMG submission 201031) | Phyllosphere microbial communities from UC Gill Tract Community Farm, Albany, California, United States - DLSLT.R2 | ecosystem: Host-associated > Plants > Phyllosphere > Unclassified | place: USA... | reverse complement strand
TTGAGCAGGCCGGTTTCGACGCCCGGCACTGAGGTCGGGACGTCCAGGTTGACGGTGTCGAGGTGCTCGGTTGCTGCACCGATCAACGCGCCGCTCTGAATGGCCGCGATAACGCCGCGGGTGGTCGGAATGTTGAAGCGTTTGCCGACACCGTAGCCGCCGCCGGTCCAGCCGGTATTGACCAGGTAGACCTTGGAGCCGAAACCGCGGATGCGCTTGATCAGCAGCTCTGCGTATTCGCCCGCCGGACGCGGGAAGAACGGTGCGCCGAAGCAGGTAGAGAACGTCGACTTGATGCCGGCGCCAGAACCCATTTCAGTGGAGCCAACCAGTGCGGTGTAACCCGACAGGAAGTGGTAGGCCGCTTGTTCTTCGCTGAGGATCGACACCGGTGGCAGCACGCCGGTCAGGTCGCAGGTCAGGAAGATGACTGCGTTAGGCTCGCCGCCCAGGTTCTTCTCGGAACGCTTTTCAACGTGTTCGAGCGGGTAAGCGGCGCGGCTGTTCTGGGTCAGGCTGCTGTCGGCGTAGTCGGCATGACCGGCTGCGTCCAGCACCACGTTTTCCAACACGGCGCCGTGCTTGATGGCCTTCCAGATGACCGGCTCGTTCTTCTCGGAGAGGTCGATGCACTTGGCATAGCAACCGCCCTCAATGTTGAATACAACGCCTTCGCCCCAGCCGTGCTCGTCGTCACCAATCAGGTAACGGGTCTCGTCGGCGGACAGCGTGGTTTTACCGGTGCCGGACAGACCGAAGAACAGCGTTACGTCGCCGTCTTCACCGATGTTGGCCGCGCAGTGCATTGGCAGCACATCGGAAGCCGGCAGCAGGAAGTTCTGCACCGAGAACATGGCTTTCTTCATTTCACCGGCGTAACGCATACCGGCAATGAGGACCTTCTTCTGGGCGAAGTTGATGATGACGCAACCGTCGGAGTTGGTGCCGTCACGCTCAGGCACGCACTCGAAGTTAGCGACGTTGAGCACTTGCCACTCTTCACGACCGGACGGGTTGTACTGGGCCGGATTGATGAACAGGCAGCGACCGAACAGGTTCTGCCAGGCAGTCTGCGTGGTCATCTTGACCGCAAGGTAGTGATCTTCGGCTGCGCCTACGTGCACGTGGGAAACGAAGTGTTCCTGAGCATTGTTGAACGCCTCGACACGCGCCCACAGGGCGTCGAACTTGTCCGCCGGGAACTTGCGGTTGATCGGCCCCCAGGCGATCGCGGCCTGAGTGGAGGGTTCGTCTACGATGAAGCGGTCGACAGGCGAGCGGCCTGTGCGGTGGCCTGTTTCCACGACGAGTGCGCCGGTATCGGACAGCACGCCTTCTTCGCGTTTGAGGGCTTCTTTAACCAGATCGTCGACACTGAGATCGGTGTGAACGGCGTTATTGGCTTGCGTCATGAGATTCCCCGTCGGCTCGATGGCCGAGTGCTCCAAACGTTTTGTAGTAGAAAAACCAACACTACTACAGCTAAAAAGTGGCCGGATTATGCCAGAAAAGCCCAAAAAAGGTAGGGCCCTCCTGTCAGAACTACATGAAGAAGAGTCAAGCGGGCCGGGCGGAAAGCTTTCAGCGCAGGACCCGCACTACATTAATGGCGGGTATCGGAGGGGGTATCTACCCCACCCCCTGCAAACAGCTGCGCTACATCTGTTGCATCGAACAGATAGCGCTGATTGCAGAACTGGCAGTCGATCTCAACCGCACCGTGATGCTCGATCACCAACTGCTGTGCATCTTCCAGACCAAGACTGACCAACGCATTGCCAGAACGTTCGCGCGAGCAGCTGCAACGGAACACCAGAGGCTGGACGTCGAACATCCGCACGACGTCTTCGTGGAACAGCCGTTTCAACACGGTTTCGTTGGTCAGACTGAGCAATTCTTCGGCGGTCAGGGTGTCAACCAGCACATTGACGTGCTGCCAGCTGGCTTCACGCTCATCCTGATCTTTCAGCTTCTCAGCCGGCAGTTGTTGCAGCAGCAGCCCACGTGCGCGTTTGCCGTCGGCCTTGATCCAGAAACGCGTCGGCAATTGCTCCGACATCACAAAATATTCGGACAGGCACGCCGACAGGTCGACACCGTCCAGGCCCACGATGCCCTGATAGCGTTTGCCCTGACGCGGGTCGATGGTCATGGTCAGGTCGCCATCGGGCATCAGGTCGAGCAGCGTGGCGTCCGGTTTAACCAGGGTTTCGTCGTAGCGCGCGATGCCGCGCAATTCACGCTCGCTGGAACACTCGACCATCAGCAGCGACACCGGACCAAGCGAACGGGCCTGCAAAACCAGGAGACCGTCGAACTTCAGCGTGCCCACCAGCAGCGCAGCGGCGGCGAGCATTTCGCCGAGCAACTGGGCGACGGGCTCGGGATACGGGTGCTTGGCAAGGACCTCGGCGTAGCTGCGCTCAAGGGCCACGAGCTCGCCGCGCACGTCGCTCTCGTCGAAAATGAAGCGCTGGGTGTAATCGGTATCCGCAAAATCTGACATAAGAGAAGGTATCTGAATGGATGACAAAATGATGACAAGCGCCTATAAAGCGCGGTTTCGCACCGCTTGGTGCACTGTCATGCCGATGGGGGCATTTTATGGACTATCCCGCATTGTTCCAACCCAACTGGAACGCCAAAAAATTCCTGCTGTGTAATCTGGTGGCGCTGGCACTGCTACTGCTGTGGGTCTGGCCCACGGGACACGCGGCTTTCACGCACTTCGACGAGGGCCTGTTCCACCTGCTGAACCGCCCGCTTGAGCAAAACAAAGCGTGGCTGTGGACCTGGACAGTCGCCAGCATGCGACCCTTCGATATCGTCGTTGGCCTGATTCTGCTCACGCTGCTTATAAAGGGCGAGTGGGTGTTCAAATCCTTGCAAACCCGTGCCGCACTGATCGGCTTTGTGCTGACGCTGATCCTGCTGCTGATCATCCGCACGGTGTTTTCCAAGATCATCGACCACAGCGCGCTGCAACATGACAGCGCGTCGGAGATGATCCCTGATGCCATCAAGCTCAGCGAAATATTCCCGGAGCTGGAAGACAAGTGGCAGCTCAAGGACCGTTCCAGCCAGAGCTTCCCGGGTGACCATGCCTCGGTGCTGCTGATCTGGGCGATGTTCATGAGCGTCTACAGCCGCACGGTCGGCCAGCGCGTGGTCATCTGGGTGCTGGCGCTCCTGTTCATGATGCCGCGCCTGGTCGCCGGCGCCCATTGGGGTCAGGACGATTACATTGGCGGCGTGATGATCGCATTGCTCGCGCTGGGATGGAGCTGCTACACCCCGTTCGTGGCCATCGCTACCGGGTTTGTGTTTCGCCTGACTGCACCGGTCTTCAACTTGATGGGCCGCCTTCCGCTGCTCAAATGCCTGAGCATCAACAGGCAGGGCTCTCATTTGTAAGCTGCCTGTTGCTACCGAGCCATCCGGGGTCGATGAATTCGCGATCCCGGAATGCTGCGAGACCGTCAGTCCTCACCCGAACGAAAATGAAACAATTGCCGGCGCTGCTTTTTGGTCGGCCTGCCGTCAGTGGTCACGCCCAGGCTTCCGGCCTTGCGCATCTCGGCGGCTTGCTCACGTTTGGCGAGGCTCTCCGGGGTTTCGCTGTACAGCAACTGAGCCTCGGGGGCGCCTCGGCGGACGATCGACAACGCTTGGACCACTACGGTCCGCTCATCGAAGCCCGCTCTGATCTGGAACTCATCCCCTACGCGCGGCTCTTTTCCCGGCTTGCAACGCTCGCCCCGGCAATGAACCTTGCCGCTTTCAATGGCGGCTTTTGCCAGCGCACGCGTCTTGAAGAAGCGCGCCGCCCAAAGCCATTTGTCCAGACGGACTTTGTCGTCCTCGTCTGACTTCTGTGTCATCTGAATTCCTCAATCGTGCAATGGTCAGAATCGTACTACGTCACGCCGGGGACGCAGTAACCGCCACCCTCGTTTACACTGCCCACCAAGACTAAAGCGCCGGCTTCAGGAGAACGACGTGACAGACTTCCCAACGTCATTGACTGGTGGGTGCCAGGGCTGCAGAGAAAGCTCCGCGCTGGATTTCGAATTTGAATTCGCCTATCAGCCTATCGTGGACGTCCGCGACCGTTCGGTATTCGCTCACGAGGCGTTGGTGCGTGGCGTCAACGGCGAGGGTGCCCCCTCTGTACTGAACCGGGTTGACGACACCAACCGTTACCGTTTTGATCAATTGTGCCGAACCCGTGCGATTTCAACTGCCGCCCGGCTGGGAATGGATGAATGCCTGTCGATCAACTTCCTGCCCAACGCGGTGTATCGCCCAGAATTGTGCATTCGCAGCACCCTTGAAGCGGCTCGAACCCACAACTTTCCGCTGGACCGGCTGATCTTCGAAACCGTTGAAACCGAGCACGTGTGCAGCAACAGCCACCTGACCAACATTCTTCGCGAATACCGCCAGTTTGGTTTCAAAACCGCAATCGACGACTTCGGCGCCGGGCACTCGGGACTAACCCTGCTGGCTGACTTTCAGCCTGACTTGATCAAGCTCGACATGGCGCTGGTGCGCAACGTCCATCTGGATCCCGCTCGACAAGCCATCGTGCGCGCCATTGTCACAATGTGTACGGACCTGAACGTTACAGTGATCGCCGAAGGCATCGAAGACGCAGCCGAACGAGACTTCCTCGCCGAATGCGGCATTTACCTCATGCAAGGCTTTTGGTTCGCCAAGCCTGCATTCCAGGCGCTGGCGCACATCAATGCCGACGCCTGGCAGAACGTGTAAACGAACGGAACCGCTTTGAAAACATTTGACCATCTGACAGTCATCGGCCTCCGTGAATGGGTGGCTTTGCCCCATCTGGGCGTGGCCGGGCTGCGCGCTAAAATCGACACGGGTGCCAGCACTTCCAGCCTGCACGCAACAGAAATAGAACCGTTCGAACGGGACGGCGAGAAATGGGTGCGCTTCAACGCGCACCTGGGGACGGTGGTGCAGCTGCGTCATCGTCGCTGCGAGGCTCAACTGGTGGCGATGAAAACCATCAAAAGCTCCAACGGCCACGCTCAGGTTCGCTACGTCATTCGCACGACGCTGGCGCTGGGGGATCGGGTCTGGCCGGTGGAGTTCACGCTGGCCTGCCGCAAGGCCATGCGCTACCGCTTGCTGCTGGGTTCCAAAGCCCTGATTGACGGCCAATTGGTGGTCAATCCGGGTGTTACATATATTCAGGACAAGCCGGTGTTCCCGGCTTCAAATCTCTCTGCCACAGGTGCTGCATGAAGATCGCTGTGCTTTCGCGAAACCCGCGTCTGTATTCAACTCGTCGTCTGGTCGAAGCTGGAATCCAGCGCGGCCACGAGGTCGTGGTGGTCGATACCCTGCGCGCCTATATGAACATTGCCAGTCATAAGCCGCAGATCCACTATCGAGGAAAACCCCTGGAAGGTTTTGATGCGGTAATACCCCGCATCGGTGCCTCCGTGACCTTCTACGGCTGTGCCGTGCTGCGTCAGTTTGAAATGATGGGCGTGTTCCCGCTCAACGAATCCGTTGCCATCGCGCGCTCCCGCGACAAGCTGCGCTCGCTGCAGTTGTTGTCACGTCGAGGCATTGGCTTGCCCGTCACCGGCTTCGCCCACTCACCGGATGACATCCCTGACCTGATTCAGATGGTCAACGGCGCACCTCTGGTGATCAAGGTGCTCGAAGGGACGCAAGGTATCGGCGTGGTGCTGTGCGAAACCGCGACCGCGGCCGAGTCGGTGATCGAGGCCTTCATGGGGCTGAAGCAGGACATCATGGTGCAGGAGTACATCAAGGAGGCCGGTGGCGCCGATATCCGCTGCTTCGTGGTGGGTGACAAGGTCATTGCGTCGATGAAGCGTCAGGCGAAGCCCGGGGAGTTCCGCTCCAACCTGCATCGCGGCGGCACCGCCAGCCTGATCAAGATCACCCCCGAAGAGCGTATGACGGCCATTCGCGCGGCCAAGGTCATGGGCCTGAGTGTCGCGGGCGTTGATATTCTGCGCTCCAACCACGGGCCGCTGGTGATGGAAGTGAACTCGTCGCCAGGTCTTGAAGGCATTGAAACCACCACCGGCAAGGATGTCGCGGGGATAATCATCGAGTACATCGAGAAAAACGGCGGGCCGCACATGACCCGCACCAAGGGCAAGGGCTAACGCCCAAGCCTGTTTTTGCACGGAGGCTTTGGTTGCGAGCGCGCCACACGCCCACGGCCTCCAGGCAGAATCACAAACGGATCAATCGGCATCCCGCGGCAGCAATAACCCCAACGGCAGCCGAACTCTGGCCTCCAGCCCGCCTCCCGAACGATTACGCAACTCGACATTGCCACCGTGCATCGCGGCGATCCGCTTGACGATCGCCAAACCAAGCCCTGTCCCCTTGCCGCTTCTGGCGCGGTCGCCACGGATGAAGGGGTTGAAAATGCCCTCCAGCTCCGACGGGTCGATCCCCATGCCCCGATCCAGCACGCTCAGCACCACGTAGGGCGCACCGCTGTCGCCGGAAACGTAGGCTGCCACTTCAACCCCGTCGCCGGCATGGTGCATCGCATTGCCGATGAGATTATTGAGCAGCCGTTTCATGGAAACCCGCCGCAGCGGGAAAGGCGGAATGGACTCCAGGCACAGCCGGACCTGCTCTACCGGGTTGTTGTACGGCGCGACAACTTCGTGGACCAGCTCAACCAGATCGACTTCTTCGACTTCTTCATCACGCCCGTCCCGGATGAATGCCAGGAATTGATCGAGGATGGCATCCATGTCTTCGATGTCGCGAACCATGCCCTCCATGAACTCGTTGTTGGTTGGCATCAGTTCAAGGGACAAACGCAGCCGGGTCAGAGGCGTCCGCAAATCGTGAGACACCCCGGCCAGCATCAGTTCGCGCTCCTGCCCGGCCTGCTCCACGTCTTCGGCCATCTGGTTGAACGCGCGGTAGACCTCGGTTATCTCGCTGGGCGTATCGCCCACCGGCAACCGCACGCTGCGGCCCTGGCCTAACTGGCGGGCGGCAAAAACCAGCCGTTTCAGCGGCTGATTGAGCTGGCTGACGAAGATCCATGCCGACGCCGTAGAGAGCAATCCGATTGCCAGAAACCAGCCCAACACGCTCCAGATTTTCTGCCCTCGCAACGGATGCGGGTACAGCGGCACTTTCAGCCAGCCATCACCGAGACTCGGCGCCCTCACCCACAGCGCGGGGGGCGCGTGAACACGCAGTCGCACTTCGGTGTCGGCGCCCAGCTCATCCTGCATCTGCCGTTGGTAGATTTCGGAGTATGGCCAGTGCTGCTCGCCTTCCGGTACACCACCGCCCACCACGCGGATCAGTCCGGCGGCGTCAGCGATGGTCTGCCGATCACTCTCATCGGCCGCCCAGTAAGCCCGCAAAGTGAGTGCAACGCCGTGGCTGTATTGGCGATCGACCAGAACATCCTCGTTCATCAGCAGGTAGACGAGGGTCAGCGCCTTCGAAAACAGCACGACAATGAGCACCAGCCACAGGGTGCGAGAGAAAAAACTTTGCGGGAACCAGAGCGGTGTCTTCATAACAGCAGCTACACACTTTGCGGAAGCGAGCCGGGCTCGCGAATTTGCGGAACACATGACACAGCAAAAACCAGTCACGCCAATGGCCGCTTTCGCGAACATCGAGGTGACTGGCTAACGTAGGCGGGCGTGAGACAGGCCCGGCAGATTACCGTCAAACTTGCTGTTACTGCTTGTTGGCACCGTCTGGTACGAAAACATAACCCACTCCCCAGACCGTCTGAATGTAACGCGGCTTGGCAGCGTCCACTTCAATCAGACGACGCAGACGGGAGATCTGGACGTCGATGGAGCGCTCCAGCGCGTCCCACTCACGGCCACGGGCAAGGTTCATCAGTTTGTCCCGCGTCAGCGGCTCACGGGCGTGCATGACCAGCGCTTTCAACACGGCGAATTCACCGGTAGTGAGCATGTGCACTTCATCGCCACGCTTGAGCTCGCGGGTGGCGAGCGACAGCGCGTAATCGCCAAAGGTGACGGTTTCGTCTTCCGTGGCCGGCGCGCCAGGTACGGGTGCGGATTGACGACGCAGCACGGCGCGAACGCGGGCCATCAATTCGTCAGGGTTGAAAGGTTTTGCGAGGTAGTCATCAGCACCGAGCTCCAGGCCCTTGATGCGGCTGAGCTCGTCGCCCTTGGCGGTGAGCATGATAATGGGGACTTGATTGTTCGCGGCGCGCAGGCGGCGGCAGGCGGACAGGCCGTCTTCGCCCGGCAGCATCAGGTCAAGCACCACGAGGTGAAACACTTCGCGCGCCAGCAGCCGATCCATTTGCTCCACGTTGGGCACAGCCCGGGCGCGGTAGCCCTTGCTGTTGAAAAAGCGTTCTAGCAGGCTGCTCAAGCCCGGGTCATCGTCAACGATGAGGATTTTCTCGCCTTCAGCCGTTTGTGCAGTGCTGCTCATTGGAAGCTCCTTTGATCTCGGCGCGCATTATGGCGTAGCTGCAGTTATGCGCACCGTGTGCATTGTTAGCAGATTTTTCCTGAATCCACATGGGTGCTCTCGTCGAGTCACCTGAGGGCAATTCACAGCATCTGCGCGGGCTGAAAGTAGCGTATCGACCGGGCAATCCCCTATTCAGGGCTCACTGGGTATAATGCGCCGCCTTCAAGGTCAGGCAACGCTCGTTCAAGGCGGTTCGCCAGCCGCTGATTTAATGCACACACATTTGCCAGGTGGTTTTATGGACAGTATCAACAGCCGCATCGCCGAGGAACTCGGCGTCCGCCCGCAACAGGTCGAAGCGGCCGTCGCGCTACTGGATGAAGGCTCCACGGTGCCTTTCATCGCTCGCTACCGCAAGGAAGTCACTGGCAGCCTCGATGACACACAACTGCGTCATCTGGAAGAGCGCCTGCGCTACCTGCGCGAACTCGACGAGCGCCGCATCAGCATCCTTGCCAGCATCGAAGAGCAAGGCAAGCTGACCCCTGAACTGGCGCGCGACATCAAGCTCGCCGACACCAAGACCCGCCTTGAAGACTTGTACCTGCCTTATAAGCAGAAGCGCCGCACCAAAGGCCAGATCGCGCTGGAAGCCGGTCTGGGTGAGCTGGCCGACGGGATTTTCAACGACCCCACCCTGACCCCTGAAGCCGAAGCCGCGCGATTCGTCGATGCCGAAAAAGGCTTCGCCGACGTCAAGGCCGTGCTCGAAGGCGCCAAATACATTTTGATGGAGCGCTTTGCCGAAGACGCGACGCTGCTGGAGAAGCTGCGCAGCTTCCTCAAGCACGAGGCCGTGATCAGTGCCCGTGTAGTGCCGGGCAAAGAGGAAGAAGGCGCCAAGTTCCGCGATTACTTCGAACACGACGAGCCGCTCAAGAGCATGCCGTCCCACCGCGCGCTGGCGATCTTTCGGGGTCGCAACGAGGGCGTTTTGAGCTCGGCACTGAAAGTCGGGGAAGAATTGCCCGGCACCCTGCACCCCTGCGAAATGATGATCAGCGAGCGCTTCGGCCTGCAGAACCAGAACCGCCCTGCTGACAAGTGGCTGGCCGAAGTCGTGCGCTGGACCTGGAAGGTCAAGCTGTACTCCAGCCTCGAAACCGACCTGCTCGGCGAGCTGCGCGAAGGTGCCGAAACCGAAGCGATCAACGTATTCGCTCATAACCTTCACGACCTGTTGCTGGCCGCACCGGCGGGGCCACGCGCCACGCTGGGTCTTGACCCGGGCCTGCGCACGGGCTGCAAAGTCGCCGTAGTCGACAGCACTGGCAAACTGCTGGACTACGCCACGGTTTACCCCCATGTGCCGAAAAACCAGTGGGATCAGACCATCGCCGTGCTGGCAGCCCTTTGCGCCAAGCATTCCGTTGACCTGATCGCGATCGGTAACGGCACTGCCAGTCGCGAGACTGACAAGCTGGCCGGCGATCTGATCAAAAAGTATCCAGGCCTGAAGATGACCAAAGTCATGGTCTCTGAAGCCGGCGCCTCGGTGTACTCGGCGTCGGAACTCGCCGCCAAGGAATTCCCGGACCTCGATGTTTCGATCCGCGGCGCTGTTTCCATCGCCCGCCGCTTGCAGGATCCGCTCGCCGAGCTGGTAAAAATCGACCCGAAATCCATCGGCGTTGGCCAGTACCAACATGACGTATCGCAGCTGAAGCTGGCCCGCGGCCTCGACGCGGTGGTGGAAGACTGCGTGAACGCCGTCGGTGTGGATGTGAACACCGCTTCCGTGGCGCTGCTGGCGCGGATTTCCGGCCTTAACACCACGCTGGCGCAGAACATCGTTTCCCACCGCGACCAGAACGGCGCGTTCAAAACCCGCGCTGCGCTGAAGAAAGTCCCACGTCTGGGCGAGAAAACCTTCGAACAGGCCGCAGGCTTTCTGCGTGTCATGAACGGTGACAACCCGCTGGATTCGTCAGCCGTTCACCCTGAGGCGTATCCGCTGGTGCAGCGCATTGCCGCCCAGACCGATCGTGATATTCGTTCGCTGATCGGCGACGCAGGCTTTCTGAAGCGTCTCGACCCGAAGAAATTCACCGACGAAACCTTCGGCCTGCCGACCGTCACCGACATCCTTCAAGAACTGGAAAAACCGGGCCGCGATCCCCGTCCGGGCTTCAAGACCGCTGAATTCCAGGACGGCGTTGAAGACTTGAAGGATCTTCAGCCGGGCATGATCCTCGAAGGCGTGGTCACCAACGTCACCAACTTTGGTGCGTTCGTTGACATCGGCGTGCATCAGGATGGTTTGGTGCATATCTCTGCGCTTTCGGAGAAGTTCATCAAGGACCCTCGCGAAGCGGTCAAAGCCGGCGATGTGGTGAAGGTCAAGGTGATGGAAGTGGACATTCCGCGTAAGCGCGTCGGCCTGTCGATGCGCATGAGCGACACGCCGGGCGAGAAAGTCGACGGCGCTCGCGGTGCCCGTCCGGGAGCAGCGCCGCGTCAGCAGCAAAGCAATGCCCCTCGCAAGGAAGCTGCCGCCCCGGCGCCGAGCAACAATCCGATGGCGTCGCTGTTCGCCAACGCCAAGCAATTGAAGAAGCGCTGATGGATATCCCTGACGAACTGACTCAGAGCGCTTACTTCAAGACCCTCGGATGCAGAGTGGTGCAACTGAACGAAGGTGTCGCCATCGTGGCCTTGCCGCTGGAGCCGCACCTACGCAATCGCGGCAATGTCATGCATGGCGGCGCGCTGTTCAGTCTGGTCGACATCACGATGGGGTTGGCCTGCTCCAGCGCCCACGGCTTCGACAAGCAAAGCGTCACGGTGGAATGCAAAATCAATTACATGCGCGCCGTGGCCGAAGGCGAAGTCATCTGCACCAGCACGGTACTCCATGCTGGACGCCGAACGCTGGTTGTCGAAGCCGACGTTCGCCAGAACGACAAGCTGGTTGCCAAAGCGCAGGGCACGTTTGCGATCGTCTAGCTGTCCGATAGCGTTATGAGTTAATTTCGGCACTGTTAAGCAGTGTCGAAATTTTCTGATTTCCTTGCAGGAACGATCAGCGACGGGCATCGGCGTTAGGGCCATCGACGAGGCGAAAACGCCAGTTCCTTTCTTCACCCTTGTAGACCGCCATATCGCCCCCATATAGGGCCGACT
>Ga0308164_10004575_pt1 | contig 11641 bp, 14 predicted proteins | sample PhyTR2_FD_201031 | JGI IMG/M metagenome (GOLD analysis project Ga0308164, IMG submission 201031) | Phyllosphere microbial communities from UC Gill Tract Community Farm, Albany, California, United States - DLSLT.R2 | ecosystem: Host-associated > Plants > Phyllosphere > Unclassified | place: USA... | reverse complement strand
GGAAGAGTGCGATGAATCAATTCGCGATACTGTACGGAGATCGATTTATCAGGCCTACCTGGTAACAGCACGGCCTGCCTGGCGGCAGGCCGTTAACGGCCCGCACACAAAAAATCTGACAGTCCCCTTCGGCGCGGGATGCACTTGGGCGACGGCGAGCATCTCGCGGGCCATTTTTTGCGGGTCGCCAGTCAAGGCAAAATCGCCGCTGAGCACAGCCCGGCGTACATCGCCTGCTGGCGTCTGGTCGTACACCTCCATCGTCGGCGGACTCACTAGCGCAGCGCCGAAGTTAGTGCGCGTCGGCCCCGGTTCGACCAAGGTGAACTCAATCCCAAACGGCGCGACCTCCTGCGCCACCGCCTCGACAAACCCTTCAATCCCCCACTTGCTCGCGTGGTACAAACTGAAGTTCGGATACGCTAACTGCCCGCCCTCCGACGACACCTGCAACACCCGCCCGCCCCCTTGCGCACGCAAATGCGGCAGGCAAGCGCGGATGAGCTGGATCGAGCCGATCAGGTTGGTCTGCAACTGCTGCTCGATCTGTTCATCGCTCACCTCCTCGGCGGCGCCGAACAGCGCGTACCCGGCGCTGCTGACCACCACGTCGATGCGCCCCAGCGCGGCGAACGCTTCCCGCACCACATGGCGGATGGCATCGGCATCATTGACGTCCAGCTGCCCCAGCCACAGCTGCTCACCGTACAGTGCTTGCAGTTCGCTGAGGGCTTCGGGGCGGCGCAAGGTGGCGGCAACGCGATCGCCGCGGGCCAGCAGTTGCTCGACCAGGGCGAGGCCTATGCCGGATGAGCTGCCTGTGATCAGCCAGGTGGTGTTCATGGGTGCGGTCCTCTTGTGTTCGGCGCTGTCGGCCGGATGAGGGACCACACTACTGCGCGGCGACTGTTGCTACTATCCGTGCAATCCTGGATGCGTTGATGAAATTTCCCCATGAATCAGTCCCCCCCTTCGCTGCTCGAGTTGAACGCCCTGGCTCTGATCGTTTCGCACCGCAGCTTTCGCAAGGCGGCGGATGAGCTGGGGCTGTCGGCGTCGACGCTCAGCCATATGATGCGCACGCTGGAGGCCAATCTGGGCGTGCGTTTGCTGAACCGTACTACCCGTAGCGTCGCGCCGACGCCGGCGGGGGAACGCTTGGTGTTGCGCATGGCGCCGTTGATGCGCGGGTTTGAGCAGGCGCTGGAAGAGGTGAACCAGTTTCGCGATTCGCCGAGTGGGACGCTGCGCATCAGTGCCAGTGAGCCAGCGGCGCGGATTTTGATGGAGGCGGTGGTGCCGACGTTTCTGGCGCGCTTTCCGGAGATGGCGATTGACCTGGTCACGGATGGGCGGCTGGTGGATATCGTGGCCGAGGGGTTTGATGCGGGGGTGCGGCTGGGGGAGTCGTTGCCGCAAGACATGATCGCGGTGCGGTTGACGGCGGACACGTGCTTTATCGCGGTGGCTTCGCCGGGGTATCTGGCTAAATATCCGGCGCCGGTAACGCCGGATGATTTGCGTGGGCATCGGTGTATTTCGATTCGGATGCCGAGTGGGAAGCCGTATCGGTGGGAATTCGAGAAGCAGGGGCAGGCGCTGACACTGGATGTGGCGGGTAACCTGACGCTGGATAATGTGGAGATCATGGCGGATGCGGCGGCACGGGGGTTGGGGATTGCCTATGTGGCAGAGCATACGGCTGCGCGGTATTTGCAGGATGGGCGGTTGGTTCAGGTGCTGGCGGATTGGTGCCCGCGGGGGCCGGGGTTGTTTTTGTATTATCCGGGGCATCGGCATGTGCCGAGTGGGTTGCGGGGGTTGGTGGAGGTTATTCGGGAGGTGAGGTGAAATGCGCCATCCGAACGCTGTTGTGGGATTCCATTGGTAAAAAGCATCATGGCAACAGTCATTTATTTGAGGAACAATCGCATGGAAGCCGTATCCGAAGCCAACAGCCAGAGTAAGGCCCCGATTGTATTTTCCCTGGCCAGAATCGCACTGGTAGTGATTCCGGTGCTTAGCTTTATCGGGTACTACGCCCCCTATGTCATGGGGTTGGCGTATTACCAGCATCTGATGTCGCTCTACGACGTGCCATCAGGACTGTTTGAGCGCTCGCCAAGTCAGATATTCATGTTTGCATATAGCGCGGTACTGGAAGTATTTGGCAACTGGACCACGCTCATCAGCCACTCATATGTCATCCCCGGCGTGTTTTTCTGTGTGATGCTCTTCACCGCGGAGATAGCAGCTTTGGGATGGCTCATCCGTACCGACAAGATCAATGGCACCATCGACCGGACAGTCAAATCCCGGTTCAGGCAAATTTGCCTCAGTCTTCTGACCTTCTGCGCTTGTATAACGATCTTCATCGCAGCCTTTCCTGTAGCCGTGTACCCACTCATAGCATTTCCCGCAAAGCTCGGAGGGTTCGGTGCCGATCTCTCGTTCGAGCGGCAGCAGAAACTGTATCAAGGAGGGTGCGGCTTGGATAATCCAAAACATGTTTACTGCAAGGCCGTTATCTGTAAGGACGGCGTCTTGGGGGTCGGCTACCTGATCATTAGCTCCGACAACCGTGTCGCGTTATACCAACCGAACCAGACGAAAATATTGAAGCTGGGTGATGAGGTCATTGAGGTGATGCCGCCAGATGCGTTCAACAGATATGAGGCATCGAAGCGACCTACCGCCCCATAAGAATCGTCCTACGCACTTTCGGAAACGCCTGACATACCCTCTTTGGCCCGGTCAGCAGACTCCCCGTCACTATTCGTGACTCAGGGGAAACGCCGATGCTCAATTTTTCATCTCTGTACGCAATCAGCGTACATCCATGCTAATCTCTTTCTTGGAAATGCCGTCTTTCGACCGTTTTCGAGCCAGTTATCTCGACGACGAAGCCTTCTTAGAGTTGCAGTCGATGTTGATGGAGACACCCGATGCGGGCGACGTGATTCGAGGGACGGGCGGTCTGCGAAAGTGTCGGCTGGCGGATGCCAAGCGACAAAAAGGTCGACGTGCTGGCCTACGGATCATCTACTACTGGCACCAGGAATTGCAGGTGTGCTGGTTGTTTGCCATCTACGACAAGAACGCCCAAGACGACATGACATCGCAGCAAAAGAGAGCGCTGAAGCAGGTGCTCGAGATCCAATTGAAACAGGGGAAAACCTTATGAAACGTGACATTTTTGCCGAATTGATGGAGGGCTTCGAAGCGCTCGCCCTGCACCGCGAGGGAAAAATCACTCTGCGAACCCATACGGTACAACTGAGCACACTACCAACGGTTGAGGCCGACGAGCTAATCGCCATTCGGGAGCGCTTGAACATGTCGCGCTCGGTGTTCGCTATGCATCTACGCACCAACGCTAGAACCCTCGAGAACTGGGAGCAAGGGCGAGCGAGGCCTAACGCGCAAGCAACTACCCTAATTCGGCTGGTTCAGCGTTTCCCGGAGACGATCACGCATCTAGTTGCGCTCGGGTAATACCGTAGGCCCGGCTAAACTCCACAAACCACCCAGCCGGAGCCCCACCATGCTCAACAACATCACCGAAGCCGACGGCGCCTGCCACTGCGGCACCGTGCGTTTCCACGTGCGCCTCTCCGATGGCCTGAACACCGCGCGCCGTTGCAACTGTTCCTTTTGCCGAATGCGCGGCGCCGTTGTGGTGAGCGCGCAGTTGGCGGATATCGAGATCACCGCCGGGGCCGATGCGCTGACCTTGTATGAATTCAATACCGGCACGGCGAAGCATTACTTTTGCTCGAAATGCGGGATCTATACCCACCACCAGCGGCGCTCGAATCCGCAGCAGTACGGGGTGAATGTGGCGTGCCTGGGGCTGAGCCCGTTTGATTTCGAAGAGGTGCCGGTGTTGGATGGGGTGGCCCACCCGGCGGATGGCAAGTCGTCGGGGCAGCTGGGGGTTTTGCGGTTTGTGCCGCGGGCTGATGGTGCGGCATAACGCCACACCCTTCATGGTGATTTTGGGGGCCTCATCGCCGGCAAGCAGGACTTCCAAAAGTGCGCTACGAACGCCCAACCGCCCAGCCGGCCTGGCTAGTGGCCCTTTGATGCCAATGATCGGCCAATCCCTTAGCGCACAGATTATTTGTCTCCTTTATAGATGATGCCGAGAACGTTCGTCTGGTCTGGCTCAAGATGAATCGATTCATGTCGATAGGCTGCTATTGCTAACTCCCTCTCGACAGGCCACTCCGAATGAATCTGAGAAACCTCAATATCGCTCCCCGCTCATTACTCTGCTTCGGCTTCTTCGCCGTGCTGATCACCGCGCTGGGGCTGTTTTCGCTAATGCAGGCGCAAGGCTTGCGTGAATCCCGCGACACTCTGCAAGACAACGTGATGCCGACCATCCAATCCATCGCCGCCATCCGCAGCGACCTGCTGATCATCCGCCTGGGCAACTCCAGCGTGCGCCTGGCGCAGGATGCACCCACCCTCGCTTTGGCCAACAAGCGCATCACCGACGGCCGCCAGGCGCTGGGCGATGACGTGCGCAAGCTCAAGCCATTGCTGATCACCGAGCGCGGGCAAGCTGCCTACGCCACGCTGGAAGCCCACATGACGGCCTATCTGGAAGTGCACTCGCGCTACCTGCAAGCCGTGGAGCAGAAGCGTGACGACCTGATCAACTCCATGACCACCGCCACCGGCGAGCAGACCGTCGCCGCCGAAGCCCTGGCCAAGGACATCCTCGAAATCGCCCGCCTGGCCGACCTCAAGGCCGCCGCCTCCGACGTGCAAGCAGACGAAACCTACGAGCGTACACGCGACGTGACCATCGCCGCGATCATCGTCGCGCTGGCCGCCACTGTCGCCTTGGCCATGCTGTTCACCCGCAGCCTGGTGGCGCCGATCGCCAAGGCCCTGGACGTGGCCGAGCAGATCGCCGGCAACGACCTCAGCAAGCCCATCGACGTGTCCGGCAAGGACGAACCCGGCCGCCTGCTGGGCGCCCTGGCAGTCATGCAACAGAACCTGCGTCGCACCTTGAGCGAGCTGGGCGATTCGTCGAACCAGCTGGCCTCGACGTCGGAAGAAATGACCGCCGTCACCGAAGACTCCCTGCGCGGCGTGCAGCGCCAGAACGACGAGATCAACCAGGCCGCCACCGCCATCAACCAGATGAGCGCGGCGGTGGAAGAAGTGGCGCGCAACGCTGCCATGGCGTCGACTGCGGCGCGGGACTCGAGCCAATCGGCGGAGAACGGTCGCCAGCGTGTGGGCGAGACCGTGAGCGTGATCAACGAACTGCACGAAGCGGTCGGCGCCACCTCGGTCGAGATCGACGGCCTGGCCAAGCAGGTGCAGGGCATCAGCGGTGTGCTGGACGTGATTCGCGGCATCGCCGAGCAGACCAACCTGCTGGCCCTGAACGCCGCGATCGAAGCCGCGCGCGCCGGTGAAGCGGGCCGTGGTTTTGCGGTGGTGGCAGACGAAGTACGGGCCCTGGCCCATCGTACCCAGCAATCGACGGCGGAAATCGAGAAGATGGTCGACTCGATCCAGGGCGGCGCCAGCAAGGCGGTCACGGCCATGGGCCACAGCAGCGAACGCGCGCGGGCCAGCCTGGATGTGGCCGAAGCCGCGGGCCGTGCGTTGTCGGAGATTACCGAGGCGATTGGCCTGATCAACGAACGCAACGTGAGCATCGCGACTGCGACTGAGGAGCAGGCGCAGGTGGCGCGTGAAGTGGATCGTAACCTGACCAGTATTCGTGACCTGTCGATCCAGACGTCGGCGGGGGCGAATCAGACGTCGGCGGCGAGTGGGGAGTTGTCGCAGTTGGCGGTGGCGTTGAACCACGTGGTACTGCGCTTCAAGGTTTGATCATCAACCTGTTGGAGCGGGCAGCGCGTTAGGCGGCGAGCTTCTGGCGTTGCCCGATCACTCCGAAAAGCTCGCGGGCATCGCCCGCTCCAACAGGGATTTGCGTAGGTCGATAGCGTTTCGGAAACGTCCTACAGCATTGCCCATTCCCCCTGGCCCCCTTCCTCGCTAACCTCCTTCCACCCTTGATTCTCTTGGGCAGTCGACACCGCAAGCCTGGCAGTCAATACCGGAATCAAGCTCGATGCACTGGTTCAGGCAAAAGGCCAAGGCGAGGAGGGATATCGATATACTCGGGCACTGAGTTCGGTGTGCATGCGGCAGGGCGATCACATCGACGGCCTACTGTATCCATCAAGGGCGTACCCCAGTACCGCGAACATCCATGGGTGCAATGTCGTCCTGTTTGAAGGACGCATGCGCCAACTATGCGCAATCAGCAAGGTGCCGCTTATCACGGCGGAGCTGTCCAGTGGCGAAGTGGTCATCGAGTTCCTGGAGCGCATCCACGTGTTGCTGGTGTGAGGGCTGCAGGTTACATACCCATTTCAAGGCGGTTTTGGTAATCGCGGACGATAATGTTGAACGCCCCTTCATCCGCCAGAAACTGGTACCGGGCAGCCACATTGGGAAGCTCGCCAACGTTTGAGAAGTCCATTAGCTGAGCGAGAAATGCGATGAGAAGATTGATTGCTTGCTCGTCTCGCGGATCGATCTCCAACGCCTTCACCAGCTGCCCCACCACCGGTGAGACTGCATTTTCCGCGAACTGAAAGTCAGGGAAATACTTGCGACCATTATTTGTGTAGGCAATGACCTGCCCGACTTTGCCCTTCTTGCTGAGGGCCTGCCGAGTGATGCCTAGCAGTTGGGAGGCGGTGTTCGCATCGAGCAAAGCGTATTTCGACTCGATCTTGCTGAAGCTCTTGCTGCGCAGCTTTGCGGACGCGAGCTGGTTACGAGCCTGAATGCTCAATACCTTGTCATCACGCGCGCGAAGGTCAGCCAGCAGTTCGTGAATCTGACCGGGGCGATCGTTGACGACTTTCAACAGCAGGTCATCTGGCACTTCGGCCAGAAACGAATTCATGCGCTCGATGAGCAACGAGGTTGCCTCGGCTCGCGAGTGAATGGCGCTGTGCGGCAGGTGGGCTTGAGGACTTTGCATGGTAGCTCCTAGCCAGAGGGTTCTATGGCTTCAGGTTAGGGAGCAAGCGTATTCATGTCAACTTGTAAACCTGTAAACTTGTAACATCGCCGCTACTCCAAATTCCGCGCCGAGTTACTCAACGCCCTCGTGCACTGCAGCAACGCCGGCGCCAGCTGCCGTTCCGCATCCGCCTGCGTCCACCGGCTCGTCGGCGCCACCACATGCACCGCCGCCACCGGCCGACCATTGCGCCCCAGCACCGGCGCCGCGATCGTCATATCCCCTAGAAACAACTCCTGCGCATTCACCGCATACCCACACGCCCGCGCCGCCTGCAGCGTGGCCAGGATATCGGCGACCTGGGTCTTGGTCTGGCTGGTGTGCGCCACCCGATCACTCTGCTCGATCAACGCCAGCGCTTCGTCTTCAGGCAACGCACTCAAATACGCCCGCCCCGACCCCGTGCAATACATCGGCACCCGCGAGCCAATCGGCATATGCACGGGCACAAACCCGGCACTCACAAACCGGGCGATATAGGTCATTTCATCGCCCGCCGGCTCCGTCAGGCAGGAGGTCTCGCCGGTCAGCCGGGTGAGTTCGGCGAGGAACGGATTCCCCACCTCGATCAACGAATGCGCATCCAGATAGCTGAACCCCAATTCCAGCACGCGCGGGGTGAGTTGGTAATGCCGGGTGCGGGAGTGTTTCCGAAGGTAACCGAGGCTCTCCAGGGTGAAGACCATGCGTTGGGCCGAGCTTTTGGTCATGCCCGAGGCCTCCGCCAGCTCGGCCAGGCTCATGCTGCGCCGCTGGGCACTGAATGCCTTGAGCACCGCCAGGCCTTTTTCCAAGGATTGGTTGTAGAGGCTGTTGCGTTCTTCGGGCATAGCGAACTCGGCTCATAAACGGACGACGATGGCGCCATATTCCCATGAAATAGTAAAAAATCCAGGAAAAATATCGCATACCGATACGAATCAATCATTTTTACAAATTTACCAACCGCATACCGATGCAAATCAATCGCAATGGCACGGAGCTTGCGATTTATCCCCTGCCGACCTTCCGTTATCTAAATGGAGTTACCGAATGAACAGTCTTTCGTCCCTGTTTCGCCGCGTTGCCCTCGGTGTTTACGTGACGCTTTGCGTTTCGATCGTGCACGCCGCGGACGCACCGCTGTACAAAGTTGGTGCAACGGCCACTGGTTCGCCCTTCACCTACCTGGACATCAAGACCAACAGCATCCAGGGCATGATGGTCGATATCGCCGAGGCGGTCGGCAAGGCGGGCGGCTTCAAGGTCGAGATGCAGCAGACCAACTTCGCTGCGCTGATCCCTTCCCTCACCTCCAGCAAACTGGACTTCATTTCCGCCGGCATGCTCAAGACCGACGAGCGCGCCAAGGTGGTCGACTTCAGCCACCCGGTGTACGCCTATGGCGAAGGCCTGATCGTGAAGGCCGACGACAACGGCAGCTACCCGGACCTCAACGCCCTGAAAGACCAGGTGGTCGGCGCCCAGGCCGGCACTGCGTTCTACGACATGCTCAACAAGGCCGGCATCTTCAAGGAAATCCGTACGTACGATTCCATCGCCGAAATGGTCCGCGACATCACCCTCGGCCGCATCAAGGCCGCAGTGGCCGACCAGCCGATCGTCGCCTACCAGCTTCGCCAGAACGCCTTTCAGGGCGTGAAACTGGCCGCCGACTACAAGCCCGGCAAAGTCGGCGAGGTGTGCCTGGTCACGCGCAAGGGCGACACTGAAACCCTCAACCGCCTGAACAGCGCAATCGACGCCATCAAGGCCGATGGCACGCTGCAGGCCATCGTGCAGAAGTGGGGTGTAGACGCGCAGGCCAAGCCATGACCGCCGCGGAGTTCCTGCAAAGCGCCCACGACTTCCTGCCGATTCTGCTGCAGGGCGCGTGGGTGACGATTCAGATCACGGTGTTGTCGTTCCTGCTCAGCAGCGTGATCGGCCTGGTGCTGGCGCTGCTCAAGCTGTCGCCGATTCGCGCGCTGGCGTGGGCGGCGAGCACGGTGATCAACGTGATTCGCGGGCTGCCGATCATCGTGCAGCTGTTCTACATCTACTTCGTGCTGCCGGACATGGGCATTCACCTGAGCGCCTTCCAGGCCGGCGTGATCGGCATGGGCATCGCCTATTCGGCGTACCAGGCGGAGAACTTTCGGACCGGCATCATTGCCGTCGAGCAGGGCCAGCGCGAGGCGGCCGAGGCGCTGGGCATGCGCTCGGCGCTGATGATGCGCCGGGTGATCCTGCCCCAGGCCTTCCGCATCGCCCTGCCGCCCTACGGCAACACGCTGGTGATGATGCTCAAGGACAGTTCGCTGGTGTCGACCATCACCGTGGCCGAAATGACCCGCCAGGGCCAGCTGATCGCCTCGTCGACCTTCCAGAACATGACCGTGTACACCCTGGTGGCGTTGCTCTACCTGCTGATGAGCCTGCCGCTGGTGTATGGCCTGCGGCGCATGGAGCAGCACCTGAGCCGGAGAAAAAAAGCATGATCGAGATTCGCCAGTTGCAAAAGCATTACGGCAGCCACCGCGTGTTGCATGGCGTCGACCTGAGCGTCGCGAAGGGTGAAGTGGTGTGCTTGATCGGCCCATCGGGCTCGGGCAAATCGACCCTGCTGCGCTGCATCAATGCCTTGGAAGCCTACGATGGCGGCAGCATCACGGTGTTCGGCGAGACCGTGCAGCGCGCCAGCAAGCAGGTGCATGCGCTGCGCAGCCGCATGGGCATGGTGTTCCAGCGCTTCAACCTGTTCCCGCACCGCACGGTGCTGGAAAACGTGATGGAAGGCCCGCTGTACGTGAAGCGCGAGCCGGCGGCGCAGGTGCGCTCGGAAGCCTTGGCATTGCTGGACAAGGTAGGCCTGGCGGAGAAAGCCGACGCTTACCCGGAGCAGTTGTCCGGCGGCCAGCAGCAACGGGTGGCCATCGCCCGGGCGCTGGCGATGAAGCCCGAGGCGATGTTGTTCGATGAACCGACCTCGGCGCTGGACCCCGAGTTGGTGGGCGATGTGCTGGCGGTGATGCGCACCTTGGCCGACGAGGGCATGACCATGATCGTGGTCACCCACGAGATGGGCTTTGCCCGCGAAGTGGCCGACCGCGTGTGCTTTCTACACGGTGGCTACCTGGTGGAAACCGGCCCTGCCGAGCAGGTGCTGGGCAACCCGCAGCATGCGCGTACTCAAGACTTTTTACGGCGGGTGCTGCATCCCGTGGCCACGACTCGGAGCCCGTCATGATTGCTGTACCTTCCTTGTGGGCCGCGACGGCACCGGCCGCGGCGGCGACGCCTGCGCTGGAGGAGTCGATCAAGGTCGATGTGGCTATCGTCGGTGCTGGCTATACGGGCCTGTCCACGGCGTTGCACCTGGCCGAGCGCGGCGTCAGCGTGTGCGTGCTGGAGGCCAACGAACCGGGCTGGGGCGCTTCGGGGCGCAACGGCGGCCAGGTCAACCCGACGCTCAAGCACGACCCCGACGAACTGGTGCGCCGGTACGGTGGCAAGCAGGCGGAAACCCTGATCAATACCGTGTCCAAGTCGGCCGACCTGGTGTTCGACTTGATTGCCCGCCATCATATTGACTGCGCCCCCGTGCGCAAGGGATGGATGCAGGTGAGTTACGCCGAGAGCGGTGTGGCGGCCTTGCACGCCCGCGCCCTGCAATGGGAACGCCGCGGCGTGCCGGTGGAGCGTCTGGATGCGCGGGCGGTGGCGAAACGCATGGGCAGCGAGGCCTTCGCCGGCGGCTGGCTGGATGGCCGCGCCGGGGCGATTCAGCCGCTGGCCTATGCCCGGGGATTGGTGCGCGCAGCCCAGGCGGTTGGCGTGCGGGTGCATGGGCACAGCGCCGTGAGTTCCTTGCAGCGCGAGAGCGGTGGCTGGCAATTGCGTACGGCGGGCGGCGCGCAGGTGCAGGCGGATCAGGTGGTATTGGCCACTAACGGGTACAGCGGCGACCTGTGGCCGGGCATGGCCCAGAGCGTGTTGGCGGCCAACAGTTTTATCGTCGCGACCAAGCCTTTGACCGGTACCGCGGCGGCCGGCATCCTGCCCGGGCAGGAGACCGTTTCGACCGCCCAGCGGCTGTTGCTGTACTTTCGCCGGGATGCCTACGGGCGCCTGCTGATGGGGGGCCGCGGGTTGTTCGATGACCCCACCGGGCCGCAGGATTTTGCTCATCTGGAGCGCTCCCTGGCCCTGCTGTTTCCGCAGTTGGGGCCGCTGGAGTTCGAATATCGCTGGGCGGGCAGGATCGCCATCACCCGTGACTTCATGCCCCACGTGCACGAACCGGCGCCAGGGCTGACTTTGACGCTGGGGTGCAATGGCCGGGGGATTGCGCTGTGTACCAGCATGGGCGACCAACTGGCCGCACGGTTGTGCGGGAGTTGCGCGGATTTCGCCTACCCGGTGACGCCGCTGCAGCGCTTTCCGTTGCACGGCTTGCAACGGTTTTATATTGGCGCAGGGGTGGCCTGGTACAGCTTGCTCGACCGGCTCAATGTGAACTGAAGACCGTTGGAGCGGGCGATGCCCGCGATGAGGCCGGCAGCGCTGTAAAAAGCATCGCGGGCA
>Ga0308164_10004570_pt1 | contig 11648 bp, 10 predicted proteins | sample PhyTR2_FD_201031 | JGI IMG/M metagenome (GOLD analysis project Ga0308164, IMG submission 201031) | Phyllosphere microbial communities from UC Gill Tract Community Farm, Albany, California, United States - DLSLT.R2 | ecosystem: Host-associated > Plants > Phyllosphere > Unclassified | place: USA... | reverse complement strand
TCACGCCGCCACCGCCGCCGAACACCTTGATGTGCGCGCCGCCGCGCTCGCGCAGCAGGTCGATCATGTACTTGAAGTATTCGACGTGGCCGCCCTGGTAGCTCGAGATGGCGATGCCTTGCGCGTCCTCGGCCAGCGCCGCCGTGACGACGTCATCGACCGAGCGGTTGTGGCCCAAGTGGATGACCTCGGCGCCATTCGATTGCAGGATGCGCCGCATGATGTTGATCGACGCGTCGTGGCCGTCGAACAGCGAAGCGGCGGTGACGAAGCGCACCTTGTTGGCCAGTTGCGGGGTGGCGGAGGCAGCCAGGTTGGCGGCAGTGGTCGTATCGTTCATGGTAGCGGTCCTTGAAGGCGTGAGGACGAGGAGTGCTGGTACGGTATCTGACGTTAACGTTAACGTCAAGCTGAAGGCGCCATGTCCCGCTATGTGTACCGTGCCTATAGGGCAACAACAGGTGATTAAAAGAAATCTCTTCGTTATACTGGTGGCATAACGACGCGCAGCGTCGGCATCTCGTAATGAAAGAGGCAGCAGATGTTAAAAAAAGTCGATGCGTCACAGCTCCGGGTTGGCATGTTCATTCATGACCTCGATTGCGGGTGGATGGAACACCCTTTCGTGCGCAGCAAGTTCCTGCTGTCCTGCGAGAGCGAAATCCAGAAGATCCGCGATGCGCGCATCCGCGGCGTCGTGATCGACTGCAGCCGCGGCATGGATGTAGACGCGCCGACGCTGGCGCAAGCGCAGGCGGCTACCGAAGCCGAAGTGACGGCGCTGGCTACCACCCTGACCAGCCGGGTACGGGTATCGGTCGGCGAAGAGCTGCGCCGCGCCGCCACGGTGCGGCGCGAGGCGGTAGGCGTGGTGCGCACGGTGATGCAGGATGCGCGCCTGGGCAAGGCCGTCGAGCTCGAGCAGGTCGGGCCGGTCGTGCAGAACATCACCGAATCGATCCTGCGCAACGCAGGCGCCTTGCTCGGCCTGTTGCAGATCAAGAACAAGGACGATTACACGTTCCTGCATTCGGTGAGCGTGTGCGCGCTGTTGGTGGCGTTCTGCCGCTCGCGCAATCTGGACGACGAGCAGATCTATCAGGCAGGCATCGGCGGGCTGCTGCACGACACCGGCAAGGCGCTGGTGCCGGACGCGATTCTGAACAAGGCGGGGCGCCTGACCGATGCCGAGTTCGAGATCGTCAAGCGTCATCCGCGCGATGGCCACGACATCCTGCTGCGCACGCCCGGCATCGGCGCCATACCACTGGACATCACGCTGCACCACCATGAACGGCGCGACGGCAGTGGTTATCCGGACCGTCAGGCCGAGGACGCGATCAGCGAACTGGCGCAGATGGCGGCCATCGTCGACGTATACGATGCGATCACGTCGGAGCGCTGCTACCACAAGGGCATGCCGGCGGCCGAAGCGCTGCGCAAGATCCACGAATGGAGCAAGTTCCACTTCAATCCGGGATTGGCGCAGGAATTCATGCGCTGTGTCGGTATCTATCCGGTTGGCACGCTGGTGCTGCTGGAATCGGGCCGCCTGGGCGTCGTGATCGAGCCGCATGAAACAAGCCTGCTCACGCCCAAGGTCAACGTGTTCTTCCACACCAAACAGCAGCGCTACATCAAGCCCGAGACCGTCGATCTGTCACGGCCGCTGGGCTTTGGTGGCGGCGACCGGATCGTGCGTCACGAATCGGCCGAGAAGTGGCAGGTCGAACCGCTGCGCTTCATGCAGGTAGCCTGAGCGCGCGACGCGCTCAGAAGAATTCGGCGGTGTCGTTGGTCGTGACGGTCTGCAGCAGGCCGCCATCGACCAGCGCTTCGTAATGGCACACGCGGTTGCGGCCGTTGGCCTTCGCGAAATACAGCGCCTGGTCGGCGTGGCCGAGCGTGACGACAGGCGAATCGGCCGCGCTGACGCTTGTAAAGCCGATGCTGACAGTGACTTGCCCCACCTGCGGGAAATGGTGGCTTTCGACATCGAGGCGAAAGCGCTCGATGATGCGGCGCGCGTTCTCGAGCGTTGTCGAGCGCAGCAGTACCACGAACTCTTCACCGCCAAAGCGAAACACCCGGTCCTGCGTACGAAAGGACGACTGCAGCAGGTTGGCGATCAGGATCAGGACTTCGTCGCCGTACAGGTGACCGAAGCGGTCGTTGACCGTCTTGAAGTGGTCGACGTCGACCACGGCCAGCCACTGCGCCTCCGCCCCGTGCTGTCCGCGCCGCTCGGCCAGGCCGGGCATGACGGGATCGACGTCAGTGGCATGCAGCATGCGTGCCAGCTGGTCGTCGAAGGTCTTGCGGTTGAGCAGGCCCGTGAGCGAATCGCGCTCGCTGTAATCGAGCAGATTCTGGAAGTTGCGGTACACGCTGACGATGCCGCTGACCATGTACAGCGCCTCCGGCGTGAACGGGGTGTCGTGGACGATCTCGAGGCAGGTATCGGCCCGCTCGCCGAACCAGATCGGCAGCCACAGGCGGCGCAAGCCATCCTGGCCCATGCCTTCGGCGCGCGTGGCGTGCTGACGCAGGCACGCCTCGAGTTCAGGGTAGGTGGCGATCGGCTCGCCCGGGCCGCTGTCCTGGGGTTCTTCCGGACAGGCAACGCCGCCAGCCTGGATACAGGCGCGCGAGCGCACGAACTGTTTTTCGCCAACCGTGGAAATGCCCAGGACCCGGGTCTGGTTCGCGCCCGATAGTTCCTGGACCGCCGAGATCACCGAGATGTCCAGCATCGCATGATCGCGGTGGCCGGTCATGTCCACCATGTGTCGCAGCAGGGAATCCATGTCGTCGTTGTCAGGCCAGCCAAAGCACGAAAAAAAAGACCCTGCAGATGGCGTGGGATGACGCGCAAGAGGGCCGGAAGTGCCGCATTTTTCAGCGGCCAAGCAAAACAGCATAATGCTTTTTTGTACTAGCGGCAACTATTCTTGGCGATTTTTCTCCTGCGTCATCGGGTCGCGTTGCAGCGGCCCGTGAACCTTGTTTTTCATCAGTCAAAAATATTTCCATGTGGAAAAACTGCGCGTCATCAAATTGCCGCTCGGCACTAATACCTATAGTCAACTTACTGGCACACGTCACATAGCAGGGGCGGCCGGGCCCGGTCGCAGCCAGTATTTTTCAACCACTAAAGGAGTTTTGTCATGAGCACGATTACCTCCGCCATCAAAGCCTTCATCGCAGACGAAAACGGTGTGACTGCCATCGAGTATGGCCTGATCGCTGCACTCATCGGCGTCGCAATGGCCACCGTGGCTGGGCAAGTCGGTGATGGTATCAAGGAAACGTTCGAGTACATCCGGGATCAGCTGAACGCCGCTAACCCGACTGCACCGTAATCCGTGTGCCCCCCGTGTCGCAGTCCGGCCCCGGGGGGCATTTTTTCTGGAGCCGATCATGGATATCGCACCCTACCTCGACACGCTGCTGCTGCTGCTGGTGACGGCCGCTGCGATCAAGGACCTGGAAAGTCGGCGCATTCCCAATTTTCTGCTGCTCGCCGGTGTACTCGGCGCGCTGCTGCTGCACCTGCTGTCGCCCCAGCCGGTGACGGCGCTGCTATCCGCACTGGGTGGCTGCGCGACCGGTCTGGCGGTGCTGCTGCCGTTTTATCTGCTGCGCGGCATGGCCGCCGGCGACGTCAAGATGATGGCCGCCGTTGGCGTCTTCACCGGCGCGGGCGACGCGCTGCGCATCGCCATCCTGGCCTGGTGCGCAGGCGGCGTGATGGTGCTGGTGGTTCTCATTGTCAGAGGGCGGCTGCGCCTGGCCCTCGCCAATCTGTGGGCCATGTTGCTGCCCATCCTGCTGCGCTTGCAACGCTTGCCAAGCCCGAGTCAGGACTCCGGCGGCCGGCCCAGCGCCGGCTCGATTCCCTATGGCGTGGCCATTGCTGCGGGGACCATCGTGCATCTGGTCGGCCGTTACGGCGCCACGCACCTCGCGTGATCGCCGGGGCCGCTCTTGTCAGGCATCAAGTGCCCAAAATAGATGCTCGTTAGAATCAATTGAGGTTTTCCCAGAACCAACTTCCGCCGCAGGAGACGTCATGATCGGAGTGTTATCGGCCGCCGCGCCGACCGGACCGGAGGCATCGTTGTCCCTGCCTGCGCCGGGTTTTGATGCGGATGGCAATCTTGCCGCAGTGCTGCCGCGCCAGCCGCGCACGGTGCGCGATACGGGGCTCGACGCGCGCCTGGTGACGGCGCTCGTGGTCAAGACCCTGCATGCCGACGGCAAGACGCCGCTGTCCCAATTGACTGGACGCCTGCGGCTGTCGGTCAGCGTGCTGCGCGAAGTGTTGCAGGCCCTGGTGGGCACCCAGCAGGCTGAAATCGCGTATTCGGGCGACAGCGACCTCGATGTGCATTATCAGTTGACCACCCTGGGCCAGCGCGCGGCGGGCGAATACCTGGCCGAATCGCGCTATGTCGGCCCGGCGCCGGTGACGCTGGCAGCATGGCGCGCCGTGGTCACGCGCCAGTCGCAGCGCCAGCCCGATGCCGCGCGCGTCACGCGCACCGATCTCGATGCGGTGCTCGACGGCGACGGCCTGGCGCCGGCCATTCGCGAGCAGATCGGCGCCGCCCTGTATTCGGGCCGCCCGCTGCTGTTGTACGGTCCGTCCGGCAGCGGCAAAACGTCACTGGCGCGCAAGCTCACGCGCCTGCGCCAGGATCCGATCGCGGTGCCGTATGCGGTGCTGGTCAACCACGAAATCATCCAGCTGCACGACCTGGCGCTGCACCCCCTCCCGTTGCACGTACGCGCCCTTGAAGAGCGCCGCAGTGGCGATGCACGCTGGGCCCTGAGCCAGCGTCCGCTGGTGCACGTGGGGCCGGAGCTGGCGCGCGACATGCTGGAGCTGCGCAGTGATCTGGGCAGCGGCGTGCTGCACGCGCCGCCCCACATCCTGGCCAACAACGGTTTACTCGTGGTGGACGATGTGGGCCGCCAGCGTGTGCCGCCGGGCGAACTGCTGCACCGCTGGCTCGGCGCGCTCGAAGCAGGCCTGGACCATGTCACGGTGCCGGGTGGCGCCACGCACGTCTTGCCGTTCGATGTGAGCCTGGTGCTGGTCACCAGCCTGGCGCCGGAATCGGTGCTCGACGACGCCTGCCTGCGCCGCATCGGTTACCGGATTCCGGTCGGACCGCTGTCGGAGCAGAGCTATCGCGCACTGCTGCGGCGCCAGGCGCGGCAGCGCCGGATCGATCTCGATGACAGTGCCATCGCGTTTCTGATCGATCATCTGCACCGCCGCACCGGGCGCGCGCTGTTGGCCGCCTATCCGCACGAGCTCTTGGGCCGGATCGCCGACTTCGCCGGCTTTACCGGTCAGCCGCCGTGCTGCGACGTGGATGGCCTGACGCGCGCGTGGTACAGCCTGTTCGGCGAAGGGGACGCACCATGAAAAACAAGCGCGCCGTAATCATGATGGGGCTGGCCGTGGTGCTCGGCCTGCTGGCCGTGACGCTGGCCGAGCGCTGGTTGCTCAGTGCGCAGGTGCCCGCTGCCGGCAGGATCGTCGTCGCGAAAAGCGACATCGACATCGGCCAGCGTCTCAACCCCGCGCTGTTCATCGTGATGGATTGGCACACCCCCAGCGTGCCCAAAGGCGCGTTCACCGATCCCGGGCCGCTGAACGGCCGGGTCCTGCGCAGCAGCCTGCTCGCCGGCGAACCGGTCAGCGAAGCCAAGCTGGCCCCGGTCGGCACGCTGGGCGGCCTGTCGGCCCTGATCACCGAAGGCAAGCGCGCGATCACCGTGCGCGTGAACGACGTGATCGGCGTGGCCGGCTTCGCTCTGCCGGGCAACTATGTCGACATCATCGTCAGCACCGAAACGGCGCCCGATCCGAACGCCCCGCAGGCCCGTGCGCACAGCATCTCGAAGATCGTCCTGGAGCGCATCCTGGTGCTGGCGGTGGCCCAGGAAGTGGGCCGCGATGAGACCAAGCCCAAGGTCGTCAATGCCGTCACGCTCGAAGTCACGCCCGAACAGGCCGAAAAGCTGGACCTGGCGCGCAGCGTCGGCACGCTGTCGCTGGCGCTGCGCAACCAGATCGATCCCGCCGCCACCGCCACCACCGGCGCGACCAAGGAGAACCTGCTGCCAGCGCCACCCGCCGCGCCGGTCGTGCTGCGCGCTGTGGCACCACCGCGGGTGCAGCTGGTGCGGGCGCCGGCGCCACCGCGGGCGCCGCACCGCGAATGCATCAGCGTCATCAACGGCCTGCACGCATCGCAGGAATGCTTCTGATGTCTTCGACTGGACCGATCATGCACCGACATTCCACGATCGCACTGCGCGCCTGCCTGGCGGCCGTCCTGGCAGGCCTGAGCGCACTGGCCCTGGCTGCCCCGGCAGCCAAAAAAACGGTACCACCTGACGTGGCAGCGCAGTCGGGGCTGCGCCTGAACGGCGGCTGCCAGGGCGAGGCCGCGCGTCCTGCCACCATGGCGCTTCAGATGGGCAAGTCGACCATGCTGCGCCTGCCCGAAGCAGTCACCCGGCGCAGCGTCGGCAACCCGGCCGTCGTGCAGGCGATGCTGGTCGCAGCGGACACGCTGTATATCGCCGCCGTCGATGTCGGCACCACCAATATGATCGTGCAGGGTCGCAGCGGCGCGTGCAGCGTGATCGACATCACGGTCGCGATGGACCCGGCCAGCCTGCAAGCGATGCTGGCCGTCGCCATGCCGCACGAGAAGGATATCCGGGTGATGGCCGCCAATGACACGCTGGTGCTGACCGGCACCGTCAGCGACGCTGTTGCCGTCAACCGCGCCGTGGAACTGGCCGGCGCCTATGTGCGCCGCCCGCTGCGCCAGTTGCCGGCGGCCGACAAGGACAACGCGACCGACGGCGTGATCCAGGTCGGCAATGGCAGCGGCGGCGGCGCCGCTGCCGGGGCAGGTGGCGCCAGCGCCCGCGTGATCAACCTGCTGGCGGTCAGCGCGCCCCAGCAGGTGCAGCTCGAGGTCAAGGTGGCCGAAGTCGCGCGCACGCTGCTTGAGCGGCTGGAAACCGGGGTGCGCCTGAGCTTCGGGTCCGGCAGCTGGACCACCACGCTGGCCACCGATTTTCTCAGCGGCCTGGCGCGCGGCGGCCTGGCTGGCCTGAAGACCAACGGCAACCGCTTCGGCATCGACACCGACAAGCTCGATGGCCTGGTGCGCTTCCTGGCCGAGCCGAACGTGCTGGCCATCAGCGGGCAGGAAGGCGCGTTCCTGGCCGGCGGCAAGTTCTTCATCCCGGTGGCGCAAGACAATAACAAGGTGACGCTGGAAGAGAAGGAATTCGGCGTCGGCCTGCGCTTTACCCCGACCGTGTTGGGTGGAGGTCTCATCAACCTGAAGGTCGCGCCCGAAGTGTCGGAGCTGTCGCGCGAAGGGATCGGCATCAGCGCCGCCGGCATTGCGGGCACCGCGATCATGCCGTTGTTGACCACGCGCCGCGCCAGCACCACGGTGCAGCTGCACGACGGCCAGAGCTTCGCCATCGGTGGCCTGGTGCGCAACAACCTGGTCGCCAACCTGAAAGGCTTGCCGGGACTGAGCGACGTGCCGATACTGGGCGCGCTGTTTCGCAGCACCGATTTCCAGCAGGAGCGCACCGAACTGGTCTTCGTCATCACGGCGCGCCTGGTCAAGCCGCTGCCGGCCGGCAGCCTGAGCTTGCCGACCGATCGTTTCGACCCACCGTCGCGCGCAGGCGTGCTGCTTGGCGGCCGCCTCGAAGGCACGCCCGCCTCCAGCACGCCCGCATCCAGCACGCCCGCCATTGGCACGGCGCCTGTCCCACCCGCACCGGCGCCGGCCGCCGGCGGTCCCGAACCGGAATAGGAGAGCAGCATGGCATCCACATTCACACGCCGGGCGGCGCTGGTGCTGCTGGCCTGCGGCGCGCAGGGCTGCATCTCGACCACGCCGCAATGGGACAGCCAGTTCGGCACGGCGACCCGCGCCAACCTGGCCGCGCAGACGATCGACCCGGCAGCGGGCGCCAGCCGCAACCCCGCCGCGGGGCTCGATGGCCGGGCCGCGCGCGCGGCCATCGACAACTACGAGCGCTCGTTCGCACAACCGGACACCGGCCAGCCGGCGCCCATGATCCGTTCGCAGTAAGCGCGCGGCCCTACCCTTACCGAGGATTTCATGAGAGCGCTCCTGATCAGCCGTGACAGCCATCTGTACGCGGAACTGGCCGCCCAGGGCGCCGCGCGGGTGCCGCCCCTGCACCTGGGCGCGACCCGCGCCGGCCTGCGCGAGGCGCTCGACCGCCCCGATCCCGACGCGCCGCAACTCGTGATCGTCGATGCCAGCAACCTCGAACCGTCCGAGGCCAGCCTGCTCGAGCGCCTGGGCCGGCAGTATCCGACCGCGCAACTGATGCTGCTGACTACCCAGCACCAGCCCGACCTGTTGATTACCGCGATGCGCGCCGGCGTGCGCGAGCTGCTGCAACTGCCGCTGGTGCACCGCGCCTTTCATGAAGCGATGGACCGCATTGCGAGCGCCGCCGGCATGTCGACCATGCGCGACGGGAAGGTGCTGGCCTTCATCGCCTGCAAGGGCGGCAGCGGCGCCACCTTCATCTCGACCAATTTCGGCTACGCGCTCGCCTCGCTGGCGGGCAAGAAGGTGTTGCTGATCGACCTGCACGGCCAGTTCGGCGACGCCGCCCTGTATGTGTCGGACCAGAAGCCGGCCATGACGATGTCGGACGTGTGCGCCCAGATCGCCCGCATCGACGGGCCGTTTCTCGAATCGTGCCTGGTGCACGTCACGCCGGGCTTCGGCGTGCTGGCGGCGGCCGACGATCCATCCCACGAGCGGCAGGCCAAGCCCGAACACATCGACACCATCCTGCGCGTGGCGCGGCAGCACTACGACTACGTGCTGCTCGACGTCGGGCGCCAGATCGACGCCGTGTCGCTGCGCGCGCTGGACGTGACCGACACGATCTACCCGTTGCTGCAACTGGCGTTGCCCGATATCCGCGATGCGCGCCGCCTGCTCGACATCTTCCGCTCGCTCGGCTACGTGCTCGACAACATTCGTCTGATCGTCAACCGCTACGAAAAAGGCGGCAAGCTGCGTCTGCAGGACCTGCATGCGGCGCTGGGCTGCGAAGTGGTGCACACCTTCCCCAACGACTACATCGCGGTCACCGACTCGGTGAATCAGGGTGTGCCGGTGCTGCAGTTGTCGCGCTCGAGCGCCGCCGCGCGCAGCCTGGCCGATCTGGTCGAACTGGTGACCGCGCAGCGGGTCCACGAAAGCCGCGGCCTGCTGGGGCGCCTGTTCGGGCGCCAGGATCACGACGACTGATTCGTTCCCCACGCTGAACCACGCACCGGAGACATCGATGTCCCTTCGCGAACGCCTTGCACTGTCCGACCCCGAGCGCCCGACCGGCGCCGAATCGCACGACGCCCCGAACCAGGCCTACCAGGAGCTCAAGAAGCTGATGCATCAGATGATCCTCGACCGGATCGACCTGGAACGCCTGAAGCGCCTGACCGCCGAACAGTTCAAGCACGAGCTGGCGCTGCTGGTCCAGCGCATCATCGAAGACGAACGCATCGTGCTGAACCAGCACGAGCGCCACCACCTGGTGCTCGACATCCAGCACGAGATGCTGGGCTTTGGCCCGCTGGAGCCGCTGCTGGCCGATCCGACGATCTCGGACATCCTGGTCAATACCGCCAGCAAGGTCTGGGTCGAGCGGCGCGGCAAGCTCGAACTGACCGACGTCACCTTCCACGACAACGCGCACCTGATGAAGATCATCGAAAAGATCGTCTCGCGCGTAGGGCGCCGGGTCGACGAATCGAGTCCGATGGTCGATGCGCGCCTGCCGGACGGCTCGCGCGTGAACGCCATCATCCCGCCGCTTGCCGTTGACGGGCCGATCCTGTCGATCCGCCGCTTCGGCGGCAGCCCGCTGACGGTGCACAACCTGCTCGAGTACAAAAGCATGGCGCCGCCGATGATCCGGGTGATCGAAAGCCTGGGCATGGCCAAGGTCAACATCCTGATCTCGGGCGGCACCGGCAGCGGCAAGACCACCTTGCTCAACCTGATCTCGGGGTTCATCCCGGCCAGCGAACGGGTCGTGACGATCGAGGACGCGGCCGAGCTGCAACTGCGCCAGCCGCACGTCGTGCGCCTGGAAACGCGCCCGCCGAATATCGAGGACAAGGGCGAAGTCACGCAGCGCGCGCTGGTACGCAACGCACTGCGCATGCGCCCCGACCGCATCATCCTGGGCGAAGTGCGCGGCGCCGAGGCGCTCGACATGCTGCAGGCGATGAACACGGGCCACGAAGGCTCGCTCGCCACGATCCACTCGAACACGCCGCGCGACGCGCTCTCGCGCCTGGAAAACATGGTCAGCATGGCCGCCGTGAACCTGACGCCGCGCGCGATCCGCCAGCAGATCGTCTCGGCGGTGACGGTGGTGCTGCAGGTCTCGCGCCTGACCGACGGCACGCGCAAGCTGGTGAGCATGCAGGAGATCACCGGCATGGAAGGCGAGGTCATTTCGATGCAGGAGATCTTCCTGTTCGAACAGCGCGGCGTCGACCCGCAGGGCAGGGTGCTCGGCCACTTCAGCGCCACCGGCGTGCGGCCGCGTTTTGCCGACCGCCTCAAGCTGTTCGGGGTACCGGTGCCGGACGACACGTTCGATCCCGACCGCGTGTTTGATTGAAGGAGCGGTCATGGACATCCTGTTCTACGGTTTCGTCGTGGTGCTGTTCGCCGCCGTCATCCTGGCGGTCGAAGGCTTCTACCTGTGGTGGATGAGTACCCGCGGCGCTGCGGCGCGCCGCATTGCACGCCGCCTGCAGGTCATGTCCAGCGGTACGCAGACACGTTCGGGCGAACGCATCTCGATCCTCAAGCAGCGCCCCTACAGCCGCCGGCCTGCACTGGACCGGCTGCTGCACCGGGCGGTGCTGGCCCAGCGCATCGATGCGCTGCTGGTGCAGGCGGGGGCCCGCTGGACCGTCAGCCACTTCATTGGCGCCACCTTCGGCTGCGTGATCACGGTCCTGGTGGCGTGCAGCATCTGGGACTTGCCGCTGCCGGTGCGCCTGCTCCTGTGCGTGGCCAGTCCTGGCCTGCCCTGGTGGCTGCTGCAGCGCATGCGCAGGCGGCGCCTGATCCGCATCGAGTACCAGCTGCCGGAGGCAGCGGACTTCATCGCGCGTGCGCTGCGCGCCGGGCACTCGTTCATCAACGTGCTGCAGATCGTCGGCAATGAAATGCCCGAGCCGCTGGCCGGTGAATTTCGCATCGCGCGTGAAGAGATCAATTACGGCGTACCGATGAACGAAGCGCTGCACGGCCTGGCCGCGCGTATTCCGCTGACCGACCTGCGCTACCTGGTGATTGCAGTGCTGATCCAGCGCGATTCGGGTGGCAACCTGGCCGAAATCCTCGGCAATATCAGCGGCATCATCCGCGCCCGCCTGAAACTCGTGGCTCAGGTGCGGGTGCTGTCGGCCGAAGGCCGCATGTCGGCCTGGATTCTGGGCTTGCTGCCATTTGGCGTGATGGGCGTGATGACGCTGAGCAGCCCGCAGTATGTCAGCATGCTGTGGACCGACCCGA
>Ga0308164_10004569_pt1 | contig 11649 bp, 10 predicted proteins | sample PhyTR2_FD_201031 | JGI IMG/M metagenome (GOLD analysis project Ga0308164, IMG submission 201031) | Phyllosphere microbial communities from UC Gill Tract Community Farm, Albany, California, United States - DLSLT.R2 | ecosystem: Host-associated > Plants > Phyllosphere > Unclassified | place: USA... | reverse complement strand
TTCTGCCTCTATACGGGCACGCAGATCACCGGCTACCCGAAGGGTATAAGGGCGTGAGGTACTCAAGTAACCAGCCTCCTAGCAGAGAGGCTGATGGGTCCTTAGGAGGACGTTCCTTATAGCTGTGCAACGCGGCTACAACAAGCTCGATATCGTGTTTTAGGCATAAGCCGTATTACGGTGTCTTACGCAGGAAACGGCGGAAATCTGCGCTTTTCGAGGCGTATTACGTTGTAAGACAAACTGTAAGACGTTGTATACACTATCATTGCCTCTCGAAGGTCTTGATATTCAACGGGAAAAGCAAGCGCAGCTTGCAAGGGTGTGCTGTCAATGGCCCAATGATCCGTATTGATTTGGCAGGTGAGACAGTGAGCAATTCCGCTTTGTTTTCAGCTTTCTAAAGGCTCCCTCCGCGCATGAGCGCGGAATTAATATCCCTATAAGATTCGACTGCGTTCCTCCTTTGATCCGAATTTGGGACCAAATAGCCATCAAGACTGGTGACACGGGGGGCATTCCTGGCAGCGATCAAAAGGCTTCCTCACATCCCGACTGTTCGCTAGACGTTCCAGAGAAACTGGAGCGGGCAATAGGCCGGCAAGGGAGTGAATGGTGCGCGTTTTGCACAGTGCCGATTGGCAGCTCGGCAAGGCGTTTGGCCGCTTTGAACCCGAGGTCCGGGCGGCTCTAATCGAAGCCCGCTTCGACGCGATCGACGCCATTGGTCAAGCTGCTCGCACCCATGACGCGAGCCATGTGTTAGTAGCTGGCGACGTGTTCGATACCGAAGGCCCGGAAGATCGAACCATCGTCCAAGCACTGTCCCGCATGGAGCGCTATCCCTGCCGCTGGTGGCTGCTGCCAGGCAACCATGATTATGCGCGCAACGGAGGTCTGTGGGACCGGGTGAGGGCTCGTAGAACTACCAACGTCATGATCCTGACCGAACCCGATCCGCGGGAGATGGAGGACGGCGTTTGGCTGCTACCGGCACCGCTCACGCACCGGCACAACCTCGACGATCCGACCGCCGATTTTGATACAATGGCAACGCCGGGGGCACACCTTCGCATCGGTCTTGCGCACGGCTCGATCAGGGATTTTGGAACGCGGGGCGAGGCCAACAATCAGATCCCCCCCGACCGCGCCGAACGTTCCGATCTCAACTATCTCGCGCTGGGGGACTGGCACGGCGTCCTCCAGATCGGCAACCGTACTTGGTATGCTGGAACGCCCGAGACCGACCGCTTCCAGCGCGACGTTCCCGGGCACGTCTTGCTCGTCGATTTCGGGGGCGGAGAGGGGCCCAAGGTCACCCCAATCCGAACCGGTCGCTACCAGTGGCTGATCCGAGAATGGCGGGTCAATGACACAGCCAGTTTCGATGCGGAACTGGAACGCTTGATAGGCGAGGTCGATCCCGCTGCGACGCTGCTACAGCTTTCATTGGTGGGCATCACCAGCATGACTGATCGCGTTGCCATCCTAAGCAGGGTTGAGAATGATTTGCGGCACCGGCTCCGCCATCTCGATCTCCGCGCCGACGATTTAGTCGCCAGGCCGAGCGACGACGATCTCGCGTCGTTGGCAGGGGAGGGAATGCTCGGCGCCGCGGCCGCCAAACTCTACGCGAAAGTGAGGGCAGGGGAGGGGGATTCGGCGCTGGCCAAGCGCGCGCTTGAACGCCTGTTCGTTGAACATACGAGGGGTGCCACTGCGTGAGCCTGAAGCTGCGGCGCATCACCGCCAACAACTTCCGTAAGTTCCGCGCGCCGGTCACAATCGAGGGGCTGACAGATGGGCTCAACATCGTGGTCGAGCCCAACGAGACGGGGAAATCGACCTTGCTCGAGGCAATCCGCGCGGCCTTCTTCGTGCCGCACCGATCGAGCAACCAGCTGACGCGTTCGTACCAGCCGTTCGGTGAGAATGTCGCCCCTGATGTCGAGGTCAGCTTCGATGTCGCAGGGGTGCCGTGGACGGTCACTAAACGCTTCCTTAAGTCACCATCGATGGAGGTGAGAGGGCCGAGTGGAAGGACCCAAGGCGACGCTGCCGAAGAGCAACTTCAGGGACTGCTCGGGTTCGAGAAAGACACGAGCCGGAATGGCGATGTCGCCGCCTATGGCGCGCTTGGTTTACTCTGGGTTGGACAAGCCGAAGCGCTTGCTGTTTCTGCGCCGGGCCGGATTGTCCGTGACACGATCCAGGCGACCCTTGAGGCGGAGGTTGGGACGATCCTCGGCGGTGCGGCCTATGAGCGGGTTCGCGAACGAGTTGACCAGCAATGTACCGTCTTTTGGACGGCAAAAGGATCGCCCGGTGGCGAGCAGAAAGCCGCAAGGGAACGGCTCGACCAAGCGCAGGTAATTGCACGCGAAGCCTCCGGCAAGGTCGAGCTTCTAGAGAAGAGCTTCGCCGAGGTGGAAGCCGCCCGTGTCCGCCTCAAGCTCCTTCAAAGGGAGATGGCTGACACCACCGACACTGACAGGCGCGCCGATCTGGTTCGATCGCTCGAAATCGCACGCGCTGCAGCGCAGATGCTGGCACAACGGAAAGCCGAATATGAGATTGCGTGCATCCGGGTTCAAACGCTGGATGAGTTAGCATCACGCCACGCCACCGCTGCACGCGTTCGTGACAAAGCGCGGGTCACCCTCGATGCTGCCAAAGCGCGCAGAGCGGAACGATCTGAGAAGCTGACGGTGGCAAGGCGTAAGGCCAATGCGGCGCGCACTGCGCTTGTCGAAGCGCGAACCAACCGGCAGCAGGCCAAGGCGGTACTTGCCGAGGCTGAAAAGCACGCGACCGCGCTGCGGCGTCGGCAAGCAATCAGGGCCGCGCGCATTCGCCACGACACCGTCATAGCGTTGGAGCAACGCCTTTCCATAGCCAACGCGACGTCTGCGACCATGATCTCGTCAGACAGGATCAGCCGGCTGGAGAAAGGCGAGCGGAGCATTGCTGAAGCGCGTGCCAAACTTGCGGCCGGTGCAACCACCATCGAGCTTGTTGGCTCCGCACCGGACGTCAGGATCGACGGCAAGCCGGTCACTACCGACCGCCGTGTCCTGACGCATGAGACGCGCGTCAGCTTGGGCTCCGGCGCGGAGCTCATCATTCGTCCACCAGCATCCGCTGGAAGCGCCGAGCTGGGGCTAAAAGAAGCCATCGCTCGCCAGGATGAAGCGCTGACCGAGTTGGGCGTGGAGAGCATCGCTGGCGCACGGGAGCGCAACGACACGGCACGGGATGCGGCTGGTGAGGTCAAGACACTTTCCGCTCAGCTAGACGCAAGCGCCCCCGCCGATCCCGAACTCGGACTTGCTGCCGGCGTAGCCGCACTCAAACTGCTCGTAACGGGCTTGCTGGCCGAGGCGCAAGATGAGAACAACGACGAAGCGTCGCCGGTTCAAGCCTTCTCTGACGCGGTCGCTGTCGCCGAGACTCTGCTTGCCCGTGCTGAAGGCGCGCAGGAAAGTGCGGCGACGGCCCTCGCCTTGATCGAAGAACAGGAACGTCCATTGGCTGCCACCGAAGCAGGGGCGGCTAGCGACTTTCAAAACGCGGCAAGCCAACTTGAACAGATCGAACAGGGGCGGGGGTTCGCGAACCTTGCAGGGGATCTGATCGGCGCAAAGGAGAAGGCGGCGGAAACCGCCATTATTCTTAACGAAGCCGAGCGCAACGCAAGCGCCCACGACGCCCAAACGATCGAGCGCGGGATCGCCAATATCGACGTGCGTCAGGCTGCCGCCAGCGAGGTGCGGCGACGGCTTGAAACTGACATTGCCCGATTAGAGGGTACGATCGAAAGCGAGGGCGGCAAGGGGCTAGCCGAACGCGCTGCCGTGGCGACAGAAGAGGCCATGGCGGCGGAGCAGGCACTCGGCCGAACCACAGAGGAAGCGCAAACGCTCAAGCTGCTACGGGACACTCTGGAGGAAGTTCGCACCGAGACCTCCCGGACCTATGTCGGTCCCGTCACAACCCGGGCGAAGCGACACATTGAGCGTCTGCTACCCGGCTCGGAACTCATCTTTGCCGATGACCTTGGTCTAGCGGCGATCGGTCGCGGCGGATTGTCCGAGGATTGCGTTAGCCTATCGAGAGGCACGCAAGAACAGCTTGCCGTTCTGACACGGCTTGCGATCGCTGATTTGCTGCGGGAAGAAGGGCGTCCGGTGTCGCTCATACTCGACGACCCCCTTGTATATGCCGATGACGCGCGGTTGGACCTGATGACCGAAATTCTGACGGAAGCCGCACAACACATGCAGATTATTTTGCTGACTTGCCGTGAGCGGGCTTTCCGCCACATGACCGGCACCAGACTCGTTCTTTGATTTCGGGTCTATAAATAACGTTGGCGGTGCGGCTCGGACGCTTTAAGTGACGCGACCGCGAATTTGCGGGCGCCCCTTGTTCAGAAGCTCGAGGCGATTCAATTCAACTACGATGATCTCGTTAAACGGCGCCACCAACCTTTTCTATCCTGGCGGCCTTCGTTGCCGTAGGCAACAGAACCGTCATCTCGTTGTCGTTGAGCTTCCTTCCATGCCCATCTCGGAATCTGCGGTGAGTCACTATTAATTTCATTCAACCGAAGGCGATAGCCTTGGACGGTCTTTACTGCCTGCTCGCAAAAAGAACTATCTGGAAAGTCAGTTCTCCAGTTTTTACAATTCCGCCACAGCGCATTAAGATTTGCAGCTGCGTTCCGATGCCGAATAGCCAAATCGCTGAAATTCAAGAAGGCCGTCATACCGCTGAGCAAGGAGACCACCAAGCTGATGAACACCGGTACATTTCGACGAAGCTCGCTCAAAACGCCACTGTCTGGAAGAGCGCTTCTGGTGGGACTTGAAACTATCCAAGCCAACACAATCGAGAGCACCGTTGCAGGAAGCCCAAGCCATAGCTTGTGCACGCGTTCATAACGTTGAGCAGCCGCCCAATGGCCAAGCTTAGATAGCTCCGTATCTTCTAAGTGACGCTGGATCTCTTCTTTGACCGCATCAAAGTGACTATCGTCGTTTTTCATGCAAACTTCCAAAGAGTTCGTTCTCTACTGCCTTGTACACCCGGTCGCACGTCGTAAGCACTGAAGACGCTTGAGCAGACGATAGTACGAACTGCTCATCCCATTCGCACAGTGTGGCCACGTGATAAATAAATACTAGATCAGCTTCTAAGCTCAACGGTTTAACAAGGTCTAGAACAATGACCAGGGCACCTCGTGTCCCGTTGTATGCAATTTCTTGCTTCTCAAGCCAAGCAAAGAGCAAGAAGCGTAGCGCCGTCCACTCGATGACCACCGCCTCTGCAACGAAGCCGGCTCGAAGAAGTATACGGGACGCCTCTCGCCGACGCTCCGCCATGGCCGCCTTAACATTGAGGCTAGATTGCTCGACCGGTGTCACGTACATTCCTCGAGAACTGAGATTTCCCGTGCAACAATTCAGACTCACCTATTGGGAAGCATGTTGTAAGAAGCCCATTTAAAATAGACTGTCTTGCCAGCACTGGCGCTAGTGCTCTAAGCGTATCAATACTATTGTACCCGTCGGGAACGACCATAGCTAAATCTATATCCCCTGGTTCATCACCATGATTTACCGAGCCAAAAGCGAGCATCATTAAGATACCCGGAACGACATTACGGATTTCTCTAGCTATTCTGCCTAACGCCTCCTCCTTTACGCCTTTCAAGTGAGCGGAACCCTTCAGATTCAATGTTAAATCCTCCATGAAGAGTCCTTGAGCTTACACCGCAGGCGCATCGGTCTTGGTGGCCGACACAGGCGTGACCCCATCCACGTCAAAGGTGTAGTCGCCCCGAGAGATCTTTTTTTGTGCATCTTTGAAACACCATTCTGGGGCTGGCGGCGCTGCCGTCCGTGCTGCGTCCATGCGGTCCATTAACGCCTCAAATTCTGCGCTGAATTCTTCAAAGGAAGCAAAAGCCGTCACCGAAGCCGCCCGACGAAACCGGTCTCGTAAGTTGCCGAACTCAGTTGCTCCGCGATGAATTCCATCGACGTGAAGGTCCAGATTTAGAGCCTTAAAGATTGCGGGGCAAAAGCCAGCGACGACTCCACATAGCGCGCCTAACAACTTTCCGGTGGTACCCGACTGCACGATAAGCTGCGATCCTGCGAAGCCCCCAAGAATAATGGGTGCGACAAGAAACAAGCCCCTCCAAAGCCGAGCTCGCTTTTCCCAAATAAATAGCGCCGCAGACGTATAAAGGCAGTTGTCAAACTGGCGCTGGCATTCCTTGACCAAATTGGAAGTGCGATCGTCCATTATGGATTCCTTGGAATGTCAGTACCAAAAATTTTCTGCCACTCGTCACCAGCAAGCCCGGCGTACGATGGTTCGTAGTCACAAGCCTTTTTTGCCCGCGCAAGCGCGGACTCTGCCTTGGATTTCCATCCTGATCCAAGCGCAAGAAGCGCATACGTGCCAGGAGCGAATAGATATCCGTCAGCTTTGCCGATCATAAACTCAAGAAAGTCCCGCACCATATAATCGTACCAGGTGGCACTTTTCCCCCGGTGCGCCCAGCTACCAAGGAACTCGACGGCAAGCAGCTCGAGGTAGAACGACTTTATAGGTACCGAACAGTAACCTTGCCAACGCTTCATCATCCGCACCAGATCGCGTGTATTTTTTGTCGTATCATTGGAGTTTTTGATAGAGGCTGCTTCCGCCGCATAGTCGGCACGTTCATAATGCCCGCCACCATCCGTGAAACAAACGAGATGCCCGCCAGCAGTCGCGCTAAAGGCAGGAATTACCTCGACGCTGTATGCGGTGAATGGGACGATTACCACAGGGCCATCACCTCGTATTGCCGTGCGGTCGAACGTATTTGACAAAACGTTCTTTACTTCCTGAAGAAGCTGACTTTGCTTGTTTCCCGATCGCAATTGAAAACGATTATACACCGATGCTGGTAGCGTAAATAGTACGTCGACGTCCCGTGGCGGCCTCATCCGTGTGAACTTGCCCCACGATCCCACGTAAGTCGAGTTCGCGGTATTACTCGTGGAACCCCAGTAGTGAGCATTCAAAGCCTTGACTACAGCGTCCTTACGCTCAGCCCCTCTTGTCTTTTGATCAACGGTAAGGCTGATGTTAGACAGAAAGGTCGTAAATCGATCGGATACGCTCATTTTGCCTTACCCCCTCTACTGCGCTGCACGCGCCTAAGCGCTTTATTACGGTTTTTTGGTCAACACCTTAATATGACACAATATAGGACACCCCCTAACATACCTCAAAGCGTCGCGTACTTATCTGAGCCAGCATGACCACCCAACCCGCATCAGCCGATAACGATGTCACAGGTCATGGATTTTGCGACAAACGGCACCCTCGCCTCATGGAAGCCTTTCAACAGCTTATGGCACCTCGTGCCCGCATACTATCGGCATTTTAATCAAGCAGCGCTTGTAGAACGTCCCGAAGCTCCTTCCCACCGTTCCGAACTGCAAGTCGCAAATGATGATCGTCAGGATGATGCGTGACCTCGCACCCCGTTGTCTTTTGCGCCTCGGTTCGCTTACGCTTGGAAAAGATGTTCGCGATTTTCGGTGCTATCCGCGGGTCAGCATGCGCCTTACAATCGAGTCGGATGATAATCGCAGCGGTTTCAAGATTACCTTGACCTTTCACCTCCTCATGCCATTCGTTGCCGAATAGCAATGCCCCGTAGTCTAGAAGATCGATCAAAGCGTCCTTAACGTCCCGCGGCTGCAAAGTAAGGTCGAGAAGATCTGCAGAATGGAAGAACCCGTTACGCCGGTCTCGGCGCGCTTCGATCCGCGTCAGTAGATCGGCCACGGCCGGACGCGAGGCACGAACTTCCGCTGTCACGTTTTTAAAGTTCTTGAAGCGGCCGTTGGCTTTAGCATCCGACCAGCCTGGAGTAGCAGTGATTAGATACAGCTTGCTAGCCAGCTCGCAGCAGTCATCAGCTAATATGAAAGTGACTTTGTTAAACTGCTGGCCGGTGCGACCAGCCAAGTATATATCAAGGGCGGCATCTACCTCCGCTACAAGATGACGAAGCTTTGTCATAGTGCCGCCTCCAACAGGGCATCCTCGAAGACCTGTCGAGCTACAGCCCAGCCCATTCGCGCTTCTTGGCGCAATTTTTGGGCCTCGCTACGTCGCGTCTCGACGACAGACGCAATAGCTACCTGTATTTGTGGTGGGGGTACCGGTATCCGTAGGGCACCTAGGGCATCTGAGTTTATGCCAGCCTGATTATTAAAGTTAGTCGCCAGGGCCGAGAAATACCCGATTGACCTCAGGGCATTAAGAAATGCAGCAAGAAATAAAGGCGATGCGTCCGGATCGATCAATCGAAGCCGAGTAATGTGGTTAGAACACGCAGCCTGGGCCTCTAGATCAAAGACAGATGACTTTCCCACCCATAGCGAGGAATTCGTATTGTTGAACAGGACCTCTCCTTTATTAACTGAATCATTTACGCCTACCGCCAAACTTGGAACATATTTTGTATTATTTAAAGTGATTTCACCGCTCGGCGTGATGTTAGTCGGCCGTAAGTGAGGCAAGCCGTCTGCTTCTTCGGACTGATTGTCCCCGCCGGCGGCGAAACCAGTTATCAGCGGCAAACAGATCTCGCTTATCGCTTGCGCGTTGTACGGCCCACTTTCAATCATGGCTCGTAGCTGCCTAAAACGTGGGGAATGATATTCAGAATCAACGCGCGAATGCACCAAATCGGCGTAGCGAATCGCGAACGGAACGACATCTTCAGCAGGCGGAAGCCGCAGACCCAACTCCGCCAGAACGTACATATCCAGGCCTTCAACGGTCGAGTTTGCAGCGGCGAGACCTGCGTCACGCGCAGCTCGCGCCGCATTTAGTTTTTCCAGAAGCTCCATCTGGATGCCTGGGCTAGGGAGAGGGATACGCAAGGTGCGTATCTCTTCCGCGTTGATGTTCGTCATGCCTATAATTTGGCGACTTTCGCGTTCAATCTGAGCGCGCCCGCCGGGGCTGCTTAGGTACGCTGAAACAAAGTCCGGCAACGCAATAGCGGTGTCAACTGTTAGCCGCATCAAGTAAGATGCAAACACCCAGTCGCCAGCTTCCCTAAAAACCTCGCACTTACCCACTAGCTCTTTTGAGTTTGTGCGGTTGAATAGGATATCGCCTTCGTTTAGCAACCAGAGATTGCGTTCCTTGTCCGTTAATTCGACGTACTTTAGACTATTTAGATCCCAACCATCGAGCTGCATGTTGCTCATACGTAATATAGGCAGACCGACAGGATTAACGTCGGCACGCTTGGAACAACCATACTGCAGCCTCTTTTCGAGGTCGCTAATGGTCACCACCGGATAACGAGAACGAGCTAAACGTTCCTCAACCATGGGGCCGAGGGCGTTATAGCTTACGTCGAGTCTGACTCGTGCATCGCCCCGATGAACTGCGAAGCCACCCAAGGCTTCGCGCTCATCAGGGCTTAGACGAAAAAACTTTGCGGATCTTTCTGAAACCGGGCCCAAGCACCAAGCACGCCTTCATGGGGCAAAACCGTGCGGGGGCCCGCCTCCTCCCATTTACCGTCCTTGAAAGCCTCGACGGCTTCATACGCAAATAGATCATGGTGCTTCCGGACTCGACGCTCTTCTTCGCCGGGTTTGATCACTTCGATCCTTACCGTATCGCGGCCAGTGGCATCGTATCCAATGTTTGAGGGAGCAGCCATGAAAATGGCTTCATTGTCATCAGCTATTTCGTCAATAGCTCGCCTACGAACGAACAGGAGTGAAGCTTTGACACTTGCTCCTGAATGTTGGAAAGCCGCTTGCGGTAGAGAAATGACCGCTAGTATCTGAAGGCGACCCATCAACCAATCACGTACACCTTGGAGCGAACCAGTTGTCAGAATACCGTCAGGAACGACGATCGCTGCGCGACCTGTTCCCGGCTTCAAAAAGTCGTAAATACGCTCAAGAAATAGAATTTCCGTTTTGACGCTAGCGCGTTGCTTAACTGCAGCCTTGCCAGACTTCTGCTTTTCCCCGTCCGCCGACGCCCCCTTACCGAGATGACGACTGAGGTCAAACCGGTCGATATAAGCTTGTCCCTTTTCAGCAGCTTTAATTACTGCACCAAACGGTGGGTTGGTTAGAATTATATCAAACTTTTCAGGCTGAAGATCTCGGTTGATCTTTTCTAGAACTGGCCAGCTTTCAAGTCCGTCAGCCGCTACGACGTTGGTATGACCGTCGTCATGCAAAATCATATTCATTTTAGCGACACGGCTGATCTCATCGTTGATTTCAATACCGAACAGCCGTTTTTCGGCAAAGTCGTGCCACTTCCGGAACCGCAGAACCTCATTTTTAATGCTAGCGGCTTGATGACGAACATGGTCCATTGCGTAGAGCAGGAACCCACCCGAGCCACAGGAAGTGTCGAGAACGAAGTCATCTGCCTGGGGTGGCATCATAGCAACGCAGAACTGAATGATTTCACGTGGTGTAAAATACTGTCCGAAGTCACCCTTGAAAAATCCATCTAGGAACCGCTCAAACGCTACGCCTTTAGTATCAAGGTCTGTTGCGGAAAAGTTAATACTTTCGAGATGCTCCACGCACATTTTTATAGTCAAATCGTCTATCTTCAGGCGTTCCGTAAAAACGTCTTTCTCGCGCTCCATCTCAGCGTCGTAGAGCTTTCGGATACGCCCTCCGAGATCGACAGCTGTTTCGTCGGTATTAATTTGGAACTCATAGACGGTCCCGTCATCACTTTCTGCTACGCGCTTCTCATCACGCACTTTGACGAAAATGAGTTTGCAGAACTCACCGAAGGCGGCCGGCGGTGAGAGGCGGCCACCACCCCAAAGGGTTTGATGGGTTTTGTCGATGGCAGCAATTAAGTCGCCCTTTTCAACAGCGGCGATATCGCGCTTGCCGTCGATCCCCCCCTTCACGAACTTATATGGGGGCGGCTTGCCATAGTTACTGGGAAGGTCGGCAACCTGATTGCCATCCCGCTCCAGCGCGCCAAATTTCTCCGCGCAGTCCAAAAAGCGACGTGTCGCTCCAGCAACTACGCCGACGTAAGCCGCCCGGAACTTGTGGGCATTGCCATTGCCCCAAGCCTGCTCGACCGCCTGGTTGAAAATGGCCGCCGCGATTGGCTTACCACCGTAGCTCTCTGCCTTGCATTCAATGACAGCAAAAGGCCGCTTTCGGTCGTCATCGTGAAAAACTACGAGATCGGCGAAGTCGTTGGGCGAACGATCAGGGACAGTTACCTCAACCCCAATGCGCCTTGGCAGATAACCGTAGCGGTGAATCAATTCCGCGTAATATTCCGCCCTGACCTTCTCTTCAGGGTCAGACCACCGCTCCCGTCGATCGACAGCAGTATATCGAATATATGCAACACCCCGATCAGACTTCTCGATCTTTAAGTGGTTAGCACTTATTGCTGCTTCGATATAACTCATTTAATGACCTCGTAACCCCGATGGGGTGGGATTGGCTTAGCACTATTGATCAGACGGCGCCAAGATAATTGAATATTAGAGTCCATACTATTGCACGTGAACCCTGTTATTGATTATGCTTTAAGTTTTCTCGTCAG
>Ga0308164_10004568_pt1 | contig 11649 bp, 13 predicted proteins | sample PhyTR2_FD_201031 | JGI IMG/M metagenome (GOLD analysis project Ga0308164, IMG submission 201031) | Phyllosphere microbial communities from UC Gill Tract Community Farm, Albany, California, United States - DLSLT.R2 | ecosystem: Host-associated > Plants > Phyllosphere > Unclassified | place: USA... | reverse complement strand
ACGTACGCAACGCCCCTCCGCCAAGGTTTTGGTCGAGCTTTAAGACCTGCGCCACAAACGACAACGCCGCCCGTGAGGGCGGCGTTGTCGTGGTAGGGAAATGGTTGCGGGGACAGGATTTTACCGCTGCAGAACTCGCTTCCCGCTATTCGGCAGCACTATCGTCGGCCGGTGACTAACATCGAAACGGCGCTACGATATCTAGCCCTCCGCGAGGATATTGATTGTTTTTTGACCACAATGATTGGCTTTGCATCTGTGCGGCTCTTGCAGGGGCGTAGCTCGTTGCCGGACAAGACTGGTTCTGCAGGGACCGTGCCACTTCCCTGTGCCGCCATGGATAAGCCGATACGGGGCATAAAAGACATTCAGGTCCGTGGCCTCGACCTTGGTATCGCTCGCGGACACGCTGGTGTCCGTTCGTGAACACCAAGCGCTCAGTCAGACGGTGAGGGCGGCGGGCTTGCTTAAATGCCCTAGCGTGAAGCTGAAGGTCGAGCGCCGTGAATAGCGGATCCAGCCGTACCGTCTCTACGCCTTGGCTTGTCACCGTCCGGCAGCACCCTTTCTAGCGGAAGAGGCCGGCGTCGCGATTGTAGCGAAAAACAATCCGGGGTTTGACACGGGACTTCATTAACTGGGTCGCCGTCGCCGCGTCGATCCAGCGGCAGTCTCGGGTGCCGCCCAACGTCACCGTCGCCTACCGACATGCGCATTTTCTGACAGGCGTGCGTGCATCCTGAAAGGCGAACGAAGTTCCCTGAGCTACTTCTTCGCCGTCAAAAACCGAGAAGCATGGTGACCCAGCGGATCGAGACCGGATCAACTCATGATCCGGTCGACCATCGAGTGGCCCGTCCGCCGCGCAACGAAGGAAAGATCATGGACGTGACACGAAGAACCCTCATTGGAACGGGCGCGCTGGCAGCGGCATCGTTGGCCGATCGACGCGTTCTCGCTGCGGGGCTGATCGCCGATGTCGTGATCATCGGCGGCGGCTCGGCGGGCGCAGTTCTGGCTACCCGGCTGAGTGCCGATCCCCGGCGCCGCGTCCTGCTACTCGAGGCTGGCCCCAGTTTCGCACCGGACGGCTACCCCGACGTGCTGACCAATCCCGGCGTGGTCGGGACACCCGACTTCGACTGGGGATACAGCAGCGACGACGAGGCCCGGCTGGGCCATGACATTCCGCTGCCGCGCGGGAAGGTGCTTGGCGGCAGTTCGGCTGTCAACGGAACCGTAGCGATGCGCGCCAGGCCATCGGACTTCGCGCGCTGGACTGCGCGCGGCATCGCGGGCTGGTCCTGGGACGACGTGTTGCCCGCCTTCAAGGCCATGGCGAACACCCCGTCGGGTGCCAGCGGTTGGCATGGACGCACCGGTCCCTTTCCGATCCGCCAGCGCTCGCTCGACGAGCTCACGCCGTCGTCACGCGCCTTCGTCGCTGCAGCAAGGGCAACCGGGCTGTCGACCGTCGACGACTTCAACAGCGATAGCGTCGATGGCGCAGGTCCGTATCCGCTGAACGTCGTCGATGGCGTTCGGATGAACACCGGCATGGCCTACCTTACCGCGGAGGTCCGCGCCCGACCAAATCTGGTCATTCGCGGCGGTGCCGAAGTCGATCGCATCATCTTCTCCGGCAAACGCGCCACCGGCGTGCGTCTCGTATCCGGAGAGGTCGTAGACGGCGGCGACATCATACTCTCTGGCGGGACCTTCGGCAGTCCCGCGATCCTGATGCGTTCCGGGATCGGGCCGGCCGCCCATCTTCGCGCGCTCGGCATCCCGGTGATCGCCGACCTTCCTGTTGGACGGCGTCTCCAGGATCATCCGTTCTTCTACAACGTCTACGCGCTGAAGACCGCGGACAAGGGCATGCTGCCGGCCGCCGGGGCGCTGGCATGGACCGGCTCATCCAGTGCCGTTCGGGGCGATCTGGATCTCCAGGTATCCGCAACCCACTTCATCGATCCGAAGGCGAGTCCGACCGGTGGTGCGATCGTGCTTGCGGCAGCGGTGACCCTGCCGAAATCGATCGGATCGTTCGAGCTCGCTTCGCGCGATCCGAAGGTGCCGCCGCACATCCGTTACAACTTCTTCAGCGACCCAGGTGACCTCGATCGGATGCTTGAAGCGGTTCATCTGTCGCGAGAGATCGGCCGAACGGCGCCGTTCGCCGGAATGGTCGATCACGAAATGGCACCGGGGGCCGCCGTAAGTAGCGACGTCGCGCTGCGGCAGAAAATCGTCGCCAACATCGCCGCCTACCAGCATCCGACATCGACCGTTCCGATGGGCGCGGACGGCGATCCGACTGCGGTCGTGGATGCCTGGGGTTCGGCACGAGACGTGATCGGGTTGCGCGTCGTCGACGCTTCGATCCTCCCCGACATCCCGTCGGTGCCGACCAACGTCACCACCATCATGGTCGCCGAGCGGATCGCCCAACGGATCACCTCCTGATCCGATCCTCCGTCCAGGCCCCGTCCCACCTCCCCTTTTGATCGACGACGATCAAACGAAGGAAATCACAATGACACAGGCAATTTCGAAGAACTGGCTGATCACCGGCGTTTCATCGGGCCTCGGCCGCACGCTGGCCGAAGCGGCGCTGGCGCAGGGCGACAGCGTCGTGGGGACGGTCCGCAAGACCACCGACGCCGCTGCGTTCGAAGCGCTCGCTCCGGGACGTGCCATGGCCGTCGTGCTCGACGTCACCGACGCCGATACTGTGGATGCGGGCGTCGAGAAGGCCGTATCGCTGGTCGGCCGCATCGACGTGCTGGTGAACAATGCCGGCTTCGGCCTGCTGGGTGCGGTTGAGGAGACCAGCGATGCCGAAGCCCATAACGTGTTCGATGCCAATCTGTTCGGCCAGCTGAACGTACTCCGCGCCGTCCTACCGGTCATGCGCGCGCAAGGGTCAGGTCACATTGTCGCCACCTCCGCAATCGGCGGTTTTACCGGATTTGCCGGTCTCGGCGTCTACTCCGCCGCCAAGGCGGCCGTCGACATTATGAACGAAGCGCTCGCACAGGAAGTCGCGCCGTTCGGCATCAAGGTGACGATCCTCACGCTCGGCATCTTCCGCACCAACTTCGCGTCGTCCTCGCTCAAACAGACCGCATCGCTGATGGACGCGTATGAGGATACGGCGGTCGGCAAGTTCCGCGGTTTCATGGGACAGCTCGCGGGCAAGCAGCCCAATGATCCGGTGCGCGGCGCCGAGGCGATCCTCAAGCTCGTGGCGTCCGACACACCGCCCCTGCATCTCGCCTTGGGGCAGGACGCCGTCACCGTGATGGAGCGCAAGATCGCCGGTCTGCAGGCCGATATCGATGCGTGGCGCGACGTCAGCACCTCGGTCGTCTTCCCGCAATAACCCATGGTTCGGCGACCGACCGGGTCGGTCGCCCCTTTTTTTCGGAGACACGCAATGACGTCCATGACGAACAAGGTCGCGCTGATTACCGGCGCATCGCGCGGCATCGGTCGCGCGATCGGCGAAGCGCTGGGCGGCGAAGGCGCGACCGTGGCGATCAATTATCGCAGCCGCCCGGAAGAGGCCGCCGACGCCGTCCGCGCGGTCGAACAGGCCGGTGGCACCGCGCGGGCGTTTCAGGGCGATGTCGCCGAACTGGCGGACATCGAGCGGTTGTTCGACGAGGTGACGGCAGCGTTCGGAGGGATGGATGTCGTCATCGCCAATGCCGGGCTGCCGTTCATCGGCGTCCCCGTCGCGGATGTCAGCGAAGCCGATTTCGACCGTATCTTCGGGCTCAACGCCAAGGGCTCGTTCTTCGTGCTGCAGCAGGCGGCGCGGCGCGTGCGCGATCATGGGCGGATCATAGACATCTCGACATCGACGACCATGTTCGCTGGTGCCGGCATGGGTTTGCACTCGGCGTCCAAGGCCGGATCGAAGCTGATCGTCGAAGTGCTCGCGCTCGAACTGGGGCATCGCGGCGTCACCGTGAATTCGGTGATGCCAGGCGCGACCAATACCGAGTTCCTGAAGGATGCCCCGCAAAGCGAACGCGATCGCATTGCCGCCGGCTCTCCCCTCGGCCGGATCGGCGAAGCCGACGAAGTGGCCGATGTGGTCGCGTTCCTCGCCTCCGACCGGGCGCGCTGGATCACCGGCCAGCACCTTCTTGCTAATGGCGGGGCGCGGGTATGACGCACCGCCAGGGCGACGTCCGCTTCGCCGCCGAGATCGCCGCCGATCCGGATCGCATCTGGTCGACGATCCGCGACTTCGGACGCGTCGCGGACTGGAACCCGGTCGCCAGCAGCAGCCGGCTGGTCGTGGGTACCGAAATGAAGCCGGGCGTAGAGCGCGAATTGCTGACCGCCGACGGTATGTCGGTCCTGGAACGACTGACCGGACTGGACGATCATGCCCGCCGCCTGGACTATGAAATGCTCAGCTTCCCGTTTCCCGTGACCGAACAGCGCAACCAGATCACCGTGGATCAAGCGAAGAACGGGTGGTCGCTGGTGACCTTCACGGCCAGTTTCGTTGCCGTGGACGGTGCAGCGATCGAGGAGATCGCCGCGATCAACCGAAACGCGTTCGCCGGCGCGGCAGACGGGATCGGTCGCCTGCTCGACGCAGATGTTCGCCCATCGGCCGGTTCGCAGGAGCGGATCCGAGCCGTTCCGAAATCGGCGCATGCCGTACCGCATCAACCGAAGGACTGCTGATGTCACGCTACTCCGTTCTGGCTCGCCTCGCAGCCACGGCGCCCTTCTTACTGGGAGCGACTTCACAAGCCCATGACGCCATCGGCAAAACGCTCGCGGCCAACCGGTCGGCGACGGCGTCGCAGGGGTGCGCAGGGAAAGGCACGCTCGAGCAGGACTGGCGCTCGATCGGCCCCGATGCGCCCATGACTATCCATTCAATTGTGGACCGAAGGACAGGCCGGCATATCAGCTGGCAATTGACCGACACGATGCGCACCGGCGAAGGCTTCGACGGCAAAATGGCCTGGCAACAGGACGTCTCGGGCACGGTGCGCCCCGAAGCCGGCGGCGAAATGCCGGCGTTGGCGATCAGCCAGGCGTATCGCGACGCGAACGCATGGTGGACCGACGACCGAGCCGGTGCGATGATCTCCGATGCCGGATCGGTGGTGGACGCAGGGCGACGATACGCGCGATTGACCGTTACCCCGCTGCACGGACAAACCTTTACGGCGTGGTTCGACGAACGCACGCACCTGCTCGCCCGGGTGACCGAAAAGGTCGGCGCTGCCACCACCACGACCGTCTACAGCGAGTACCGTATCATCGGAGGCTGCCGGCACGCAGGTACGATGATAAACGACGGCGGCGACGGCGAGCAGTATCGGCAGACCTTCGCCCTGATCCGGACCACGTCGTCCAGACCAAAGCCAGGACGCTATTTCTCGCCACCGAAGACCGACCCCAAGGATTTCGCGTTCGGTGAATCCGGCAGCACCAGCGTGCCTTTTTGGCTCGAAGGCAACCACGTTCTTTTTGCCGCGAAGATCAACGGCAAGGGTCCGTTTACGATGATTCTCGATACCGGCGGACAAGCCGTCCTGACGGTGGCCACCGCAAAGGCGTTGGCGGTTCAGGCCACCGGCAACACGGCCGTCGGTGGTGTAGGAGATGGAGTCAAGGGCTCCGGATACGTGCATGGTCTCGACGTGCAGATCGGCGACTTCACGCTTCACGATCAGACTGCCATGGTCTTGGACCTTCCAGATTTGCCGCCCCCCGCCCGCGCCATGCAAGGCATGCTAGGCTATGAGTTGCTGCGTCGCGTGATCGTGAAGGTCGATTACAAGACGAACATGCTGACGCTCTCGGATCCGAAAACATTCGATCGCAAGCATGCCGGCATTGCGATCTCGTTCGATTATTCAGACCATATGCCCGAGGTTGCCGGATCGTTCGAGGGTATCAAGGGCCGGTTCCGCATCGACACCGGATCGGGTTCGGAACTGGTCGTGAGTTCTCCTGCCGTACTGCAACACGGATTGCGACAGCGTCATCCCGTCGGGGTGCGAAGAACGTCCGCAGGGGGTATCGGCGGCACCACCACCGCGTACATGACGCGATCCGAGGACCTGAAAATCGGCGCGATCCGGTTCGATCATTTCGTGACCAACCTCTCGGCCCAGAAGGCCGGCGCGTTCGCCGATCCCAGCTACACAGGCAATGTCGGGGGCGGGCTCCTCAAGCGCTATGTCGTGACCTTCGACTATCCACGGCAGACCATCTATTTCCAGCAACGCGGGGATGTAGTCGACGACACGGGAGCCTACGACCGTGCGGGCATCTCGATCCAGGCTGTCGCTGGCGGACTTTGGATTGGCGAAGTCGTCGCTGGCGGGCCAGCCGAGATGGCGGGTCTGCGAACGGGGGACGTGCTGTCGGCCGTGGACGGATCGACGAAAGCCGCCACCGATCTATTGGGGTTGCGGTATCGCTTGCGCACTGCGCGGGTTGGAACCGCCGTCACGTTCGACGTCCTGCGCGGCACCACTAAAATCTCGAAGACGGTCATCCTGAAGGATCAGATCTGAGCGAGCCGCCGCCCGCTCGCGCCCGGTCAGTCCCAGTCGGGGGCTAGACCGGGCGGGGAAATGATCCTGCCATCCGGCGTAGCCTGTTCCCCGATCGTCCGCATCTCGTCGTCCGACAATACGAAGTCGAAAATGGCGAAATTCTCTTCCAGCCTTTCCAGCTTTGCGGTCTTCGACAGGGCGATGACATCGCTCTGCTGGATCAGCCAGCGCAACGCCACCTGCGCTGCCGACTTGCCGTGGTGCGCGCCTATCTCGCGAAGGACCGGATCGGTCGCCGACCGGCCGTCGGCCATCGCGTAATAGGCGGTGACCGACATGCCGAGCTCACGCGCGGTGGAGAGAAGGCGATCCTGGTCGAGGAAGGGATGGTATTCGACCTGGTTCGTGACCAGCGGCGCGGCGCTGAGCAGCGCGGCTTCGTGCATCTGCGCGATCGAATAGTTCGAGATGCCGATGTGGCGGGTCATTCCCCTTTCGAGCACGGCGTTCAGTTCGGCAATCTGGACGTCGCGGGGCACGTCGCTACCGTTCGGCCAGTGCAGCAGGAGGAGGTCGACATGGTCGGTCTGCAATTTTCGCAGGCTGTCTTCGACGGAGCGGGCGAACGCACGTGGCGAGAAATTGGCCACCCAAATTTTGGTGGTCAGGAATATCTCGTCCCGCGGAACGCCCGACGACCGGATCGCGGCACCGACCGCGCCCTCGTTGCCATAGATCTGCGCCGTATCGACGTGGCGGAACCCGGTTCTCAGCGCGGCCGGGAGAACGGCAGCAACACTGTGCTCGTTCATGCGGAAGGTGCCGAAGCCAAGGGCGGGAAAGCGCCGTGTCGAAATAGAAGGATTGCAGCCCCTTCAGCAGCGCCGCTGGATCGTCGAGTTCGGGCCGGAACACCTGCGCCAACTCGGCGAAGCGATGCGATGCGTACGGCAGGAATCCGCCGGCATGCGCCAGGATGATGGACACGTTGGGATAGCGATCGACGACGCCGTTGAGCACCAGCTGCACTGCGGCGCGGGTGGTGTCGAAGGGATAGTCGACCAGCGGCCCGGCGACACCGTGGATCGTCTGCAACGGTGGCTGGCCGGGATGGATGAAGACCAGGGCGTGGCGCCGATCGAGTTCGGCCCATAAAGGTTCGAACGCCGGATCGCCGAGATACTGGCCGCCGACATTGGCGAGTAGGATCACGCCGTCGGCGTGAAGCGTATCGAGCGCATAGTCGAGTTCGAGCAGCGCCCCCTCGACATCGGGCAACGGGAGCGTCGCGAAATTACCGAACCGGTCGGGCCGTGCCGAGACGACATTGGCAGTGTATTCGTTGACGCGGCGCGCCATCTCGCGTCGCTCGGTCGTCGGCCATTGCACGACGCCGGGCGCGGTGAGCGACAGGATTCCCGTCGCGATCTGCTGCGAATCCATGAACGCGATGGCGGTTTCGGGCGACCAGTCGGGCGCGACGGTGCCGGATGGATCGCCGCCATGGGCGGGAAGCGCCTTGGCTCAGAAAGGCGGGACGATATGCTGGTGGACATCAATACGCGAAGCATGTGTCATGGCTTGAATCCTTTTGATTAGCGAAGCCCTCGCAGCGCAGCTTATCGCCAGCGACGATCTCACAATTCTCGCGCCGGAGATGCAGGCGCGGGCCAACCGTGAAGCCCACGCCCATCAACATCGGAGGGCGCAGGAGTCACGAGACGCAGTCAAGGGTCAGGCGAGTCAACCCGCCTCCGCCGCCATCTCGCCTGTGCCTGTGCCTGTGCCTGTGCCTGTGCCTGTGCCACCACATTCACCGGCAGAAGCGCCACCCTCGCCTCTGCCTCCGGACCCGGATAAACCACGCGACCTGCCTGGTAAGAGCAACCGCCCGGCAAAGCTCCGGCATTTCGGAAACAATGCCGATCCGTGGCAACGTTCATGATCATCCCCGCAGTCTTACGAGCCGCGCTGATCCGTCACGTCGTGATTTACCATTCCCTATCGATGCGGCGGCCTTCGCCGGTGCCCCGCTGCACCGAGCCGTCCCCAAAGTGCGTGACCGTGACCAGCTTACGGCAAACCGTGTGATAGCGGTTGTCGACCCGGGAAATCATATGTTCGAAACCTACCGTAAAACTGGCGAGGGCGCCTTTAGCAGGGCGCCCTAGACATACGCGTCCAGATCAACGTGAAACACCTCCGGCTAGGGGCAATCCTTATCCGAAAGCGGCAGCCCGCAGCATCTTGGTCGGTGCTGCCATGTCGGCAGCGTGGAAAAGAGCGCCGACGGCGCTGATCGTAATGAAGGGGTGAAGCGAAGGTTTTGAAGAAGGGAAAAACAGATCGGCATACGCCGGCTGTCCCAAGTCAGAATCTTCATCACCGCCAACCGGTTTACCCCCGGTCATCCCAAACCAAGTCGCGCTTCCCAGCCGACCGCATCAGCGGCGCGGCCGGTCGGCGCGCGCCTTCGGAGCTCACAATGCTTCCTACACCTGTCCTCACCACATTGGCCGTTACGCGGCTCGAGATCGGGCACAGCCTTGGCCTCGACCGCGCCATTCCTATCGGTGCCGCCGTACTCACCGCCCGCCTCACGGGCGCAAGCGTTCGCTTCACGATCGCCAGCCATACACTCCAGCCCTCCGACGCAGCGGATAATCTGCTGGTCTGGCTCGACCAACATCTGACCTCGCCAGATGCGACGATCTGCGGCTATCGATTGACTGAAGCCGTGGGTTTGCTCAGCCGGCTACCTGGTGCCGACTGGTCACCGGCTCTGCGCGCAGTTGCCGGTTGCGGCGTCCAGCCTGTCGTCGACTTAACCGGCCGCAGCGATGACGGCCCGCTGACCTTCGGGCAGGCATGCCGCCTTTCGCGGATCCTGTGCGCACCGGCAGATCCGGACGAACGTTTCGCCGCATGGTGCCGGTCCGACACCGATCGCATCGATCATCACGCGCAGGTCGATGTGATCGCTGCCTTCCGCCTCGTGCTGCGCCGGGTCGCGGCACTCGATCCGATGGAGCGCAAAATCTCCGCCGCTATGTCCGCGCACTTCGCCACGTGGCTGTGCGCCTCGCCCAATGCCGCCGCGCGCGCCCATGTCGATGATCTCGAGACCCCCGCCAGCTGACTCACTCCGGTCACGCCTCGCAGCGGGCCTTATCAAGGAATTACCAATGTACCTTATCGACGTATCAGTCGGCCAGCGTGGCTTTATGCCTGCTGCGACCGCGCTTGCCGTGCGCACCATCGCGTGCTGCCCCGGTGCCTGCCATCGTCCGGATGGCCGACTTCTCGTCGGAATCGGCGTGCTTACCGTCACACCGAACGCCGAGTACGGCGTTGCCTTCGCTGCAGGCGCACGGTGTCTCCATGACGGAGACACCGTCGGCCAGTTGCTCGACTGGCTTGAGCCCCAGCTATCGGCCGATCAGGCGTGCATCAGCTGGCACAATTGGGGCTCGGTTCCTTTTCGCCTGCGTGCCCTCGCTGACCCTTCGCGCCACCCGCAGATCGTCGCGGCCGCAAAAGATACAGGGAACCGCTGGCGCGATATGCCTAGAGGCCACACCTGGTTCCTTCGTCAGGCCCGCGCGTGCCACCTGCCCTGCCTATGCGGACCCAACGCCCGCATCGACGAGTGCGATAGCTCTACGCCCGCTTTCCTGCTGCCAGATCCGATCACCACGGCCAGCGAGCTGATCGGCGAAGCGGTTGCCGGCTGGCAGGCGTGGGCGCGGGGTTTCTGTAACTTCGATGACGCCGACCACCCCGCTCAAGCTGCGCTGCGCGCCCTCGATGCGTGGCGCGCCGACGAGCCCAACGCGAGCTGATCCCGGCCTTCCTTAATCCCGGACCGAACGTCCGCAGGAGAACCCCCATGAACTACGATATCACCTCGCTCTGGAAGAGCACCTCGCCTCGCTTCGTCGTCGTCCTTGATGCCGAATGCGCCTACGACCATGAAGCACATGGCCGCTATCTGGCGGCCGAACGTTGCACGCCCGCCGACATCGCCGATCTTCATCCGCGCGACCGACGTCACGACCCACGCGCTACCCCGCGGTGGCCGTGCCGCCGGATCACGACCCTGTCGTGGCTGGTGATGACCGAGGCGGAGGACGGCTTACGCCCGGTGCGTATGGAGACCCGCAGCCTGCCAGAAGAGGATGAAGCGTCCATTCTGAAGAGTTTCTTCCAAGATATGGAGCAGCTCACGAGCGTCCAGCTGGTCACCTGGGGCGGATTTCACACTGATTTGCCGCAGATTTTGATCGCCGCAATGGATGCCGGTCTGCGGCTGCCTGCCTCACTGGCCGGCCTTATGACGCCATGGCGTCGCGATGCCTCCGGCCACCTCGATCTGTGCACCGAGATCTGCGGCGGCGCGACCCCGGCACATCTCGCTGAGGTTGCAGCTCGGCTGAACATCCCGGCCAAGCTCACCTGCCGGCCAAACCTCGTCAGCCAACTGATGGAACATGGCAAATGGTCATCGGTGCGGAGCGTCTGCGAAGGGGATGTGCTGTCCTGCGCCGCGCTGCTCATGCGCCGGCGGCACCTTTCCGGCGGCAGCACCTCCGTCTTCGAAGCCATGCGCCGGCTGACCGGCTTCGTTGTCGAGCACTGCGACCATCGCAGCTATGCCGCCGACTGGCGCCGCTACGGCGAACAGCTCTTTCATGACGTCATGACGTCAGAAACGGCAAAGCTCGATGCCCTCGCTAAGAACCAAAGCTGAACAAAAAGGGAAGGTACGCCCATTGGAGGGCGGAAAACAAGAAGATCGGCTCAGGCATCCGCCTGGGCTGATCGATCAGAGAAAGGCAACACATGACCGAACGTACCCCGCAGCAACAGGCCGCTAACATCATGGCGGCAGCCGCCCACCTTCTCGTGGGCCAGCCCGGCCGAGCGGACGAGCTCAATCGCACCCTCGCGATTATGGTCGGCAGCCCCATCGACACGCTCAACCTGCTCCACTGGGCCGACTGGGTCCGCTGCTCGAAGCGGAACATCCTCCACTTCTCGTTCCCGGAGGAATACTCGCCGCTCCCAACCATCGCGATGGTGGTCGTCGACGAGAGCGACCGCG
>Ga0308164_10004567_pt1 | contig 11651 bp, 9 predicted proteins | sample PhyTR2_FD_201031 | JGI IMG/M metagenome (GOLD analysis project Ga0308164, IMG submission 201031) | Phyllosphere microbial communities from UC Gill Tract Community Farm, Albany, California, United States - DLSLT.R2 | ecosystem: Host-associated > Plants > Phyllosphere > Unclassified | place: USA... | reverse complement strand
AGCTGCATGTGCGCCACGAATTGTTCGCGGGCGGGATGAGCAAGGAAATCAGCCGCGAACTGTTCGTTCGCCACGACGCCGTCTGCGTGCTGCCTTATGACGCCAAACGTGACGAAGTCGTGCTCATTGAGCAGTTTCGCGTAGGCGCCATGAAAAAGACCAACAACCCCTGGCTGGTCGAACTGGTCGCAGGTCTGATCGACAAGGACGAGCAGCCGGAAGAAGTTGCTCATCGCGAGGCGGAGGAGGAAGCTGGGCTGAAGTTCGAAGCGTTGTGGCCGATCACCAAATACTTCCCTTCGCCGGGTGGCAGCGACGAGTTCGTTCACCTGTTTCTGGGGCGCTGCACGAGCGAAGGCGCGGGCGGCTTGCACGGGCTGGAATCCGAAGGCGAAGACATCCGGGTCACGGTCTGGTCATTCGATGACGCCATGCAGGCGATGAAAGACGGAATAATCAAGAACGCATCGACGATCATCGCCTTGCAATGGCTGGCGCTGAATCGTGCAGAGATAAGGGGTTTATGGTCGTGAGTCCAGTGCGCGAACGCTACCGTGTCGATCTTGCCGGACTGCAGGCCGCGTGCGAGGCCAACTACGCGCGCCTGATGCGCCTGCTGCCCGACATGCGCAACGAACAGCGCTCACGCCGCGTCGCCGTTACCCAGGGTGATCAGATGCTGGGCGTGCTGGCCGTCGAAGTACTGCTCGACTGCCCGTACACCACTACCTTGCAGGTCTGCCAGGAGCACAGCCTGCCCTGGCTACCGGTGCCCAAGCTCGAAGTACAGGTATATCACGACGCACGCATGGCCGAAGTCATCGGCGCCGAACATGCACGGCGCTTCCGGGGCATCTATCCCTACCCCAACGCCGACATGCACCAACCAGACGAAAAGGCCCAGCTCAACCTGTTTCTGGGCGAATGGCTGAGTCACTGCCTGGCGTGCGGGCATGAGTTTGAGGCGGTGCGTTAACTCCTTTCCTCAGTTGTTCTCGTACTACCGCTTCCCGGCTTCGCTCTGGATTTCTCCCACATCTGATTGACCAGCAAGTGACATCAACTGACAGTGGGTGTGCTTCGGTCCTGTAGGTTGTTTCTGAAAATACCCCGGCACCTTGGATTTGAAACCCAATGCCTTACATTCGGCCTGAATTGATTTGCAGGTATAACGAATGAGTTACTTAGGCACTCCTCGGCGTCAGTTAGCGTGCTTCGCGGGAATCACTTTCAGCCTTTTCAGCTATATCGAGGTGATAACCCTGACAGGCAGCGCTCTGCGTGGGGAGCACTCTCTGTATGCAGCCATTATCGGAGCGGTCATCGGTATTCTGTCTTTGAGGCTCATGCCGTGGATCGTTCATCTGGCTGGATTGGCAGGAATGATTCTTGGTATTGCCCTGGAGCTTTTGCTGGCGGGATATCTCTGGCCCGTAATGCCTTATGAGCGCGTGTTGAGCTATCTCTTGGGTGCGGGACTGGCAGGCATGGTGTCGGCCGGACTTATTGCTTCAATTGTGCTCAAGCACCGAGCGAATCAGCAAATGTGACCAAATGCTCGTCCGCACGCACATTCCCGGTTTACCCGCCCGTTGCCGCATCACATAATCGCGCTGAATCCTCTCTGGGAGACGGTCTTGCCGAGCGCAGCCCTTTCATCGTCAGTTTTGCTGGTGCAGATATCCGATAGCCACTTGTTCGCCGAGGCGGACGAGGCGTTGTTGGGCATGAGTACGCGGGACAGTCTGGAAAAAGTCGTTGATCGGGTGCTGGCCGAGCAGCCGCACATCGATCTTGTGGTCGCCAGCGGCGATATCTCCCAGGACGGCAGTGTCGAGTCTTACGAAGCGTTTCGTCAGATAAGCGGGCGGATCAATGCGCCAGCGCGCTGGTTCGCCGGTAATCACGACGAACTGCCGCAGATGGAACAGGTTGCGCAGCATCATGGGCTGCTCGACCCTGTGGTGGATATCGGTCAATGGCGGGTGACGCTGCTGGATTCAGCGGTGCCCGGTTCGGTGCCGGGTTTTCTCGCGGCTGCGCAATTGCAGTTGCTGGAACAGTCGCTGAGCGAAGCGCCTGACCGGCATCACCTGGTCTGCCTGCACCATCACCCGGTGGCGATTGGTTGTGAGTGGATGGCGCCGATCGGCTTGCGCAATGCCGATGCGTTGTTTGCCGTGCTCGATCGTTTTCCGCAGGTTCGCGCCATACTGTGGGGGCATGTGCATCAAGAGTTCGACCAGATGCGTAACGGCGTGCGCCTGCTGGCGTCGCCTTCGACCTGCATTCAGTTTGCCCCGGGCAGTGTGGATTTCAAGGTGGACACTACGGCGCCGGGCTATCGCTGGCTGCGACTGCATGACGATGGACGGCTGGAAACGGCTGTTTCCCGAGTGGTCGGCCTGGAATTCGAGGTCGATTACGGCGGCACCGGCTATTGATCGGGCAGGCGGATACGTTTCCGGTGAGGTGCTGTAGCGTAAGTCCCTGTAAACTACACGGCTTTGCCTTACACCCGGGAGCGACAGCGTGACGAGCGACACACCTTCACTGCTATACATCCATGGCTTGAACAGCTCGGCCTTGTCGAGAAAGGCCTGTCAATTAAGCGCGCTGATGAAATCCCTGGGTCTGGCTGATCGTTTGCAAGTCCCTGAACTGCATCACCATCCGCGTCAGGCCATGCTCCAGCTTGAAGCGGCTATCACGGCGCTGGGACGGCCATTACTGGTCGGCAGCTCCCTCGGCGGCTACTATGCGACTCATTTGGCGCAGCGGCACGGCCTCAAGGCGGTGCTGATCAACCCGGCAGTCAATCCGCATCAGCTGTTCGACGGGTTTCTCGGCGTGCAACAGAACCTGTACACCGGCGAGCAGTGGCAGTTGACCGAAGACCATATTCGGGCGCTGGCCGAGCTGGAAGTACCCGCGCCGCAGGACCCGCAGCAGTTTCAGGTGTGGCTGCAGACCGGTGACGAGACGCTCGATTATCGTCGCGCCGAGAAGTTTTACCGGGCCTGTGCCTTGCGCATTCAGGCGGGCGGCGACCACAGTTTTCAGGGTTTTGCCGAGCGCATGCCGGCACTGCTGACGTTTGCCGGATTTGCCCCCGATCTGTTGCAGAAGATCGATCTGTCGGCGCTGTAGGTGATCGATGCCCGGTCACATGAATGCAAGAACATTGAACCCCCGAAATTCCATGAAAGATTGATAACGAGAACCCATGGCCACTCCCAGCGCTAGCTCTTATAACGCAGACGCCATCGAAGTCCTCTCGGGCCTCGATCCGGTTCGCAAACGTCCGGGCATGTACACCGACACCTCGCGGCCCAACCACTTGGCTCAGGAAGTCATCGACAACAGCGTCGACGAAGCCCTGGCCGGGCACGCGCGTTCGGTACAGGTCATCCTTCATGCCGACAATTCGCTCGAAGTCTCCGACGACGGCCGCGGCATGCCGGTGGACATCCACCCGGAAGAAGGCGTGTCCGGCGTCGAGCTGATCCTCACCAAGCTTCACGCAGGCGGCAAGTTTTCCAACAAGAACTATCAGTTCTCCGGCGGCCTGCACGGCGTGGGCATTTCCGTGGTCAACGCGCTGTCCACTCAGGTTCGGGTGCGGGTCAAGCGTGATGGCAACGAATATGAAATGACCTTCGCTGACGGCTACAAGGCCACCGAACTGGCGGTCGTCGGCACCGTTGGCAAGCGCAACACCGGGACCAGCGTCTATTTCGCCCCCGATCCGAAGTATTTCGATACACCGAAGTTTTCTGTCAGCCGTCTCAAGCATGTGCTCAAGGCCAAGGCGGTTCTGTGCCCGGGTCTGCTGGTCAGCTTCGAAGACAAATCCAGCGGCGAGAAAGTCGAGTGGCATTACGAAGACGGCCTGCGTTCCTACCTGCAGGACTCGGTCACCGAATTCCTGCGCCTGCCGGACGAGCCGTTCTGCGGCAGCTTCACCGGTAACAAGGAAGCGGTCGACTGGGCGTTGCTATGGCTGCCCGAAGGGGGCGACAGCGTTCAGGAAAGCTACGTCAACCTGATCCCGACCGCGCAGGGCGGCACCCACGTGAACGGTTTGCGCCAGGGCTTGCTGGATGCCATGCGCGAGTTCTGCGAGTTCCGCAACCTGTTGCCGCGTGGTGTGAAGCTGGCCCCGGAAGACGTCTGGGAACGCATTGCCTTCGTCCTGTCGATGAAAATGCAGGAGCCGCAGTTCTCCGGGCAGACCAAAGAACGTCTGTCGTCCCGTGAAGCGGCGGCCTTCGTCTCCGGTGTGGTCAAGGATGCGTTCAGCCTGTGGCTCAACACGCACTCCGAGCTAGGCCTGCAACTGGCCGATCTGGCGATCAACAACGCCGGTCGGCGCCTCAAGGCAAGCAAAAAGGTCGAGCGCAAGCGCATCACCCAAGGGCCGGCGTTGCCGGGCAAACTGGCCGACTGTGCCGGACAGGATCCGGCGCGCTCCGAGCTCTTCCTGGTCGAGGGTGACTCTGCCGGCGGTTCCGCCAAGCAGGCTCGCGACAAGGAATTCCAGGCGATCCTGCCGCTGCGCGGCAAAATCCTCAACACCTGGGAAGTGGACGGCGGCGAAGTGCTCGCCAGTCAGGAAGTCCACAACATTGCCGTGGCCATCGGGGTTGACCCGGGCGCAGCCGATATCAGCCAGTTGCGTTACGGCAAAATCTGCATCTTGGCTGACGCCGACTCGGACGGTCTGCACATTGCGACGCTGCTGTGTGCCTTGTTCGTGCAGCACTTCCGCCCGCTGGTCGACGCCGGGCATGTGTACGTCGCCATGCCGCCGCTGTACCGGATCGACCTGGGCAAGGAAATCTACTACGCGCTGGACGAAGCCGAGCGTGACGGGATCCTTGACCGCCTGGTCGCTGAAAAGAAACGTGGCAAGCCGCAGGTCACCCGATTCAAGGGGCTGGGTGAGATGAACCCGCCGCAGTTGCGCGAAACCACCATGGACCCGAACACCCGGCGCCTGGTGCAGCTCACGCTGGACGATTTCGCCGCCACCTCGGAAATGATGGACATGCTGCTGGCGAAGAAGCGTGCAGGTGATCGCAAGTCCTGGCTCGAGTCGAAGGGCAACCTTGCCGAGGTCCTGACTTGATACGAGCCTGGCTCGCCGCCCTGATCCTGATTGCCGCGCCGGTTGTCGCTGCGCCACTCGAGGCCCTGAAGCTGCAATCCGAGCACCCGGTAGATGACATGGCCGGTGGCAATCTGTCAGGTCTGGCAATGTGCAACGGCCAGTTGTGGACCGTGTCCGACCGTGACGACGATGTGCTGTACAGCCTGGATGTGTCGCAAGACACCTGGAAGGCTCAGTCACATCACATTGACGCACCGGCACCACAAAGCTATCTGCCGCTTAAGCTGCGTTTCATGGCCGGGCTTTCCGCGCTGATACGTGGCGGCAGTCTGGATTTCGAGGGTGTCAGCTGTGACGCCGCCGGCAATCGCTATCTGGTCAGCGAGGCTTACGGCGCAGTGCTCAAGGTTCCAGTCAGCGGTAAACCGTTCTGGCTGGATTTGCCGCAAGCGCTGGTGGATCAGGCGCAGACTCAGGGCATGTTGCAGCGTTTCAACGCGATTTTCGAAGGGATTGCCGTGAATCCTGCGGGCGACCGTCTGTGGCTGGCGGCCGAACGCGAGAAGCGCGGCTTGCTGGTGGTGCAACGCGACAAGGAGCAGTGGACCTGCGGGCAAAGCTGCGTGCTGCTGTCCGAGTCCGGTCTGGACGCGTTGCCGCCAGAGCAAAGCAGCAAAAAGGTGTCGACGGATTTTTCCGATGTGTCGTTGTACAACGGCAAGCTGTTCACGCTGGAACGCGCGGTGTATCGCATCTGTCGGCGTGATCTCGAAACCGGGCAGGTCGAGCGTTGCTGGTCGTTCGCCAAGGAAGCCATGGTGCCGTCGCGTCGTTACGATCAACCCTACGGGCTGACCGAGGCACTGGTGGTGGACGAGACGGGCGCGTGGATCGGCATCGACAATAACTTCGGTGTGCGTGCCGACGGTGAGAAACGCCCGATTGTCTGGCGTTTCGCTGCACCTGAGGCGGGCTGGGGTGCCGGGCAGTGAGCGAGGTGCAGCCTGGCAAGCGCGCTGGCAAGGTGCTGATGATCGTGGCCTGGGCGGCCGGTCTGTTTCTCGCGACGCGCTTTTTCGGCGATTGGGAAGACCGGCAGCAGAACCCCAACGCCGTGGTCACCTCGCAACACGGTGACGGCTATATAGAGGTGCAGCTGGCAGGCAATCGTCAGGGGCACTTCGTCACCACCGGCCAGATCAACGGCCGGACAGTGGAGTTCATGATCGACACCGGGGCGACCGATGTGGCCGTACCCGGTGATATGGCTGACCGCCTGGGGCTCAAGCGTGGCTTTCCCGTCACGGTCAGCACGGCCAACGGCAGCAGTCAGGGTTTTCGGACCACGCTTGACCGCTTGCAACTGGGCGATATCGTCCTGACCAATGTGCGTGCCCTGGTGGCACCCGGTCTGGACGGTGAACAGGTGCTGCTGGGTATGAGCGCAATGAAACAACTCGAATTCACACAGCGTGGCGGCAATTTGCTGTTGCGCCAGTCAACGAAATAATGAGGCCCGCATGAGCGACTCCCTTGACCTCAGCCTGGATGGTGTAGAACGCCGATCATTGGCGGACTTCACCGAACAGGCCTACCTCAACTACTCCATGTACGTGATCATGGACCGTGCCTTGCCGCATATCGGTGACGGCCTGAAGCCTGTTCAGCGACGCATCATCTACGCCATGAGCGAACTGGGCCTGGGTGCCGACGCCAAGCACAAGAAGTCGGCGCGTACCGTCGGCGACGTGCTCGGCAAGTTCCACCCGCACGGCGACTCGGCCTGTTACGAAGCGATGGTGCTGATGGCTCAGCCGTTCAGCTACCGCTACACGCTGGTGGACGGGCAGGGCAACTGGGGCGCGCCGGATGATCCCAAGTCCTTTGCGGCCATGCGCTACACCGAGGCGCGTCTGTCGCGTTACTCGGAAGTCCTGCTCAGCGAGCTGGGCCAGGGCACCGCTGACTGGGTGCCGAACTTTGACGGCACCCTGGACGAACCTGCGGTGTTGCCGGCACGTTTGCCGAACATCCTGCTCAATGGCACCACCGGTATCGCCGTCGGTATGGCGACCGATGTGCCGCCGCATAACCTGCGCGAAGTCGCCAGTGCCTGCGTTCGCCTGCTGGACGATCCCAAGGCCACGGTTGCCGAGCTGTGCGAGCACATTCTGGGGCCGGATTATCCGACCGAAGCGGAAATCATCACGCCGCGTGCCGACCTGCTGAAAATCTACGAGACCGGACGTGGCTCGGTGCGCATGCGTGCGGTTTACCGCATCGAAGATGGCGACATTATCGTCACCTCACTGCCGCATCAGGTATCCGGTGCCAAGGTGCTGGAACAGATCGCCGCGCAGATGCAGGCCAAGAAGCTGCCGATGGTTGCCGACCTGCGCGACGAGTCGGACCACGAGAACCCATGCCGTATCGTGATCATCCCGCGCTCCAACCGGGTTGAGCTGGACGAGCTGATGCAGCATCTGTTCGCGACCACCGAGCTGGAATCCAGTTACCGGGTGAACATCAACATCATCGGTCTGGATGGCAAGCCGCAGCTCAAGAACCTCAAGACACTGCTGGGCGAATGGCTGACGTTCCGTATCGGTACGGTGCGTCGCCGCCTGCAATTCCGCCTGGACAAGGTCGAGCATCGTCTGCACCTGTTGGATGGTTTGCTCACGGCTTACCTGAACCTCGATGAAGTGATCCACATCATCCGTACCGCCGAGCATCCGAAGGCGGAGCTGATTGCGCGTTTCGATCTGTCGGAAATTCAGGCCGATTACATCCTCGACACCCGTTTGCGTCAGTTGGCGCGCCTGGAAGAGATGAAGCTGCGCAGCGAGCAGGACGCCTTGCGCAAGGAGCAGGCCAAGCTTCAGGCGTTGCTGGGCAGCGAGTCCAAGCTGCGCAAGCTGGTGCGTGCCGAGCTGATTGCCGACGCGGAAACCTATGGCGACGACCGTCGTTCGCCCATCGTTGCCCGTGCCGAAGCCAAGGCGCTGTCTGAAAACGAATTGATGCCCACTGAGCCGGTGACTGTCGTCCTCTCGGAAAAAGGCTGGGTACGCTGTGCCAAGGGCCACGACATCGATGCGACCGGGCTTTCCTATAAAGCCGGGGACGGTTTCAAGACCTCGTCCATCGGCCGCTCCAATCAGTTCGCCGTATTCATCGACTCGACCGGGCGCAGCTACTCGGTTGCGGCCCACACCCTGCCATCAGCGCGAGGCCAGGGCGAGCCGCTGACGGGCAAGCTGCAACCGCCACCGGGTGCGACCTTCGAGTGCGTATTGCTGCCGGAAGATGATGCGTTGTACGTGATCGCGTCGGATGCCGGGTATGGTTTTGTCGTCAAAGGCGAAGACCTGCAAGCCAAGAACAAGGCGGGCAAGGCGCTGCTGAGCCTGCCGGCCGGGGCGAAAGTCATCCTGCCTCGCCCCGTGCCTGATCGTGAGCAGAACTGGCTGGCTGCGGTGACCACCGAAGGCCGCCTGCTGGTGTTCAAGATCAGCGATTTGCCGCAGTTGGGCAAAGGCAAGGGCAACAAGATCATCGGTATTCCGGGTGAGCGGGTAGCCAGCCGTGAAGAGTATGTGACTGATCTTGCGGTGATCGGACAAGGCGCTACGCTGGTACTTCAGGCGGGCAAAAGAACGCTGTCGCTGAAACCTGAAGACCTAGAACATTACAAGGGGGAACGTGGCCGACGAGGCAATAAACTGCCGAGGGGCTTCCAGAGGGTCGATGCATTATTGGTGGAAAATAGCTGAAAACATTGATCTGGCACCAAGGTTCTTCGTTTTGCCATGAAGTACGATGCATAATCGCTGGAGTCATGGTGCATATTCACGGATGATATGGGGTCTTGGGGTGCATGCGTGGCTCAGTGCCTGCATGGGTCTTGAAAGTACTTATACTGTGGCTTGTCTCTGGACGGCCACCTGGATGGGATGATGAATTTTCTACGCCTTCCCTTGATCCTGCTGATGACTGGCGTTCTGGGTCTGGCTGGTTGCAGTGTGCACCAGCCGACCGCGCTTTATCAGCTCGATAGTGGTGAGCCTGGTCAGCCGAAACAGAGTAGTGGTCTGGCAGTACTGCTGGGTCCTGTTTCGGTGGCCGACTATCTGCAACGCGAAACCCTGCTGCAACGCCAGCCTGACGGTACCCTGACCGCCTCGTCCGATGGGCGCTGGGCGGGTAACCTGTCTTCGGATATCGACCAGCTGCTGTTGCGTCAGCTGGCCTGGAAGCTGGACAGCCAGCGCGTCGTCATGGCGCCCGCAACGGCCAGCTTCACGCCCGATGTTCAGGTCGTGCTGTCCATCACTCGCCTGGACTCCGGTGCCAAACAGCCCGCAGTACTGGACGCACAATGGCGACTTGTGGACCGCAAAGGCCATGTGCGTGACAGCCGACTGGTCCACCTGGAACAAGTCCATGCCGGCAGCTCTGCCGATCAGGTCAAGGCCCAGGGTATGCTGCTGCAGCGCCTGGCTGATCAGGTCAGCACGGCCATCAAGCCGATTTCCTGGCAGGCGCTCGAAGAGCCGAAAAAAACACCTGTCGCCAAGGCCAAAGAGCCTGACAAGCCAAGAATTCCACTGGCGTCCCCTATACGCACCGATCTTGAAGTGTTCCGCTTCTAGGATCGGCCCAACAAAAAGCCCGCAGCGATGCGGGCTTTTTGTTGGGCGCTCATCTCTGGTTCCCACGCCTCGGCGTTCCTGATGCACCGCACCCTCAGGATAGGACGCAGAGCGTCCAGAACGGCATGCCCACGCTGGAGCATGGGCACGATAGTGATCTTGCGGACACCTGTCATTCCTCACGCCCCAGAACGGCATGCCCACGCTGGAGCATGGGCACGACGGTGATCTTGTGGACACCTATCGTTCCTAACGCTCCGCGTGGGAATGCAGTTCTTGACGCTCTGCGTCAACTGTTTGCGCCGGGCCAGGTTGATCAGGATCTGACGCCGAGCGCCCAGAGCGGCGTGCCCATGCAGAGCATGGGCACGAGGGAGGAGTGAGCGGAGGAGGCGATCAGGCCTTGTTGGATTCGTGCATGCGCGCCAACTGGCGTTCGAGCATCGACGGGTAGGGCTCCATCAGGCGTTCTACGCAGCAGGCACCTTCCGGACTGGCAATCGGGCGGATGCGGGCGCGTTGGCGGATCAGCGGGTCGTCGTTGATGCGGCGCTCGACCAGCAGCAGGTTGCGGCTGTGCTGAGACAGCGCCAGTGCGTCCTGCGCGGTTTCGGTCAGCAACAGGTCGATCTGGCTCAAACCACTCAAGCCTTCGCCCAGCGTCAGGCCCAATTGCAGTTGCAAGGTAATGCCGCTGTCGGCCACCTCGATCTGCAACGCATGGCTGAGTGCGCGCAACAGCTCGCCGCAGCAGATCGCGTTGGTCAGGTAGTCATCACCGCTTTCGTGGCTATGGAACAGCATCAGCGTGCTGCCGTCATTCAGCGTGTGCAGCTCGCTTTCATACAGCGAAGCGGCCTGATCGAGGCAGTCGCGGTAGCGTTGCAGCAATTCGGTCAGGCGTGCGCGGGGCAGGCGGCGCAATTGATCCTGCGCACCGAGCTGCACGGCCAGCACTGCGCTGTTGTGCGGTTCGACCGGCGCTGCCGAGGCAGCCACCGGGCGAACGGCTGGCGAGTTGTCCGACTGGTCGCGCAGATCGGCGAACGGATCCTCGTCATCGTCGTCTTCATCTTCTTCGGCAACGATGCGGCGCTGCACAGGTGGTGCCGGCAAGCGCGGTTTTGCTTCGCTGCTGCGTGCCGAAACCTTTGGCGCGGGCTTCTCTTCCGGCTCCAGATAAGGATCTTCGCTGTCGTCTTCCTCGCCTTCATATTCGGGCTCGGGCAGCGGTTCTGGCTCCGGTACAGGCGGCGCGAACGAGGTACGCAGCTGCCGCGCCAGATCGCCGATTTCATCCTGGCGATCTGTGGCTGGTGTGTACGGGTCAATATTCCGTAGCCAGATACGCATTTGCATCAGTGGCGTGGAGATATGGCGACCAAGGCGCAGGCTCAGGGCCAGCGCAAGGGCCAGCAGGATGCCGGCCAGAATGCCCATGCTCTGCAGACTGATGGTCAGCGGCTGCTGGAACTGCGACATGTCGAGGCTGATGCGCAGATGGCCCGCCATCACGTCCTGGAACGTGATCTTGATTTCATACAGACCCTGAGCTTCCCCCAGTAGCCCGTTTTTCGGGCGCTGGCCGGCCTCCGCGAGGATGCGGTTATCCACACTGTAGATAGCGGCATGCGCTACCAGCGGATTCTTGACCAGATTACCCAACAGCACGTTGAGACTGAGGATGTCGTTGGACACCAACAGCTCGGTAGCCGAGGTGGCGGTCTGGGTGGTCAGGGCCTGCCCCAGCGCATCAGCCTGTTCATGCATGGCCTGCTTGAACTGCAGGCCCATGACACCGGCGTAGATCACCAGCGCCAAAGCGACCAGGATCACGTTATGGCTGGCAATGCGCAAAGCGATCGGTACACGGCGATGACGCA
>Ga0308164_10004564_pt1 | contig 11654 bp, 10 predicted proteins | sample PhyTR2_FD_201031 | JGI IMG/M metagenome (GOLD analysis project Ga0308164, IMG submission 201031) | Phyllosphere microbial communities from UC Gill Tract Community Farm, Albany, California, United States - DLSLT.R2 | ecosystem: Host-associated > Plants > Phyllosphere > Unclassified | place: USA... | reverse complement strand
AAAACTTGATATTTTCAAATTGCGCCATGGTCGTATCGAAAGCCCGCTTGGCTACTACATCCAATGGCAATTTGCGTATTTGCGCGCTGATCAGTTCGACGCCCCATGGACCGCGGTAGCCGATATCGACGATTTGCTGGATAAACTCCGGCACGTCCAGTTCACCCTCGCCGCAGAACTTGCGGTGGTGGGTAGAATCATTGAACAGCGATTCGACGATGGCATGGTTGGCGTCATCCAGTTCAATGGATTTGACCAACTCGAGGGGCAACTTGGCGATTTCGTCGAAGCTCATGCCGCCACGCGCCACATGCCAGGTATCCACCAGCAAGCCACCGTTGGGACGCACGCCCTGGGTCACTGCGATGGCGCGGTCGATGGTATTGACGCTTGAAAACGGCAGGAACTCGATGACGATGTTGACACCAAAGCGCTGGGCCTCGTCGCAGAGGATCGCGAAGGTTTCGCGCATGCGCGGCACATCCGGCTCGCCCTCTTCGAACAGGCCGCCAGCGACCTTGAGGTTGCGCGCACCGAGTTCGGCTGCAACTTCCAGCAATTCGTCACGAATTTTGTGGGATGCCAGAAGCAACTCGCCGTCCAGATGCCAGTCGGTGAGAAATTCGACTTCCAGATGCTTGATGCCGTTGTCCTGAAAGATACTGCGCATAGCGGGCAAGCCCAGCTTCGCGACGTTATGCAGCAGGTCGGCGTGCACCAGGCCCATGCCACGCCAGCCAGCCTTGGCTGCCGCTTCGGCGCGAGCCTGCAGCGAAAACGGGCTGATCTCGCTGGCTGCGCCCGGATAGGTATCACCCGCGAGGGTCCAATAAGCCGCCAGTAATTCAACATTTTTATCGGGCATGACGTTCACTTTTTATTGGAGAAGAAGCGGTTATCGGAAAAACCATGATTGATCGAGTCAGGCCGGGGTCAGCACGAAGTCCCAATCGACGGCAATGAAGGGCACCTGCAAATCGTAGCGCTCGGCAATGGCGGGGTCGGTCTGGGTAGTGAACTGAGCGATCAGCTCCTTCTTCACGCCAAACACCGTGTCCTCGTGCAGGTACGGGCAGTCGGGAGTAAAGATATGGGTAATGACCTGATCGAAACCGGGCGCCGTGACGATGAAGTGCAAGTGCGCCGCGCGATTCGGGTGGCGTCCCAATTGACCCAGCAACTTGCCGACCGGGCCATCGGCGGGGATCGGGTAGTGGCGCGGCTTGACCGTGCGAAACGCGTAAAAGCCATCAGCATCTGTCGTGAACAGTCCACGCAGGTTGTAATCCGGCTGCACGCCTTTTTGCTGAACGTCGTAGAAGCCGTCGTTGTTGGTCTGCCAGATGTCCAGGGTCGCACCTGCGATGGGGTGACCGGCGGTATCGGTGACGCGGCCGCTGACCAGAGTGGGTTCACCTTTGCCATCCAGGCAAATATTGGCGCCGTTCTCGTAATGCGGCGCGTTGGCCACATAGAAAGGCCCCAGGATGGTGTTGGGAGTAGCCCCCTTGGGTCGACGATGGTTGATGGCATCCACCAGCATGGTTGCGCCCAACACATCGGACAGCAGAATGTACTCCTGGCGCCAGTCGGTGCACATCTGGCCGGTCTGGGTCAGAAACTCGATCGCCGTGAACCACTCGTCATGAGTGGGTTCGATTTCCTTGATGGCGGCGTGCAGGTGCCGGGTCAGTACCGACATGACTTCACGCAAGCGCGGGCTGGCGGCATCGGTGATGCGCGCATTGACTATGTCCGCGGAGCGCTCTTCTTCGAACAGCCCACCAATCGGCGCGTCGGAGTGCAGAGAGTCAGTCATGGCTTCATTCCTTGTGCGTTGTTCATGAAAGTCAGCAGCTTCAATTGGCTTTGGCGCCGTGGCATCGTTCAGCACGCTTTTGCCTCATTGGTGCGCCAGCCGCGGCCGCTGAGACGTTGCTCCATATGGCGCTCTATCTCTTCCAGGCTCATGCCTTTGGTTTCAGGCAGGCACAGCAGGCAGAAAATGATCGAGCCGATGTTGATGACGGCGAAAAGGAAGAACGTCATACCGCCTAGCTGGCTCAGCAGCACCGGGAACAGGAAGGCGACGATGGCATTGAATATCCAGAAAATCCCTACGCTGATACCGTTCATCCCACCGCGCAGATGGTTGGGGAACAGTTCCGACATCAGCAGCCAATACACCGGGCCGATGCACATCTGCATGAAGAATAGAAACACCAGGACGCCGGACAAGGCCAAGTAACTTTGCAGCAATGAATGCGGCATGAAGTTGACCACCGCGCCGAGGAAGATCTGCGCCACCACCACCACCGTCAGCCCCAGCAGCAACATGGTCCGTCGGCCCATACGGTTGATCACCCACATGCCGATCAGCGTCGCGATCACCGCCACCACGCCGTTGCCGATGGTCGCGATCAACGCCGCGTGGGTGCCCATGCCGGTTTCCTTGAGGATCATCGGCGTGTAGTACATGAACGCATTGACACCGGTGAATTGAATGACAAAACCCAGACCGATACCGATACCCAGCAGCTTGAGCAGCCAAGGTTCGTTGAGCTGGCTCAGGGCACTGCCCGTGCGACGTTCGACATCACATTGGGCAATGATTTCCTTCAATTCGCGGTCCGCCTCGCGCTGGGTATCGCGAATACCGGCCAGGGTGGTTTTCGCCTCAGCGATACGCCCTTTACTGACCAGCCAACGTGGCGAGGTAGGCACAAAATGCATGCCGATATAGAGGAGCGCCGCAGGGATCAGCGCGATCGCCAACATATAGCGCCAGATGTAGGGGCTGTCGAACAGATGCGCCAGGCTCGCACTGGCGATATACGCCAGGCATTGGCCGGAGACGATCATCAGTTCGCTCTGACAGACCAGTCGACCGCGATGACGCGGTGCCGCCAGTTCGGCAATCAGTACGGGAACCGTCGAAGAGGCGCCGCCAACGGCGATACCGAGAATGAAACGGGTAGCAACCATCGCCCACAGGTTAGGCGCTAGTGCTGTGCCTAGTGCGCCCACCGCGAACAACAGCGCCAGGGCCTTGAGCACGCCCAGACGGCCATGCCGGTCCGATAGGTGCCCTGCAAAGAAGGCACCAAAAGCGCCACCGAATATCAGCGCCGACGCCACCAGGCCTTCAGACATCGGGGTGAGGCCCAGTCCGCCTTGGCTTGGATCCAAGGCCATGAACGGCAGTGCACCAGAGATGACCCCAGTGTCGTATCCGAACCCCAATGAGCCCATGGTAGTGATGGCGGCAATACGCCAGAGTATCTTCGACGACGCACTCGCCACGGTTTGGCTATCAGACATGAGGTCAACCTTTATTGAATTTATGTGTGCGCTCAGTGGTAGCGAGAGTACTGTGATTGAACTGGAAAACAAATGCGCGAACGGCAAATGTGTTTTCCGCTGGGTGGAAAACTGCTGGATACGGGCCCAGCCATTTTCCACCACAGCCGATCAGAACTTGACTTGCACTTTCAAACCTGCGATCAGTGCGGCATCGATCTCACGCACGCCACCGGGATACTTCACGTACTGCAGGTTAGGGCGCACGGTCAGCCAGTTGCTGACGTGCACGCCGTAGTAGATCTCACTGCTGATTTCGTTGTACTGCACGGGCACGTAGCCCGGGTCATCGTAACCGCTGATGCCGCTCTGCTCGTTCTGCAAACGGGCGCGCTGGCGATAGGCGGGGTTGGTATGGACCTCGGCGATACCGACACCCAGGTCATCCTTGGGGCGGCTATCGAACAGCCCTTTGTAGACGATGCCCGCCTGAATGAAATGATCCACTTGACTAGTCTGCTTGTCGTGCGCCGTCAGGTTGGCGAACACCGACAGCCCACGGCTGCTGTCACCGCCCCGGGCAGTCAGTTGCTGCTGGGCGACCAGCCAATAGCCATGCCGGCTTGAATGCTCTGCAAACTGCCCACCGGTCAACGGCTGGGGATTGCCGTTGCTATCATCGAGCACATCCTTGGCATTGGCGGTGCTCTTGTAGTAACCCACTCGGTACTCACCGGCCAGCCCGTCGATCTTCGGACTCCAGACCAGTTCGACAGGTATCAGCGCGCCCTTGGTGCCGCTGCCACTGAGTTTGAAGCCATTGCCGGTCTCCAGATACGACGGATTCTGTTCGAACACACCGATCTGCGCATACCACTCGGGGGCGAACTGATAGCGGGTGCGCACCGCCCATTGGCTGACTGGCCAGTTGTACCAGATGTCACCGATCCAGTTGGCGGCCTGCGCGCCGCAGAAGGGCGTGCTTTGGAAGTCGCAGGGGAAGCTGTTGAAGTCCGAGCCCTCATCGAATCGCCCGGCCTTGATATCCAGTGCGCCATCGAACCAAACCTTGCTAAGCCACATCTGGGTCAGACGCCAGGTCTGGCCCCGACCATAGACTTCTTGTGATGAGGAGTAACCGCCAACGCGTGGATCGGCAATACGATCGTTGGTCAGGTTACGGCCGTCACGTTCGGTAATGGTCAGTTGGAATTGCGCATCTTGCCAGCCCAACAGCCTCTGCAGATCCGCTTTCACGCCGACCGCGTATTGCTCGGTCCAACGTGCGGTATGGTCCTTGTCGTAGCCGCCGTGGGCATTGGCAGCCATTTCCCCGGTGTACGCCAGTTGGACATCGACCCCGCGATCGAGCCAGGCGCTGCGCAGGCCGCCCCAATCGCCGGTCATCCAGGGGGAATCCTGCGAGAAGGGTTCGTTGGCAGCGCTGGCGAAACCGGGGATCAGCAGACAAAAGCTGGCCGCGACCGTGCACTTGGCAAAGTCTTTCATGCGTGACGTTCCTTATTGTTAGTTGTTATTGGCGCAATGGCGGACCTAGACCTGCCCTTCATGACACAGGGCGGCTCCACCTATGGCTGGCACATCGCACGCTGGTGCGCCGGTGTGCCGGTGTGCCGGTGTGCCGGATCATAGGGGCGAGCCATAACAGTGGATAGCCGTCAAAAAGACAAATGTGTATTTCGCCAGGCGGAAAACTGCGTTAACGCGTCCAGTACCGCTCATATTCGTGTTCGGCAAAATCCGCCAATAAGAAGTCGATGAACACGCGTAACTTGGCTGGCATATAACGGCGGCTCTGGAAGGCCATATTGATGGTCAAACGGGGTAAATCCCAATCGTCGAGTACCGGTATCAAACGCCCCGCCACCAAGTCCGCATTGATGATGTATTTAGGCTGCACCAGAATCCCCCCTCCCGCCAATGCCGCCGCGCGAACGATCTGGCCATCGTTGGTTTCCAGAATAGGGTTGGCCTTGAACGCCATCTCCGTTTCGCCCTGAGTAAAGCGCATCACCCGCGGCTGATTGGCATGGCTGTAGATCAACAAATCGTGCTCGGCGAGATCCTCGATGGAGCGAGGCATCCCTTTGCGTTGCAGATAGCCAGGCGATGCCGCCAGGACTCGGCGCGTTTCAGCCAGGCGGCGGATAGTGATATTGGAGTCCGGCTCGTACTCTTTGGTCCTGATCGCCAGATCGATCTCGCTGTCGATGATATCGAAATAACGATTTTCACCGAGGACCTTGAGCGTAATGTGCGGATAGAGCTTGCGAAAGGCGGGAATCAACGGCGCGATATGCAACATGCAAAAAGAGATCGAGGACGTGATCGTCAAGGTACCGACCGGCTGGACCAATGACTCACTGAGTGAAGCTTCGGCCTCTTTCAACTCGCCCAAGAGGCTTTTGCAACTGGAATAAAACTGATGCCCGGAATTGGTGAGCGCCAATCGCCGGGTGTTGCGATCAATCAATCTGACATTGAGCCGCTGCTCCAACGCCACCAAATGACGGCTGGCGGCTGCATTGGACAAGCCCAGTATTTCTGCCGCTTTGCTGAGGGTGCCAACTTCGGCAGTCAAGACGAAAAGCTCAAGTTCAGTCAGCCGATCCAAAACGTGCTCCTTTTCTTATTTTTTCACAGGTGAAATAAAGATTTCCGATAACGGCCTTTTTTAACGCTGTGCGGAACTATACCGTGCGGGCCTACAGGCTGAAAAGCGTGGCTGCGTGTTTCCTCAGACTCCGCATTAAAGCGCCCGCAGATCGTAAGGATTCCGGAGGCACCATGCGCAACTTGGACGAAACAACTATCACCCAGGCGGTACTTGCCCAACACAGTGGCGCTACCGACGTTCGCCTGCGTGAAATAATGACCAGCCTCGTCCAGCACCTGCATGCGTTCGCCAGAGATGTAAAACTCAGCGAAGCGGAATGGCAGCGCGGCGTCGAGTTTCTGGGCGAGGCCGGGACGGTCGGTGGCACCGATCGCCAAGAGCTGCGGCTACTGTCCCAAGTGCTGGGCCTGTCGACTTTGGTACTCGCCCAGAACCAGGGCAAAAAAACAGGTTGCACTGAAGCTGTCGAGTTTTATCAGGCGCCGGCACATCAACCCGTGGTGCATGACTTGGGCGCGGATATCTCTGCAAATGCGCTCGGCCCCAGGGGGTATATAAGTGGCACCGTCCGCAACCCCCAAGGTCAGCCGGTGCCCTACGCCACGCTGGAAGTCGGCATCGCTGGCACCGATAGTATTGCCGCGGACCGCTACGCCCTGCTGCAGAGCGACGAACGCGGCCATTACCATTTTTCCATGCGCCTGCCGGTCAGCCGTCGGCTGCCATCCGACAGCCCAGTGGGCCATATGCTCGCTGCCCTGGATCGGCAAGGTCAGTGCCCTGCCCATCTACGGTTCAGCATCAGCGCCGTTGGCTACCAACGTTTGACCACCCAGATTTTTCGCGAAGGCGATCCCGATATCGATGCCGATCCGCTGTTCGGCGTACGCCGTTCACTGATTACCGAATGGCAACGCCACCCCGCTGGAACGACACCAGCAGGTACACACAGCAGCGAACATTTTCATACCTTGGCCTTCGACTTCGTCTTGGCCAAAGCCCTTGGCGTCTGATGTCACAGCAGCCGCATTGCCTATCCCACTCAGGAGATCTCTCCATGTCCACGTCCCCATTTGTCTATAACGGTCAGCCGTCGCGCGTCATCTTCGGTCAAGGTTCGCTGCAGCAGTTGGAAGCGGAGATCGAGCGGCTCGGTGCAAAGCGCGCATTGGTGCTTTGCACTCCCGAGCAACGCGCTCAGGCAGAACAGATCGTCCAATTGCTTGGAGATCGCGCAGCCGACATTTTTGACAAAGCGGTCATGCACGTACCGATCGAAACCGCTCGGGAGGCGCGTGAAGTAGCACGCAAACTGGGGGCGGACTGCGCCGTAGCGATCGGCGGCGGCTCCACCACCGGGCTGGGCAAGGCCATCGCGATGGATTCCGGGCTGCCGATTCTGGCCATCCCGACGACCTATGCCGGTTCCGAGATGACGCCCGTGTTCGGACTGACCGAAAACGGCCTCAAACGCACCGGCAAAGATCCACGGGTGCTGCCCAAGACCGTGATCTACGATCCCCAGCTGACTCTCAGCCTGCCGCTTGATATGTCAATCACCAGCGGCATGAATGCCATCGCCCACGCCGCTGAAGGCTTGTACGCGCAGGATGGTAATCCGGTGATGTCGTTGATGGCCGAAGAGGGCATTCGGGCGCTCGCCGCCGGCATGAAAAAAATCCATGCTCAGCCGGACGATATCGGTGCCCGCAGTGATTGCCTGTATGGCGCCTGGTTGTGCGGTACGGTGCTGGGCAATGTCGGCATGGCGTTGCATCACAAGCTTTGCCACACGTTGGGCGGCAGTTTCAACCTGCCCCACGCTGCTACGCACACTATCGTGCTGCCCCATGCCATTGCCTACAACCAATCGGCGGCGCCGGCCCTGTCGCGAATCTGCCGCGCGCTGGGCGTCGAAGGCATCAGCCCTGGCGCAGCACTGTTCGACCTCTCGAGCTCACTCGGCGCACCTACGCGCCTCAGAGACCTGGGCCTGACGGAAGCGGACCTGGATCGCGCGACAGACATCGCCCTCTCCAACCCCTACTGGAACCCTCGCCCAATCGAAGCCGGGGCCATCCGTCAATTGCTGCAGGACGCCTACGACGGCATCCGCCCGCAGTAGGCGCGCACGTGGGCAATCCCCGGTGGCGAGTGAATGGAGCTCGCTGCCTACGACGCCGGCATCATAGCGGCATGTTGAGAGGTGTCACGATCTGCACCGGCGACGAGGGGATAGGCGCAGCCTTCCATAGCCGGTGAAACTGGAGGATATGCATGAACACGTGGCGCGCATCGACCAGCAGGTCGTGGTCGATGATCGCCATGATTTTTTCATCGGACAGCAACTGGCGGTTCTCTTCATCAAGATCGTGACCGATGAACACTTGAAGTGCTCGGCCTTGCGCGGCGAACGCATCGACAATCGCCCGGTTGCCACCGCCCACGCTGTACACCGCTCGCAATTGCGGATACCGATGCAGTGCTTCGATGACCCGTTTGAACGTGCGCTCGTAGACGCCATACCCGCCGTTGATTTCCTGCACGCGTAGATGGCCGGCGTGGCCGCGCAGCCAATTGCGAAACCCCATTTCCCGCTCTTCCTCGCCGCGAAACAGCTCGCTGCCCATCACCACGGCGACGTCCTGCGGGCTCGCATCCAACCAGTTCGAGAGCAGATAAGCGGCGGTCTGCCCGGCGGCACGGTTATCCATGCCGACATAGCCAACCCGTTCGCTGTGCGGCAGGTCGGTGACCAGGGTCACCACCGGAATACCCGCAGCGCTCAGCTCATTCACCGCCAGGTTGACCAACGGCTCGTCGGCGGCCTTGAGCACAACGCCTTGACTGCCCTTGGCACGGCAGCGCAGCAATTGGTCATGCATGGCTTGTGGTTCGATCTCTTCAAAAAAACAGAACCGCGGCGCAATGCGGAACGGCGCGACGCTCCCAAGCTGCGAAGTGATGGCAGCTTGCACGGCGGCGCTGAAGCGCTGCGGCGTGTGCATGATCACATCGATATGGAAGGTGCGCCCAGCCACGAGCCCAGTCTTTAGCTGGGCTTCGAGTTCGATGAGCGCCTGCTCGATGCGCCTGCGGGTTTGATAATGCACGCTGCCACGCTCATGCAATACGCGGTCGACCGTAGCTCGACTGACCCCCGCCTGTGCGCAGATCTGCTTGATGGAAAAACGTTTGGCGCGTTCGAGCATGGAATGAGGCCTGAGGCATTTATGAGGTTTTTTCGGCCATTACCGAGGTAAACGCAATGCTAGTCTGAGTTCCAGCAGGCGTCGAGCACTAGCATTGACAACAACAAAAACCTCGGAGATACACATGTCCCATACTGACCTCACGCAATCGTTCGCGGGCCAATACTTTGTCGTGACCGGCAGCACTCAGGGCCTTGGCGCAGCCGTTGCACACACGCTAGCGCGTCGTGGCGCTGCAGGCCTGATCATCTGCGGTCGACGCCCGGAACAGGGCCAGGAGCAAGTACGGCAACTGGCCGAGCTCGACTGCCAGGCGTTTTTCGTCCAGGCCGACCTCGAGCAAGTCGATGACTGCCGCAAAATCGTCGAGGCCGCCCGCACCCACTTCGGCACATTGCACGGGCTGGTCAACTGCGCGGGCATGTCCGACCGCGGCACCATCCTGGACACCAGCCCGGACTTGTTCGATCGGCTGTTCGCCGTCAACGTCCGCGCCCCGTTCTTCCTGATGCAGGAGGCGATCAAGCTGATGGTCGAGAAAGGCGTTGCCGGCGGTATCGTCAACATCCAGAGCATCGTCGCCCATGGCGGGCCGACCTACCTTACGGCCTACTCTGCCTCCAAGGGGGCGTTGGCGATCCTGACCAAGAATGCTGGCTACAGCGCCCTGCACAATCGCATCCGCGTCAACGGCCTGAACATCGGCTGGATGGACACGCCGCATGAGGATGAAATCCAGCGCCGCTACCATGGTGCCCAGGACGGCTGGCTGGCCAAGGTCGAGAACGCCCAGCCATTCGGCCGCTTGCTGAAGCCGGAGGAAGTGGCGCAGAGCGTGGCGTTTTTGCTCTCCCGCGAGTCGGGAATGATGACCGGCACAGTGCTCGATCTGGAGCAAGGGGTAATCGGCTGCGGCGAGGAAACCGCCCCGCGCCCACACAACCCATTGAGCTTGTAGGAGGCCCCGCCATGAACCCACTACTCCCCGCGTTTGTAAACGCCGACGCCGTGCGCCTGGAGGATTTCGCCAGGCTGTGCGATCAGCAAACTCGCGCCGAAGACTATCCACTGTGCGCCGAAGTGCGCAGCAATGTGCCGATCTACAACGCACAAACATTGCGCGACACCGAACGGCAAGTGGTGATGAATGAATTGCACCGCTTGTTTCGCGACGGCCCGGGAGTGGTGGTGGTACGCCAGGCCTATACCGACCTGGCCGTGGTCGACCGGCACAGCGAGGTGTTCGAGGCGATATTCGCCGAAGAAGCCGCCGCAGGTGCTGGCGCCGACCATTTCGCCAAGGCCGGGACTAATGGACGCATCTGGAATTCCTTGCAGAAGGCCGCCCTGCTCGCACCGGCCTCCTTCGCCGAGTACTACGCCAACCCTTTGCTCGGGCTGATCGCCGAGGCCTGGCTGGGTCCGGACTTCCAGGTCACTGCGCAGGTAAACGTGGTACACCCCGGTGGCCAGGCGCAGCAGCCGCATCGCGATTACCACCTGGGCTTCCAGACAGCCGAAGTGGTGGCGCGCTATCCGCTGCCGCTGCACGTGTTGTCGCAATACTTGACGCTGCAAGGCGCCGTGGCCCACACCGATATGCCACTGGAATCGGGTCCGACTATGTTGCTGCCGTTCTCGCAGCAATACGACTTGGGCTATCTCGCTTGGCGCAACCCCGAGTTCATCGACTACTTCGCGCAGCACTCGGTGCAACTGGCGCTGAACAAGGGTGACTTGCTGTTCTTCAACCCGGCGCTGTTCCATGCCGCCGGCACTAATCGCACCACCGACCAGCACCGTATGGCCAACCTGTTGCAGATATCCTCGACGTTCGGCAAGCCGATGGAAATGGTTGATCGTGAACGCATGATGCTGGCGCTCTATCCCGTGTTACAGCAACAGCTTGAGGACGACCTGCTAGATCCAGAAGAACTGGCTGCCGTGATCGCTTGTACTGCGGATGGCTATTCATTCCCCACCAATCTGGACACCGATCCCCCTCTCAAGGGCCTGGCACCACAGACCGGGCAGCAACTGATGGCACAGGCACTCGCTGAAGGTTGGGATCGCGCGGCCTTCGCCAATGGCGTCGAGAAAATGCGCGACAAACGTCGCGCTTGAGCTGTTTGAACCATAGTCAAAAACAACAACAAGACAGGACTCAACACCCTGAAAATACGACTGCTGCCAGTAGCGCTCGCTGCCCTATTCGCCCCGTTGGCCATGGCCGACGTGCACATCGGGGTGAGCATTGCCCAGGTCGATGTCGTGTTGCTGGCGCAAATGCGCGATTACATGGCCGCACATGCCAAGGAACTACCGGGGGTTACTTTGCAGTTCGAGTTTTCCCTAAACTCAGGTAGCAACGATTCCGTATGTGTTGAAAAATACCCCCGCGACGATGAACTGACCCCTAGAAGTTGGACACCCGTCCATCTCTAGGGGTTTTTCATGTCAAAGCACGATACGAGCTTCAAGCTCAAAGTCGTCAAGCTATTTCT
>Ga0308164_10004563_pt1 | contig 11654 bp, 12 predicted proteins | sample PhyTR2_FD_201031 | JGI IMG/M metagenome (GOLD analysis project Ga0308164, IMG submission 201031) | Phyllosphere microbial communities from UC Gill Tract Community Farm, Albany, California, United States - DLSLT.R2 | ecosystem: Host-associated > Plants > Phyllosphere > Unclassified | place: USA... | reverse complement strand
CCGAGATCGCCGCTATCGCGAACGCGCTTGGCTTCTGCGGCCAGGCGCTCCCGATAGTCTGTATCCGTCCCCGTCATTCCGCGTGGCTATCAGTCTTTGTCGGCCGGGCAAGCGCAAACATTCCCAACGCGGCGCGCCCGACGGTTTCGTAACCTGTACGTTACCGTTCGGTGCTGGACGCAGGGCGCGCGCTGGATAGACGACCGGCGCCATGAAGCCCCCCCGGACCTTCGCCCGCGCCGCAACACGGCGGCGGCTGTTGTGGATCATACCGCTGTTCGTGCTGATCGCCGCCGTGGTCACGCACGGCGTGCGCGATCGGGCGATCGCGGCGCAGGTGCTGCGGGCGGATCCCGAGGCGATCCTCGGCGACCCGATGCTGCGCGATGCCGCGATCGCTGCGGGACATCCGGTCTACGCACAGCATTGCGCATCGTGTCACGGCGCGGCCGGCAAGGGCGATCGGACGCTGGGCGTACCCCATCTCACTGACAACGAGCATCTGTACCGCGAAGGTACCGTCGCGCAGATCGAGGATATCGCGCGCTACGGGATCCGCGCGGGCAACAAGCATGGCTGGAACCTTGCGGTGATGCCCGCTTATGCCAGCAAGAACCCCGACGCCGCCGAGCCGCTTCCGCCGCAGACCCCGGCGCAGATCGAGACGCTGGCGCGGTTCATCCATGCGTTCACCGCCGGCGTCACCGATCCCGCCGCGCAGCAGCGCGGGCGCGACGCGTATAACAAGGCCGGCTGCTGGGATTGCCACGGTCGCGATCTGGGCGGCGACGGCGCGATCGGCGCGCCCGCGCTCACCGACGACATCTGGCTCTATGGCGGCTCGATCGCTGACATCCGCCGGTCGATCAGTCGCGGCCGTGCCGGCATGAGCCCGGCCTTCGCCCGCAAGCTGACCCCCGCCGAATTGCGCAACGTCGCGGTCTACGTCGCCTCGCTGGCGCCAATCCAATCGGACAGGAAATGACCCAGGATACCGCTTCCCCGACCCCGACCCCGACCCCGACCCCGCCCCCGACCCTGGCGCCCGCGGGCGCGCTGTGGGACGTCCATCAACCCGTGGGGCGCCGCTCTCTGCTGCTCGCCGCGGTCGGTGCGCTGCTCGGGCTCGGGATCGCCGGCTACGGTCTGTTCACCGCGCAGGGCACGCGGACGGCTTCGATTCCCGCGGAGGACGCCGCGCTGGTCAACGCCATCCCCGTGTTGCGCGCCGACCTGATCGCGCAGGTCACCGCGCTGTACAGCGTCCCCTATGCGCAGACGACGCGGTCGCAACGGCAGAAGGTCCTCGACGACATGGTCCGCGAGGAGCTCTATGTGCAGCGCGGCGTCGAGATGGGGCTTTCGAACGACGACATCGACGTCCGCCAGGCGCTCGTCCAGGCGACCGAAGGCCAGATCGCGCAGGACGCTGCCACCGCGAAGCCGGCCGAGGACGAACTGCGCGGCTGGTACACCGCACACCGGGCAAAATACGCGAGCGAAGGCCTGATGACGCTGCACGAATGGCGGGTGCCGGCGGGTGCCGATCCGCAACGCGCGGTGGCGGCGCTGCGGAGCGGCACCGCGCCCGACGCGCTGGGGTTGAAGACCACCGGCCGGGTCGACGACGGCGAGGAATTCTACTTCGCGGCGCAGGAGCATCTCGGCACGCGCGTCTTCGCGGTCGCGCGCGGTCTGGCCGACGGCGCGATCTCGAATCCGATCCCAAGCCCCGATGGGGTTCATATCGTCCAGATGATCCGCAACACGCGGCCGGTCGCGACGCCTTATCCCGAAGCGCGCGATCAGGTGCTGCGTGATTTTCTCGCGGACAAGATCGCGCGGCTTCAGGAGGGCAACAAACGCTTCCTGAAGAAGCGCGCCGACATCAAGATCGCCGCGGACCTGCAATGACAATGCGCATCATCGTCCGGTGGCTGCTCGCGTTGTGCGCGACGTTCATCTGGCAGCTCGCGCCGGCCAGCGCGCACACGCGGTCCGAATCGCATTCGACCTGGCTGGTCGACGGCAGTTCGGTCCATCTGACCTTCTCGGTGTCCGATCTCGAAGCGCGCCGGCTCACGCCCGATGGTCGTCCCCCCAACACCCCGCAGCTGATCGCGTATCTGAAGCCCAAACTCGGCGCCTCGGCGCAAGGCAAGGCCTGCGCGCTGACCGGCAAGCCGCGCCCGGTCGCCGCCGTCACCGGCTACCGCCGCGTCGAGTTCTTCTACGATTGCCCATCCGCCGAGGGCGTGATGCTCCACGACGGCGCCTTCTTCGAACTGGTGCCGACGCATGTGAACCTGGCGCAGATTCAGACCGCCAAGGGCGATTTCGTCGAAGACGTGCTCACCGCCGACTCCCAGACGATCGACCTGAGCAAGGCGCAGGGCGGCGAGATCGAGGGCGCCGGGTTCCTGACGTTCGTGAAGATGGGGCTGATGCACATCTTCACTGGCGTCGATCACATGAGCTTCCTGCTAGGGCTCGTGCTGATCTCGCGGCGGTTCAAGGATCTGATCTTCGTCATCACCGGCTTCACGCTGGGGCATAGCCTGACGCTGGCGCTTGCCGTCACGGGAATCATCCGCCCGCACGCCGAGTTCATCGACGCGCTCGTCGCGCTGACGATCGCGCTGATCGGGGTCGAAAATCTTGCGGTGCAGATCCAGCGGCCGGGGCTGTTCGCGCTGTGGACCGGCGGCGCGCTGCTGGCGATGGCGGGGCTCAGGCTGCTCGGTATCGGCCTGCTCCCGTTCACGTTGCTGCTGGGTGCAGGGTTGTTCGCCGCCAATTACCTGATGGTGGCGGGCCATGTCCGCGATGCCGGTCGACTGCGGCTCGTCGTCACGCTGATCTTCGGCCTGATCCACGGCTTCGGCTTTGCTGCCGACCTGCTCAACGAGGCGATACCGCCGGCCAAGCTCGCCGAACTGCTCGTGGGCTTCAACCTCGGTGTCGAAATCGGCCAGCTCACGGTCGTCACGACATTGGTGGGGGTCGTGGCGCTGCTCCGGCGGGTCAGGCTGACCTTGCCGAGGCCGATCGTCGTCGATGTGTGCGCGTCGTTCCTGGTGCTGGAGGGCGTGTATTGGTTCGTCAGCCGAAGCTTCAGCTTTGCCTGATCCCGCACGTCCATCGTCCGAGCGCGGCGCCCGAAAGATGTTGTTAATTCATGCACCTATCTCGGGGCCGGATGGCTGCTAGTTTCGGAGGGTAACGTTTTGTGTCCGGATCATTTTTTCGCGGACGGCATGGCGATCATCTGAATTCGGCGTGAGCCGACCCGGACGGGGTCGGACCTGGGGCATGCAAACATGAGTCGAACACCGCGTCTGTTGCTCGCCATATCGCTCGGCTGCGCCGCTATGGGGCAGCTCGCCTTCGCCGGATTGCCGCGCGCCGCGGCGGCGACCCCGACGGTTGCCGCGGGCCAGCAGACCTATCAGAAATGGTGCAGCGACTGCCACACCCCGGCGACCGGCCCCGGCAGCATCGCCTTGCAGCGCAAGTATAGCGGCAATCCGTCCGCGATCCTGTTGCAGCGAACCGATCTGACCGCCGAATATGTAAAGCTGGCAGTCCGCAACGGCGTGTCGTTCATGCCATCGTTCCGCAAGACCGAAATCACCGATGCCGAGCTGGCGCAGCTGGCGGGTTACCTGACCGCGCCGCATCAGCCCCGTCCCGCGGCCAAGCAGCCGTGAAATTTCCCCCAAACACCACCGCCCCACTGGTAACCCGACGGGCCGTGATCGGCACGGGCGCGGTCGCCGCGTCGCTTGCCTATGCCGGCAGCTCCGCGGCCTCTGCCCAGGCGGCGGGCGGGCGAGCCGCGATACGTCCGATCGATGCGATGCTGATTGACGACGGCCTCGACATGCCCCGGCCGCTGGCGGACTTCGTCGCGGCACGAGCGCGGACGCTGCCGGTCGTCGCTATCCGGCTCGACGCCGCCGGGCACGGCGCGCTCAACCGTGTCCTGAACGAGAGTCACGTCATCGTCGGGATCACCGCTGGCGCGACCCTGTTCTGCGTGGAACGGATCGCGTGGGAGCATGGCTATCGCCTGACCGCGCGGACACAGCGGGGCCACGCCGATTTTAACGCGGAGAATGGTCGCCAGCTCGTCGCCGCCTTCCTGAGCGACGCGCATCCGTTCACCGCATCGCCCGCCCGCCCCGCTGCCGCCTACCGGCCGTCGCTGAACGATAGAACGCTGCACGCGTGGGCGATGCGCAAGGATGCGCGGACGCGGTCCGATCACACGGAATCCCGGATATGACCCCAAGTATCAAGCTGCCGCCCAACGTCACCCAGGCTGATTTCGCGGCAGCGCTCAAGGCGTTCGCCGCGATCGTCGGCAGCGAATGGCTGTTCACCAGCGACGAGGATCTCGAACTCTATCGCGATTCCTATTCGATCCTCTGGGACGAGGCCGCCGAGCCGACCGCCTCCGCCGCGATCGCGCCCGAGACGTCGGAACAGGTCGTCGAGCTGGTCAAGATCGCCAACCGGTACAGGATCCCGATCTACCCGATCTCGACCGGCAAGAACCTCGGCTATGGCGGCGCGGCCCCCGCGGTCGCGGGCAGCGTCGTGCTCGATCTGAAACGGATGAACCGGATCGTCGAGATCGACGAGCGCAACGCCTATGTCGTCGTCGAGCCCGGCGTTAGTTACTTCGATCTCTACGCCTACATCCAGGAAAAGGGCCTGAAGCTGTGGATCGACTGTCCCAGCCCGGGCTGGGGCAGCCTGATCGGCAATGCACTCGATGGCGGCGTCGGCGTCACGCTGGCCTCCTACCGCAGCCACTTCGACGCGCAGTGCGGCATCGAGGTCGTCCTGCCCGACGGCCGGATGATGCGCACGGGCATGGGCGCGATGCCCAATGCGAAGACCTGGCAGCAATTCCGTCCCGGCTTCGGCCCGCGCATCGATGGCCTGTTCAAGCAATCGAACTTCGGCGTGGTCACCAAAATGGGCTTCTGGCTGATGCCCGCGCCGGAGAATTTCGCGACCGGCGTCGTCACCGTCCCCAAATTCCACGACCTGATCCCGCTCGTCGACATCATCGGCCGGCTCGAGCAGAGCAAGATCGTCCAGGGCCTCTGGACCTTGTCGAGCCCGACCACCGGCGTTCGCGGCGATGCGGCGCACATCATCGGCGGCGTGCCCCCGCAAGTCGATCCGCGGATCACCGCGGTCATGAACGACCCGGCGGGCGCCGACATGACCAAGCTCGACGTTGCTGCACAGGCCGCGGGCGTGCCGTTCTGGGCGTGCGAGTTCAACCTCTACGGGCCGGCCAAGCTGATCGCGGCGCAGTGGGAGTGCATCTGCGACGCGATCCGCACGATCCCCGGCGCGCAGTTCAAGCTGAACGCGATCCGCGCGCTGCCGCTGCCCGCCGCGGACCTCGCGCCGCTGTTCGATACCGGCCCGTTCGGCATCCCGTCGCTGCGCACCTTCAGCATGGGGCCGATGATCTCGTACGAGGGCGAGGACGTCGTCGGCCATGTCTTCTTCTCGCCGGTCATCCCGCGGACGGGCGAAGCCGCGATCGAGGCGATGGACGTGTTCGCCAAGCTCGGGCGGAAGTACAAGCTCCCCTCCCCGCCGCTGCAATTTCCCTCGTCGATCTTCGAGCGCGCGTTCCTGTTCGCGATGGGCCTGCCGGTCACGCGGTCGGCCACGGTCAACGCGAAGGTCCGCGACATCGTCCGCGAACTGATCGCGGTGTCGGCCGAGCATGGCTGGGGCGAATACCGCACCGCGCCGGCCTTCTACGACACGGTCATGGAGACCTATTCGTACAATGACCATGCGCTGCGCGACTTTCTCGAGACGCTGAAGGACGCGGTCGATCCCAACGGAATCATGTCCGTCGGCCGCTACGGCATCCGGCCGCGCGCAGCGAGAAAGGCCAAAGCATGACTTCTCCCGCCTTCGTTCCCCCACTTTCGATGACGAGACCATCATGACCGACACACCACGAACCCGCGTGCGAACTTGGGGGCTCGCGATCGTCGCGCTGGCGACGGCCTTTGCCCAGACCGCCGATGCGCATCATTCGTTCGGCAAGTTCGACATGGGCAAGCTGACGACGCTGACGGGCACGGTCCGCGAATTCACCTGGGCCAACCCCCACACCTGGCTGATCGTCATCGTCAAGAAGGCCAATGGCACGACCGAGCAGTGGGCGCTGGTCGGATCAAGCCCCAACATGATGAGCCGATGGGGCTGGAACGCCAGCGACATCAAGGTCGGCGACAAGGTGACGGTCGACGTCCACCCGGGCCGCGACGGCACCGCGATCGGCGCGATGCAGACGGTGTTCACCGCCCGGGGCAAAGTCCTGGGCGATCCGGCCGGCTCGACCGGACAGGCGCTCGCCGGCGGCCCCAGCCAGGTACCGACCAAACCGCAGGGACAACCCTATAAATGACCCATATTCCAGCGTTCCGCATGAAGACTCCGGTGCTCCGTGCGCTGTGCGGCGGGCTGTCCGCGATGGCGGCCCTGACGCTCGCGGTCGATGCCGGCCACGCCCAGCAGACGACCGAGACGCCGACCGCGCCCAAGTCGGCTGCCGAGCAGGCCAAGGCGTGGCAGGACATCGCGAGCCGCCCGGATTTCTGGCAGGGTACATGGCAGTCGATCGCGCCGATCGCGGACAATTTCACGATTCCGCCCGACTACACGCCGTCGGCGCTGGCCTATATCAAGGCGTATAAACCCGCCGAGGACAGCCCGTTCACAAACTGCAAGCCGCTGGGCATGCCGTTCGTGCAGAATATCGGTGGGATGCCGATGAAGTTCTTCCAGTCCCCCGGGATGATCGCACTCTATATCGAGACGTCGGGGATGACCCGATTCATCCATACCGACGGCCGCAAGCACAGCGAGGAACCCAATCCTGCGTATCTGGGCGAATCGATCGGTCGGTGGGAAGGCGATACGCTGGTCGTCGATACGACCGGTCTCGCGGCGGACACGGTGTTCCAGATGGGCCGGCTGAGCGAAAAACTGCGCCCGCAAGGCGATCACTCGCCGGTGTCGGGCGTGATCTTCGGGCCGCACGGCCCCAATTTGCGGCTAGTCGAACGCATCCGCCTAATCGATTTCAACACGCTCGAAATCCAGACCACGCTGTACGACGATACCGTCTTCAAGAAGCCCTATGCGCTGGAGCCGCGCAAGTTCATCCGCGGGATCGAGCGGCGCAACGAGCCGCAGGAATGGGCCTGCACCGATAACCGCGACTATCTCGATCCGACGACGGGCAAGCTCGAGCTGAACGTCAAGGACAAGGCGCAGAGTCGCTGAGCCACGCAGCGTCGGCGGCCCGGATCGCGGTCCCGACCTGCCCTGTTTCGCCGGAATCGCCCGGGACCTGTGTTGGAGTATGACGATGCGTAGACTTTCCGCGGTGCCGATCCTTGCCCTCGCGACGATCTGTTCGACCGTTGCCGCTCCGGCGGTCGCGAAGGAGGTGGTCGTCCATATGCGCAACCAGGGTGCGGCCGGCGTGATGGTGTTCGAACCCGCCTTCGTGAAGGCGATGCCCGGCGACACGGTCCGCTTCCTGCCGACCGACCCCGGCCACAATGCCGAGACGATCCCGACGATGCTGCCGGCCGGCGTCGCCTCGTCGAAGGGAGCGGTCAACACGGCGTTCGTGCTGAAGGTCTCTGCCCCCGGCCTGTACGGCATCAAATGCCAGCCGCATTACGCGATGGGGATGATCGCGCTGGTCCAGGTCGGTGACGGGCCCTCCCCCAATCTGACGGCCGCCAAAGCGGCGAAGCTCCCCCCGTTCGCGGCCAAGCGGATGACGCCGTTGCTCGCTCAGGCGAGATAGTGCGTAACGGGGGCGTGCGGGTTGTAGCCGCACGATCAGGGAGAGACGACCTATGGCGACCGTAAAGATCATGGCGATGCTCCGCGCGCGCCCGGGCAGGACCGAGGAGCTCGCCGCGCTGCTCGACGGCATGCTCGGTCCCAGCCGGGCGGAGCCGGGCAATCTTCGCTATGACCTGTGGCGGGATCGCGACGATGCCGATGTGTTCGCGCTCGACGAGCTGTACGTCGACTTCGACGCTGTGACCGCGCATCGCGCCACGCCGCATTTTCAGCGCTACCTCGCGGCGATCAACGAGCTTGCCGAGCGCAGCGCGGTCGTGCTCGATCCCGTCGCGGTCGCCTGACCCAGCCGACAGTGTACCAAACGCGCGCGCCGCGCGACCGTTACAAACGCTTACCTTTGCTTACCCGGCGAGCATGTTTGGCGGAAGGCGTAGGGCCTAGCTCGGGAGGACCATAGAAAGGTCCTTCCCATGATCGCACTCGAACTGGCCGCCGCTTTGCTGGGCATGGCCGCCGCGCCGCAGTATATCCAACCCGACCGCTATTCGGCGACCGTCCGCCCCGCCACGCGCGCCAAGACGGACCAGCGCCAGACCCGCAACCGCGCGCCAGTCGCGGGCTGCGGCAAGACCCACAAGGGCTACGACGCCCGCACCGGCACGTATCGCGACGCCCGCGGCAAGCGCCAGCACTGCCCGCGCTGAGCCGGCCGTGACCATGATCCCATCGACCGCGCGCGTGACCGCCACGCTCCTGCTGACCGTAGCGCTTGCCGGCTGCGGCACGTCCAAGGACGCGATGCCCAAAATGCCACCGTCCGAGGTCGGCGTGGTCACGCTGGCGACGCAGCCGGTCACGACCACGACCGAACTGACCGGCCGTACGACGGCCACCGTGACATCGGAGGTCCGTCCGCAGGTCGACGGGATCATCAAGGCGCGGTTGTTTACCGAGGGCACGCTGGTCCGGGCTGGCCAGCCCTTGTACCAGATCGACCCCCGCCTGTACCGGGCGACGCGTGACGAGGTCGCCGCGCAGCTGGCGAGCGCGCAGGCGTCCGCCGCCACCGCACAGGCCAAGGTGAAACGATATGGTCGGCTGCAGAGCGCCGACGCGGTCGCGCGGCAGGACGTCGACGATGCCGTGGCGACATCGCGTCAGGCCAGCGCCAGCATCGCGCAATATCGCGCCACCCTGCGTACCGCGAACGTCAATCTTGGCTTCACGCGCGTCTATGCGCCGATTTCGGGGCGGATCGGCCGATCGACCTACACGCAGGGGGCGCTCGTCACCGCGGCGCAGACCACGGCACTGGCGACGATCTCGCAGCTCGATCCGATCTTCGTCGACATCCAGCAGTCGAGCAGCGCACTGTATGATCTGCGGCAGAGCCTGGCGACGGGCGAAGCGCTGCCGGCCAGCACCACCGTGCGCCTGTCGCTGGAAAATGGTCGCAGCTACCCGCAGACCGGCACGATCCAGTTCGGTGAGGCGGTCGTCGATACCACCACCGGCACCGTGACGCTGCGCGCGCGGTTCGCAAACCCGAAGGGGCTGTTGCTGCCGGGCATGTTCGTGCGCCTGACCGTGCCGCAGACCATGATCCGCAACGCGATCCTTGCGCCCCAGCAAGGCATCACGCGCGATGCCAAGGGCAACGCCACCGCGCTGGTCGTCGGTACCGACAACAAGGTCGCGCTCCGCCAGGTCACCACCGCACAGGCGGTGGGCGACACATGGATCGTCACCGCCGGACTGAAGGCGGGCGACCGGCTGATTGTTCAGGGCGTCGACAAGGCACAGCCCGGCGCGACCGTGAAGCCGGTTAGCGTCAAGCTCGGGACCACCAACTGACATGGGTATCAGCCGCTTCTTCGTAGAACGCCCGATCTTCGCCTGGGTGATCGCGATCGTGATCATGCTCGGCGGGGTCGCGGGCTTGCGCTCGCTGCCGATCGCGCAATATCCCGACGTCGCACCGCCGACGATCTCGATCAGCGCCACCTATCCGGGCGCATCGGCCGAAACGCTCGAGACCAGCGTGACTCAGGTGATCGAGCAGCAACTGACCGGGATCGACGGGCTGCAATATTTCCAGTCCAGTTCGGATTCCTCGGGCTCGGCATCGATCACCGTCACCTTCGTCAAGGGGACCGATGCGGATACCGCGCAGGTCCAGGTGCAGAACAAGGTCCAGCAGGCGGAGGCCCGGCTGCCGAGCGCGGTGACGTCGCAGGGCGTCACCGTGTCAAAGTCGAACAGCGACTTCCTGATGATCGTCGCGCTGTACGACAAGACCGACAAGGCCACCGCCAACGACATCGCCGACTATCTGGTCAGCAATTTCCAGGACGACCTCGCGCGGGTCGACGGCGTCGGGCAGACCCAGGTGTTCGGCGCGCAATATGCGATGCGCGTATGGCTCGATCCCACCAAGCTGGCCGCGGTGCAGCTGATGCCGTCCGACGTGCAGAGCGCGATCCAGGCGCAGAATGTCGACGTCTCGGCCGGACAGGTCGGCGCGTTGCCCGCGGTGAAGGGGCAGATGCTCAACGCGACCGTCCGCGCCAAGTCGCGGCTGACAACCCCGGACCAGTTCCGCGCGATCGTGCTGAAGACCAAGACCGACGGCTCGATCGTCCGCCTCGGCGACGTCGCGCGGGTCGAGCTGGGCCAGGACAGCTATACCTCCTCCGCCCAGCTCGACGGCCATCCGGCGTCGGGCATGGCGATCCAGCTGGCGACCGGCGCCGATGCGCTGGAGACCGCGACCGCGGTGAAGGCGCGGATGGCCGAGCTGTCGGCGAACCTGCCCGCCGGCTACGCCATCGCCTACCCGCGCGACACCACCACGTTCGTCAAGCTGTCGGTCGAGGAGGTCGTCGAGACGCTGGTGATCGCGATCATTCTGGTGATCGTCGTGATGTTCGTCTTCCTGCAGAACTGGCGCGCGACGCTGATCCCCGCGATCGCGGTGCCGGTCGTGCTGCTCGGCACGTTCGGCGTGCTGGCGGTGTGCGGCTATTCGATCAACACGCTCACGCTGTTCGCAATGGTCCTCGCGATCGGCCTGCTGGTCGACGACGCGATCGTCGTGGTCGAGAATGTCGAGCGCGTGATGGCCGAAGAGGGACTCAGCCCACGCGAGGCGACGATCCGGTCGATGAGCGAGATCGGCTCGGCGCTGGTCGGCATCGCGCTCGTCCTGTCGGCGGTGTTTTTGCCGATGGCGTTCTTCGGCGGATCGACGGGGGTCATCTACCGCCAGTTCTCGGTCACGATCGTGTCGGCGATGCTGTTGTCGGTGCTGGTCGCGCTGGTCCTCAGCCCGGCACTGACCGCGACGTTGCTTAAGCCGACGCATGGCGATCCGCTCGAGCGGAAAGGCGTGTTCGGCCGGTTCAACCGGTGGTTCGATCGCTCGACGCACCGCTATGTCAGTGCGACGCGCGCGGTGATCGGCCGGCGCGGCCTGCACATGGCGGTGGTGGGCGCCATCACGATCGTGCTCGCGGTGCTGTTCCTCCGGCTGCCGACCAGCTTCCTGCCGACCGAGGACCAGGGCCAGGTGATGGTGATGTACACCCTGCCCGCCGGCGCCACCAACGAACGGACCGAGGCGGTGCGCGACCGAGTCCAGAGCTATTTCTCCAACCATGAGAAGGCGACGGTCGCCAACGCGTTCAGCATCACCGGGTTCGGGTTCAGCGGATCGGGACAGAATGCCGGCATGGCGTTTGCCAGCCTGACGCCGTTCGACGAACGCAAGGATGCGAGCC
>Ga0308164_10004560_pt1 | contig 11659 bp, 15 predicted proteins | sample PhyTR2_FD_201031 | JGI IMG/M metagenome (GOLD analysis project Ga0308164, IMG submission 201031) | Phyllosphere microbial communities from UC Gill Tract Community Farm, Albany, California, United States - DLSLT.R2 | ecosystem: Host-associated > Plants > Phyllosphere > Unclassified | place: USA... | reverse complement strand
ATCGAATACCGGGTGAGCCTCGGACTTACGGCATAAAACCAGTCCAAGTTTTTATCCGCACCCTCTGCTGGTCAAGATTACATCGGCCCTAACAATACATCCAAGGAATGTTGAAAAGTTTCGATTTCTCGGGTATACATACGCTGGCATTGCGAGTCTAGGAACGCACTCAAAGACAGCCATAGCGCATCGGCAATTTGAAGCCTTGATCACCCAAACGACCATTGCTCCAGCCTCGAGCGGTGGGCTTCCCTCAGTTTCCCGGGCGATTTACCTAGCCCACTAAGCTTTGCTCAAAGTCGACTGGGCTAAGGAAGTCTAGCTTTGAATGTTTACGCACTTGGTTGTAGAAACGCTCAATGTAGTCAAACACATCAGACCAAGCTTCCTCCATTGTCCGGTAGACCTTGCGGCTGAGCTGTTCGGTCTTCATTGATGAGAAAAAGCTCTCCATTGCGGCGTTGTTCCAACATTCGCCTCGACGACTCATGCTGCAGGTGATGCCTTGTGCCTTGAGCAATTGTTGGAAGTCATCGCTTGTGTACTGACTACCATGGTCGAAGTGATGCATCAGCGAGCTGGGTTTTCCCCTTCGCCATATAGCCATCAATAGTGCGTCACTTACGATCTTGGCTTGCATGGTCTCGCTCATCGACCAACCTACGATGCGGCGTGAATACAGATCCATTGCAGCTGCTGCGTAAAGCCACCCTTGCGCTGTCCAGATGTAGGTAAAGTCGGCCACCCACTTCTGATTTGGTCCACTCGCTTGAAAGTCGCGTTGCAGATGGTTGGGTGCGATTGGGCTGCTGCCGGTTTCGTTGACACCGACCTAAGCTTCGTGAGCTTGTTCGGTATGCAGCTGGCGATCCCATCTTGAATGCACCGCTTGAAGCGGGCATCGTCCCCACGATGGAGGATCGTGGAGACGATGGAAAATTCTTTGAATCAAGACCGCCCACGGCGGCGTGAGTACAGCAAGCAATTCAAGGCAGAGGTGCTGGACCGCTGCGCCCAGCCTGGCACCAGCGTAGGCGGCGTGGCCCTGGCGCACGGCCTGCACTCGAACATGGTGCACCGCTGGATCCGTGAACAGCGAGAGCGGCAAGCAGCGGTACCGCCCGCATTCGTGCCTTTGACGATGCCGACTGTCCCATTCATTCCAGCAGCGCTCCCTGCCAGGCAAGCTGAGCCTGCTGGCGAGCAGTCCTTGCCCGAGGTTGATCTGCAGATCCAGCGCGGCGAATTGCTGGTGCGCCTGCAATGCCCGCTGTCGCAATGCGGGGCAATTCTGCGCGAGCTCTTGAGATGATCCGCATCGACGCCGCCTGGCTGGCCACGGCCCCGCTGGACATGCGCGTCGGCACCGACACAGCGCTGGCCCGGGTGGTCACCGTGTTCGGTGGTGCCCATCCCCACCATGCCTATCTGTTCGCCAACAAACGTGCCAACCGCATGAAGGTGCTGGTGCACGACGGCATTGGCATCTGGCTGGCGGCTCGGCGCCTGCACCAGGGCAAGTTCATCTGGCCGGCGCCGGGCAATGAGCAATGGCAGTTGGAGTCTGCCCAACTCGATGCCCTGGTGCTGGGCCTGCCCTGGCAGCGCATGGGAGACGCGGGCATCATCACCGTGGTCTAAAACCGGCGCGCAATCCGTGGATCTGCGCATGGCAGCGCAGGGCCTTCCTTGGCACACTTGCTGCCATGGTGGTGCAGCAACAATCCCTGAACGATCTCAGCGCAGAGCAACTGCGCGAGATGGTCGCCAGCCTCATGGGCCGCGTGACCGACAAGGACGCGCAAATCGCCCGCCACCAGACCGAACTCAAGCACAGCCAGGCGCTCAACGCCAAGCTCACCCACGAGAACGCGCTGCTCAAACGCATGAAGTTTGCCGCCCAGTCCGAGCGCTTCAACGCCGAGCAAAAGAGCCTGCTCGAAGACGAGATAGAGGCCGACCTGGCAGCAGTTGCTGTAGAGATCGAACAACTCCAGCCGCCTTCGGCGGCCCCCGAGGCCAAACAACAGCCCAAACGCCAGCCGTTACCAGCCAACCTGCCGCGCCGCGAGATCCGCCATGAACCCGAGTCGAGCACCTGCCAGTGCGGCTGCCAAATGAAGCGCATCGGCGAAGACGTGGCCGAAAAGCTCGACTATGTGCCCGGCGTGTTCACCGTGGAGCGCCACGTGCGTGGCAAGTGGGCCTGCGCGCAGTGCGAGACCATCACGCAGGCGCCAGTCGAGGTCCATGTGATCGACAAAGGCATCCCCACCACGGGCCTGCTGGCCCAGGTGCTGGTGGCCAAGTACGCCGACCATCTGCCCCTGTACCGCCAGGAAAGCATCTTTGCACGCGCCGGTCTGGCCATTCCCCGCTCGACTCTGGCGCAGTGGGTCGGAACCTGCGGCGTGCGGCTGCAACCGCTGGTCGATGCTTTGAAGGCCGAGATACTCAGCCACCGCGTGCTGCACGCCGACGAGACGCCAGTGCAAATGCTCAAACCAGGTAAAGGCACGACACACCGTGCCTACCTGTGGGCCTATGCGCCCGGCGCCTTCGAAGACATCAAGGCCGTGGTGTATGACTTCTGCGAGTCAAGGGCCGGTGAGCATGCACGGGCCTTCCTGGGTGACTGGAAGGGCAGTTTGGTCTGAGATGACTTCAGTGGCTACAAAGCCGGGTTTGCCAACGGCATAACGGAAGCCGGTTGCCTGGCGCATGCCCGACGCAAGTTCTTCGATCTGCATGCGGCCAACAAGAGCCAGATCGCAGGGTTCGCGCTGGAGCAGTTCGGCAAGGTCTACGGCATCGAACGCGAGGTGAAGGATCTGAACGCCGATCAGCACCAGAAGATTCGACAGCAGCACAGTAAGCCGGTGCTCAATGCGCTGCACGAGTGGATGACATTGCAGCGGCACAAGATGCCGGACAGCTCGGCGACGGTCAGGGCACTGGATTACAGCCTCAGGCGCTGGACAGCGCTGACGCGCTTCACGGATGATGGGCAATTGCCCGTGGACAACAACTGGATCGAGAACCAGATCCGGCCGATTGCCATTGGTCGCAATAACTGGCTGTTCGCCGGCAGCTTGCGCGCGGGCCAGCGGGCGGCGGCGGTGATGAGCCTGGTGCAGTCGGCGCGCATGAATGGGCATGATCCCTATGCATACCTGAGGGACGTGCTGACACGGTTGCCAACGCACAGGGCCCGGGACATTGACCAACTGCTGCCGCATCGCTGGCAGCCTGCCGACGCCTGAGCTTTAACCGCGACGGCCGTCAGCGGTCAATATGGGATCAACGCGTGCTTACCTTGTTCGAACTGTACGGGACTGACGTAGCCCAGCGTCGAATGCCGACGCGTTGGGTTGTAGAAGCGCTCGATGTAGTCGAACACGTCGGTGCGAGCCTGCTCCCTGCTGCGGTACACCTTCCTGGCCGTGCGCTCGGTCTTCATTGAGCTGAAGAAGCTCTCCATCGCCGAGTTGTCCCAGACCTCACCTGCTCTGCTCATGTTGCAGGAGATGCCTTGCTCGCGCAGCAACTGCTGGAAGTGCGCGCTGGTGTACTGACTTCCTTGGTCCGAATGATGCAGCAGTGCCGCCGGTTTACCGCTTCACGCTTGAACTCGTCCGTGAAGCTTCTTCGAGTCTTTGTCATGCACATCTCCTGAACACATCATGTCATTGAATGTGTCCGGGAAACTGGGGGAGGTCCACTTCGTATTTCACCATGAAAAACACCCCATTGGTTGGACTGGCGTCTAACTTTTGGGGTGCAGTTCAGTGGAGCGGGCTGGTGAATTTCGGTCTTCGAATGAAACCGATTCAATTCAGAGAACGCTATTTCTCCGAATTTGAACTGCTAGTGAAAGCGATACAGCGCTCATGAAAGGTCGTCATAGGCGGTGGGCACTTTTTTGCGCAGAAATGCAGCAAGTTTTTCACTGCGTCGCTTTGCTGCGTTTGACTCAGAGATCTTTTGCCTGGCGGGAATATATTTCTGTCCGGGGAAAAGTGCCGCTTCAACAGCTCTGAATGATGCCATTCCCAGCCCTGGTACTTTGAATAGATCCTCTGGATAGCTCTGTCGTATCAAGTCGAAAGTGTTTATTCCTTCTTGAAATAGAGCATTCGCTGCACGTCTCGGCAGAAGCTTTCGAATAGCGGCCTTTTCAGTCATCTTTGTCAAATCCCTCCTCTGTTTCGGCTTTGGATTAAGTATTTCACAAAACCAATATTTGAAAAAATCTATCAAGTTTTCATGCACCCTGATGTTGTGCTATTTGCTAACGAGCGTCATATGACAGTGCGTAGCTCCGCAGGAGAGCAAGGTAGAGGGATGCTAAGATTTCAACCAGCGTGATCGTTTCTGTTCTTGGGCGTCTACTCCTCGCCACTTCGGTCTTGCGGACCACAGTGAGACACTGCGCAGAGCAACGGCCATGCCCGCTGGTGCAATTGGCCGGACGAATGCCTCACGTAGGCAGGCAAGCAATATCGGCAACAAAGGCCCAAAGGAAGCGTTGTGATCTGTGCCGATGACGTCCATGGAACCGAGGCAAAACAAGGATTTAGCCCGGGCCGCGAGAAAGCCGCAAACTCTGCGGAATTGATCGGTGCGGGGGTGACATGGCCTGATGCAGCCGCACTCCCTGGACGAAATGAGCGCAGAGCAATTGCGCGAGGTGAACACACGGCTTCCCACTCACAGGGCCCGTGACATTGACCAACTGCTGCCGCATCGCTGGCAAGCTGCCCAGTCGTAATTGGCGCTGGGGGTCAAGATGGGATCACCGTGTGCCTACTTTAACAGTGAGCGATACGTAACACTATGATCCGCCCAATCGGAATCGATCTTTTTGCAGGTGCTGCCGGCTTAAGCTTGAGCTTTGATCGGCTGGCTTCGATGTTGCGGCAGCAGTCGAAATTGATCCAATTCACTGCGCTGTCCACAAATTCAACTTCCCACACACTGCAACGATCTGCAAGAGCATCATCGACATATCAGGGGCAGAAATTCGCAAGACTGCGAAACTTGGAAAGAAAGACATCGATATGCATGATTGCTCACATGAGGGCAGCTTCAGGCTGGTTGCGGCCGTTCAGCACTAGTGATGCTACTGACTGCTGATGTAAAAAGCTGTCATTGCGCCAAGGCTTTCGAGGAAGTCTGCTCTACACCTCAAAGCAGACACAGAGGTCTGCCCAAGCCGAGTGGCTGCTTTTGCATGTGTTGAAGTGGTGCCATCGACCATGAGCCGACGATGGGCCTAGGTCTTCAAACGGTCATTGATTCAAACCGCGGCTTGATCGCAGCCCGAATTGCTGCCGCCTACAATGAGTTATGCAGTCCATTAGTTCACTCGTAAGCGTCCGGCGAACCCGTCTTGATCTGAAGCTGCCCCTCTCGCAAGATCGTGTGCACGCAACAGATCGTGCACACCATGCTCAAAGAAATAGAGATTCCCAGATACCCGACGCGTCGCACGCATAGGACATACACGCCTGAGTACAAAGCCGAGTTGGTGAAGGCATGCCAACAACCCGGTGCCTCCATCGCGGCATTGGCGGGACAGCAGGGCATGAACGCCAACGTGCTGCGCCGCTGGCTCAAGGAACACCAGCGCAGTGGCTGCCATCAACTGCCCAAGCCCTGTGTGACGGCCCTTGCTGAGACCCCATCCCCAGCCCCCACGTTCATTGCCCTGGCGTTGCCCCCGGTAGCTCCTATGCACCAGGAGCAGGAGATCAAGGTTGAGCTGCGCAAGGGAGAGCTATCCATGACGGTGACTTGGCCCCTGAGTGCAGCGGCAGACCTGGCGAGCTGGACCGCAGCCCTTCTCAAGTGATCCGCATCGACGCCGCCTGGCTGGCCACCGCCCCGCTGGACATGCGCGCCGGCACCGATACGGCGCTGGCCCGGGTGGTCACCGTGTTCGGTGGTGCCCATCCCCACCATGCCTATCTGTTCGCCAACAAACGTGCCAACCGCATCAAAGTGCTGGTGCACGACGGCATCGGCATCTGGTTGGCGGCTCGCCGCCTGCACCAGGGCAAGTTCATCTGGCCTGCGCCGGGGGAGGCCCAGTGGCAGTTGGAGCTCACCCAGCTCGACGCCCTGGTGCTGAGCCTGCCCTGGCAGCGCATGGGAGACGCGGGCATCATCACCGTGGTCTAAAACCGGCGCGCAATCCGTGGATCTGCGCATGGCAGCGCATCGTATTGACCAGCTCCGCGTCAGGGCTTGTGCCAATGGTCCAGCTCACCACCATCCCGTCAAAGCAATCGATGGCCGGCGACAGATAGACCTCGCCGGCGGGGATCTGGAACTCTGTGATGTCGGTGAGCCACTTCTCGTTCGGTGCCGCAGCCCGGAAGTCTCGGTTGATGATGTTGTCGGGCGCGGGGCTGATCTCGCCAAGGTAGGACGCATACCGGCGCCGCTTGGGCTTGGCAAAGCCATCGCCAGCCCGAAGCGCCTGGAACTCATCGAATTGCTGTGTCAGGGCGAGAGGACCGTCGAGACCCTGGCGACCCAGGCCGATATCAGCGTCAAGCTCGCCAGTGCCCACCTGAAGGAACTGCGAATGGCGCACTTGGTGGATACACGCAAAGAAGGCAAATACGTGGTGTACCGCCTGATCAGCACCAGCGTGGCCGACCTGTGGGTCACCCTTCGCACAGAGGCGGAGGAGCGCCTGATCGATTTGCAAATGGCACTGGCTTCGATTACGGAGCCGGGCGCCGACCTTCAAGGCATTGACCGTAGCGAAATCCTGCGCCGGGCCGCTGCTGGAGAAATCATCGTCCTGGATGTACGGCCTCAGGCGGAGTTTGGCGTGGCGCATCTTCCGTACGCCCGCTCGGTTCCCGTCGAAGAACTCAAACAGCGCTTGGCCGAGCTGCCCAAGGATGTGCCCGTGGTGGCGTATTCCCGCCACAGTTCCAGGCGCCATCAACCGCGTGCACCACGTTGATGTAGACCTTGTCCTTGGGATGCCGGTACCCAGACAACTCATGAATGATGGCGGTGGCCTCGTCGAAATACCCGATCTATACTTCGCGATTGGCGAAGGCAAATGAGGGCACTTTCCACTCGATGAACACCACTGGCGTTTCCTGCATGCCAGTGAAAGTGGCATCTCGGGGCAGGACGTGGATCGACCCGACGACATTCGACGTCATGGTTTGATTGCCCTTGAGTCCATGCCACTTGAGCATGGCTTCAGAACGGCGCGAGAACGCAACTTTCTCCTGGCCTTTGAGCAGAACTCCTTCGGTCAATGTGAGGGTGAGAGGCATGTGAAGACTCCAAAAATGTTGAGAAAAAAGACCGGGCGCCGTCCTGCGTCCAGGCGGCTTCGGTCGTTTGAACGACGATCGTTACGCGAATAATAAATAACGATCGTTATCCGGTCAGCTACAATTTCCGCATTCCATTCCCTGGCAGGAGAAGTTCCGCTTGTCCCGTCTTGAGCAGAAGTCCCAGACACGTCAACGCATCGGGGAAGCTGCAGGCCGCAGCTTTCGCAAAGGTGGATTTGGCGGTGTTGGTGTTGATGGACTGGCGAAGGAGGCAGGGGTTACATCCGGAGCTTTCTACGGGCACTTTGGCTCGAAGTCGGATGCATTTCATGAGGCCGTGGCGCACGGGATGGCGGATCTGAAGGCCGGCGTGCTGTACTACCAACAGACACATGGAAGCTTGTGGTGGCCAGAGTTCGTGAAGTTCTATCTGGGCACCAAGCGGCTTTGTGACCTGGCAGAAAGCTGCGGCTTGCAAGCGCTTTCTCCCGAGGTGGCCCGGGCCTCCCCAGAAGTCAGAGAAGCTTTCGAAGGCGGCCTGAAGGAAGTCTCTGCCACAATCCTCTCGGGCCCCAAGTCTCCCAAGGCACCCCGTGACGCGGCTGGAGCCTGCTCAGCACTCTCGGCATTGGTTGGGGCCGTCACGCTGGCGCGGGCTGTGGGTTCGGAGCAGTTTGCAGACGCGATCGCCGCGTCGGCTGGTGCGGCGCTGCTTGGGGAGCTTTGGCAACCTAGGTAGGTGCGCGTGCGACGTCCTGTTACCACGGCAAGCAAAGCCGTATACGGACGATCTTGATTACCAAGGGCTTTGCAAGCAAGGACAACGACCGAACTAGAAAGTCGTCAACCCAGCAAGCTGACAGTTGGTCTTGCACCAACGTCCCACCGGGACAGTCGTCACACAAAAAAATTTGTGTCGATGTCGAAATTCGGGCAGTCGGTGGCGTCTTAAGGCGCCATCCACCGCTGAAAGGAGTTTCCATGGCATCTAAAGTTGTCGAGATCTACGCACTGCCCCTGGCTCTTCTGAGCCTGATTCTCGGGGCCCGTGTCACCCTGATACGCACCAGTCTCAAGGTGTCTGTCGGCGACGCGGGACACCCCGCACTGCGCAAATGCAACCGCCAACACGGCAACTTGGTCGAACGGACGCCTTGGGTCGTTCTGCCGATGGCGCTGGCCAAGGTCAACGGCGCGGGCACTCCCTGGCTGCAGGCCGGTCGGTTGATCCACCCGGTGTACATCAAAGTGGGCAATGCCGCCTGCCCGCGCGCTACATCGGCAACACGGCCAGCCTGCTGGCAGTGCTCATGGTGATGGGCTGCCTGCTCTGCACCTTGTTCGGCGGGTGAAGACGCCCTTCCTCAAACCGCTTTTAATCTTCCCTAACATCCATTGGAGAATTCACCATGCAATACATGTTCTTGCTCTACAGCACCCCAGAGTCCGAACCGACCTACGGCACGCCCGAATTCCAGACCATGATGGCCGACTTCGCTGTCTTCAGCGAGAAGGCCAAGGCAGATGGCGTTCTGCGTGGCGGAGAAGGCTTGCAAGGCATTGAGACTGCCACCTCCCTCAAAGTGCGCGGCGGTAAGGTCGAAACCATGGACGGCCCGTTTGCCGAAACCCGCGAGCACCTGGGCGGCTACTACGTGCTCGATCTGCCAGACCTGGACACCGCACTGCGCTACGCGGCGCAGATCCCGGTTGCAACCTTCGGCACCGTTGAGGTGCGCCCCTTGTTGAACTACGACCCGTCCAACACTTAATCTGCGTCCATAGCATGACCGCCCCCGCTCAGGCCATCGCGGTTCTCCAGGCGCTGGAGACCGTCTTGCGCCACGACAGGGGGCGGCTGATTGCCGCGCTGACGCATCGGCTCGGCTCGCTCCAGCGCGCCGAGGACGCGTTGCAAGAAGCCAGCCTGTCAGCTTTGAGTCACTGGGCACGCGATGGCCTGCCACAGTCACCTCAGGGTTGGCTGATCAAAGTAGCCTTCCGCAAAGCGCTCGATCAGATTCGCGTTGAGGGCCGCAACGGTGAGCGCGAAGCGGCTGTGCAACTTGTCAACGAATTGCTCGGGCAAGACGATCCAGAGCCCATTCCTGACGAACGACTTCGCTTGATCTTCACTTGCTGTCACCCTGCACTGGAGGCCAAATCGCGGGTGGCGCTGACTCTGCGAACCGTTTGCGGCCTGAACACTGGCGAAATCGCCCGTCTGTTTCTCGATAGCGAAACCACCATGGGCCAGCGGCTGAGCCGCGCCAAAACCAAGATCGCCGGTTCAGGTATCGCCTATGCCGTGCCGCCACCTGAGCAATGGGATGACCGGTTGCAGGCGGTCCTGACCACCGTCTACCTGATCTTCACCACCGGCTACACCGCTGCACATGACGAAGCGCGCGATCTTTGTGGCGAAGCGCTGTTTCTGGCGCGATTGCTCGATGCTTTGTGTCCTGAACAGCCCGAGATCGAAGGGGCACTTGCCCTGATGCTGCTGACCGATGCCCGCCGGGCGGCGCGGGTCAGCACCTGCGGCGCGACGGTGCCGCCCGCCGAACAGGATCGCCGACTCTGGCATCGCGAAGTGGAGGCAGAGGGGCGGCAAAGGTTGGAGACGGCACTGCGGCGCAAGAGGGCCGGACCGTTCCAGATCAAAGCGGCGATCAGCGCTTGCCAGATGGCAGAACCCGCGCCGGACTGGCCTCAGATTCTTCATCTGTACACGGCGCTGCTCCCTCTCGAGCCGACACCGGTGGTACGTATCAACCACGCAGTCGCGATGGCCGAGAACGGCCTAGGGGCTGCCGCGTTGGCCACACTGAACGAGCTGCATGATGCACTGGCAGACTTCCAGCCATTTCATGCCGCACGTGCTGCCGTGCTCGTCATGGCGGGCCAGACCGATGCAGCCCGGCGAGCGTACGACCAGGCCATCGCTCTGGCGACCCACGAAAGCGATCGACGGTTTCTTGCGGCACGGGCTGGCCGCCTGTGAGAAAGTCAGCCGGAGATGCCCAATCAGACTGGGAGCAGCGCCGGAGGGAGGATGTAAGGCGTTTGACAGCACGCCGCTAGTCATTAGCGCCGACCCAGTGATCGCAACATAGGGGGGCAGCGCTGCTAAGGCTGGCTACGGAGGTGTCGACGGGGTCCTACACAGGCCAAGCGTCTCTGGAACCCTACTTCCGGTGACCCTTGCATGGCCGTCATACAGGTCAGCGCCAGTTGCCATGCCCAATGGCATCTTTGCGAAAGTGCGCTTTGGCACGCCTCATGGCTCCCACCGTCGGCAATCGCTGCGGAGTTGCCGGTTGCCATTGTGAAGACGGTTTCTGTTTAGGGTTGTGGGATACCTGCCCGGAACGGCTCCCAAGCGACGATCTCCCGCGACCTGCGGGCAGGTATCGCACAAGCCTCAGGGGAGGAATCAGCGAAGAACGCCAACGCGGGTGTTCAGGGCGCAAACGCTATGGGGATTCGGGCGGGTGCTTGACGCTCACAGCTTGCGAGCAAGCGGCGCCAGTGTGCCCTTGTGTGTGGATGATGCCCGGCGCAACTGCGGTGTTGCGTCCTTCACGGGGCGCGGCATGCGTTCTCAACAGCTGTGCTCGGACATGCCATGTACCAGCTGCACCACGGCGCGGGGCACGGCGAAAGCGGCTGGCGTGGCCCAGGCATACGCTTCAATGGCATGGCCATCGGCTGCTACCACGCTGAAGCGCGTTTCGTTGGTGTTCGTTGTGCTCATATGTCTCCTTCGGTTTTTTCGTTGTCTGGCCGGCGCATCGTAGATCGCGCCATTGCGCACCGTCAGCCAGAAAATTCCCCGGACTTTGAGGGAATTTTCTGCCTGCTGTTTGTCGCGTAGTGACTGCTCTGGCATGTGGAATGCGAAAGAAAATCGGCCTTGGCGTTTGTCTGTATTCGATTTATTGCTATTGTTTTTTGCTATAGCGCGTCCGATTAATCCATGGTGGCAGCGCAGCAGCTGCCCTTCGCTGCCCAGCACGGTGAAATCCACATAGCGCCCGCCCTGACGCTCGCCCCGGCCATAGCGCACCACGAAACCGCCCAGGTCCAGAGTGCCCAGTTGCTCCAGTGCGGTGGCCACGCGGCCTGGCGCTCAGGCGCCCAGGCCATGCCCCCTGCGCGCCGCAGGGCCTCCACCAGCACCTTGGCGGCGATGGACGCCTCGAAGCCCGCGTAGCTGGGGGCGGCGTCCATAGGCCCGTAGGTTGTTAGTGCCGATGCAAATCTGATCAGCTAAACCACAAAGGGGGTGCGGATAAAAACTTGGACTGGTAGTATGCCGTAAGTCCAAGGCTCACCCGGTATTCGAT
>Ga0308164_10004559_pt1 | contig 11659 bp, 13 predicted proteins | sample PhyTR2_FD_201031 | JGI IMG/M metagenome (GOLD analysis project Ga0308164, IMG submission 201031) | Phyllosphere microbial communities from UC Gill Tract Community Farm, Albany, California, United States - DLSLT.R2 | ecosystem: Host-associated > Plants > Phyllosphere > Unclassified | place: USA... | reverse complement strand
GCGCGGGGCGTTTCAGCCTTTGGCGGTTTTGCGGTCCGCGATGTATGATTATCCCCTGGGCTTGGAGCGCGACCGCTCCCAGAACGCGCACGATCGTTTCTGGCGCTCGTCGTATCGGTTTGGGTCGGTCCATCACGGCGCCCCGCGCCTGCAAATGTAAACCGGCCGTCCGCCGGATCATGCCATGGATTGATTTGAATTCGAGACCGTCAGGACCTAGCGCCGATGGCACCATGCCCGTCCGTAGCCACCGTGAAAATGCGGTCCGCTTACGGGTGCCTGATGTCTGGACCATGCCATCCCCCGCCTATTGCTGCGGTGAGAACATCTGAGCAACATTATCCTACAAGTCAAGCGCAACGCGAGCAAATCTTAAAATTCGCCCTGCTCAACCGCGCTTCTGTAGTATGGTGCGCTTACAGGACTCGAACCTGTGACCCCCGCATTACGAAGGCTAGTAACGCAGCGGGAATAGTTGAGCATTTACATGATCTTATGGGCCTATACCGGACATCCCGGCGGCGGTGCCCAGTCACTTCCCAGTTTGGCCTAAGATCGCCGATCGGCCACTTCCTAGCGAAAGCGCTTTGGCTTGGGAAAAGCCGAAAAGTCGACCTGCGCTATACCTGCGGACACGCGCCTAACGCTAATGACGAAGCTCGTGGTAATCCGATCGCCGCGTAGAGGGCAGAGCCTTGAAAAGCGCCTTGATTCCATGAGGTATGACAGCATGGTGAGGCGGGTTTCACCTTTGACCTCGAAAAAACCGCGACATCAGCAGGAACGCTGAGTTGAGCAGCGTGAACGGGCCAACGCAAAGCCCGCCCGGCGTAAAATGGCTCCTCACGCAAGTTTTAAACTCAGATCTTCGGCTACTGCTTTTACACTTTAAAAATCATTTTTTATATACCGTTTATAGTTGCTAGCTTTATCGCGGGGCCGTTTCGCTCGATCCGGATCTGACGGGATAAGCTTAATTAAAAGCGGGTCGGCTAGCGACATGACAAACAGCTCGGGTCTAGTCTGTTTTTCCCATAACTCGCACTTATGGGCTCGAGATAGCTGCGCCGCCTGATCAATGCTGATTCGCTTATCATCGAGCGCGTGATGAACCTCACGCTCATATCTTGCTGCTTCGTCGCTTTCATCGAAAGGTTTAAATCTTGCCAGATACCAGCCACTAACCCCAAAGTAAGGGTGCGACCGATAGTATACGTCTACCATTTCACCGTTAACAGTCTTTCTACGTGTATCGAAATCTCCTGTGGTACCGATTTTTAATACATGTTCATGTGCAGCAAGGTGCAAGATTTCCTTGGCCGTCTCCTGCAGAGCGTCGTTTTTTAGAATGTAAACTCCGGGCTCAGGATGAATCGGTGTTCTGGGATCGACAAAACCTGGTGGGTATGATGTCATCAAATTTTCCGATCCGACGGGAGAAGCAGGTCATGATGGTATCTACGCTCTAACGTGAGTCAAGCAGGGAACTCTCCAGATAATTTCCGGCAACAAGTACGAAGTTCTAAAATGACTTCATGCATAGCGTTAACCAAGTAGGCTCGTAAGGAAGCCGTGTTGCTTTCGGGCTTTCGTGGCGTCAAAAGACCCTATGGACCTGATGGAATTTGTATCATCGTTGACCGCATCCCTGGCGTGGCCAACTGGCGCGGTCGTGCTCGGATATACGATGCGTCATGCGGTTACCGATCTTTTAACCCGCGTGAGATCACTGGAAGCCGGCGGTGTTAAACTTTCAGTTGCGGCTAGAGCGGCCGAAGCCGTCGTGAACATAGAACCGCCTGAACCTTACCCGGTAATTGAGCATAGTGACCATGGGCAGATCGAAGCCGATAACGAGTCTGAACCGAGACCAACCGTCGATGAGAACCCGGCCTCGACACCAACCGAACCCTTCGCCGTCTCGCCTACAATCGAACCAAGTCCGGTGCTAGTAAATGAGCTTTCGACCGATGGGCCTACGGTAATCATATCCAACTGGGCGCGGACTCAGTACCGCCTTCGAGCAGCGCTAGCAGCCAGCGGGAATTTGGTAAAAGGACCTCTGACCGATCAGGCGCTATTCAGCCACCTTACTAGCAAAAACCTTATATCTCCTCAGACCAAAAAAGCTCTTGAAGAGTTGAGAATTTTGAAGAACGACGTATCTCGTGGGCAGGTCGGCGCAAACTATGTTGATGGAAAAGCTTTTGAAAGTTCGACCCACTTAATAGTCAATGAGGTTGCTCAATACGGCGGCGAAAAGGTCGCATTAGCACTAGCTGAACTTAGCTATTTAGACACCTTATCTCGGGAAGACGTTGTTGCACGATTAAAAAAGGATTTCCCGCTAAAGAAAGCAGCGTAAAGCGCCTACTATTTTTTATCCGACCCAGTACTTCCGGACCATCGAATTAAAGCCGGAGTCAACCCCGTTGCGCCGACACAATCCATTTGGCGTATCATCCGCGGGACCGCCTACCCTTCCTCAAGCACCTTCATGACCGCTCCCAGATTCCCTATAACGACGACGTAGTTGCCCTTCTCGAACTTCACGGCGCTGGCCTCATTCCCGCCCCTGAAACGGCGCACTTAATTCACGCGATTCACGTTCACGACAATTAAATCGCCCTCGGGAATTCAAAATTCCTCATAGCCGCTCATCCGATCTCCCGATTTAACCGCCTTACGCCTTGGCGTCAGGGTCTGGCGACCTTGCAGCAATCAACGAGGCCACCTCAGCTTCGTTGATCGTCCGCCTGTCCCAAGTGTCTTCGACCACAATCGACGTCTCGTCATCGCGCATTGCAATCATTTCGGCGGCGGTGGCGAGCGCCTCGTCGAAGCTGTTTCGGTGGACGCCCAGCGTGGACATCTCGCCGTCTTTACGGACTACGTAACGCATTAAGTTAGCTCCTATTGGTCTAGAGCTTTAGCCCAGTCTGACCTGAATCCCTCCGCGTTTCAGCGGGCGTGGGCACTCACTCGCGCCAACGGCGCATATCAATCAACGTTATAGCGGCAACGGAAGCTGTCCCGTCTCAACATCCAAGGACTGATACAGCGCGCTGTAAACGTGCTCAGCAACCTCCCGCCGCGCATCCGTTCTCATTCGCTCCTGCAGTACCGTAAGCCCCACGAGGCGCCAACCCGGAGCCTGCTCGATCAGGTCCCGCGATCCGTTCAGCAGTGATTACGCTCGCCATCAAACAAACGCCAATGCGTAGGGAGAGAGATTAATCGGCGGTGGCCACGTAGCCTTCAAAGCGTCGCGATGTCGCTTAGCTTCTCCAAAGTAAGTGCCCAGTCATCTCCATCATAAATGATAGTGAAGCGCTCGCCGGGGGCAATAATCCGATCGGCCAAACCAAAATCGGCAAAACGTTCGTTCCGATTAAGTGGCGTACTACTTGGATTGTCTTCGTCAACATAATCGCCAAAGTCGAGGACATCATTATCATAAATGAAGGGCATCAGATCCCGTGTATTCAGCTTACCCCAGAAGCCAAAAAGCGGGACTCGACTCACAACCCGTCGGCGCTCATCCAAGAGCAGGTCGATCATTACATTTCCATAATTGCCATCATCCGATCGAAAAAATGCACGGTAGAAACTTGCCATGATTATTCCTCTGATACGATTAAAAACAGAATGTATTTTATGTCGCGGCCCGTCTTTTACCCAGCAGCCCACTCACTGACGGGTACGAACCAGTCTGCTTCACCCCATAGGAGCGTGTAGACTCCTCTCTGATGATTAATCAGCAGCGGGATTTTTTTATTCTTGTCACCGCGGAAGTCGCGATCTTCCCAGCGCTCTTGGAGATCGAGCCATATGCTGGCCGTTTCACGCTTGCGATCCCACCAACGCATCACCTCGGACCATGTGATGGTTGAGAATCCTTTGTCTGCAACCTCGTCAAACCGCGTGTTCAACGCATCAAGATGCCTACGTTCCATGTTGAAGCCCTTGCCATTAAGACCTAGCTTCTAATAATTAAGGATGCTGCTAATTTTTTCAAGAATGCATGAAAAATAGTTTGTTCGTGGAGGCTGCTAACCGCACGGAGTCCACCACGTTCGCTGTAGACCATCCGTCCTCGTGCGAATGGTCCGTGAAACTCGCACATTTCGGCGCCGCTCGCCGATGGCGCCCTCGTGTTTTGAGTATAGAAGGAAATACAGTTACGCGTTTTGGAAAGATTAGGAAAAGGGAACTTGCGATGGCTTTGCAGGAGGTACAGGATTTCACTCGGGGCATGTATGCGCGGGTCACAAGTTTGTGGACCAAACACCGGCACGATCTATCCACCGGAGAGTGTGGCTACGCACTAATCAGCGGCCCCCCGCAGTATCAACCTAAATTGATCATCATTGGGGAGAACCCCGGGTTCGGGGTAGAAGACGTCGGGCTAGCAGCCCATGAGGAGGCAACATGGCCCGATACGTCGTACCTCCCGACTGCAAATTGGAAGCTCGCGAACAAGCTGCGTGCTATGTTCGCGGACGCTGGGTTACTGCGCCTGCACAACGAAGCGATCATGACCAACTTCCATTTTTTTAAGAGCGGGTCAGTCGCGAAGGACGAGCCACGGGCCTGGGCGGACAACGACCCTAAACTTCGGCAGACCCTGGAACAGGCGTGCGTGACCGAACTGCGGGAATTTATTCGATTGAGTGAACCAGAGGCTATTTTAGTGCTTGGGATCGGGGCATTCGAACGTTTTGCGGATAATCGATGCGTCACTACCGAAGAGAAAGACGTGAAGGGTGGACGCAGACTGATAGTATCAGGTCGCCTTTTTGGCGTCCCAGCAGTCGGCATCATGCATCCAACTGGCAGTCAAATTGCTAATAGCGATATTGCCAAGCTCTCCCGGTGGCTCGGCACTCACTTTACAGCGCATACGGCGGCATGATTGAACACAACCTTTGGGCCATCGGACTCCTGTTGATCCAGAGCACTAGCGTGTTTATTTCGGTAGCGCAAAAGCGCCTGATTATGGCATGGTACGTGTAGTAGTCTTTCGCCCTAATCGCCGACCTATGTCATCCGGGGGGGGGTAGATATGATAAATAGACGTATTTTTCTCGGTTCTGCGTTTGCAACAGTAGGCAGGCCTAGTTTTGCGACGGGATTGAGAGACCCTGAGCCCGCTATTTCTACAGACAATGGCGTTCCCCCGGCGCAGGGATATGCAGACTTCGCCGGGTCGTGGTCTTCCGATGTCGCCGATAGCCCGACCTTCTTCGCGGTCGTGCCAGACATACCGAGCGGCATTGTCGAGGAACTGTCCGCTACCCGCTTCAAGGCCTCTGACGAGATCACCGAGTTTTTCTTCAAGCGCGTCGGCACAACTTATATCAAATGGTTCAACGCCAACGTGGCGGGGAAGGATGCGTGGACCGGCAAAAAGATGGACGTGTCTGCGGAAGGCGATTTCACGGCATTCTGGAACGGGTATCTTGCTCATCGCACGCTGACCGCATTTGAGCTGATCGCTTACATGGCTGTTTTCGCCAATGAGGCGGGCGGCGCCCTTCGATCCAAGTCGGAAGGGTATGGCGCCGTTGACCATCCCGGCATCGCCTACCTCTTCGACACGGTGTATCGGACTACCGCGGACGGCACACGCTGGCGAAAGCAGACGTATAATCGCAGCCCCAGCAATATTACGGCAGCAACCCTATTTAACGACACTAAATATATATCGGCACATTCTGATCTGCCTTTCGCGTCACAGCTGGCAAGAAGCACCGACGCCACGTGGGCCAAGGATCTCTTCCCGGTCGGACATTTTCCCCATAGTGCATCGCCGTCTAACTTCATAACCGAAGCTGATTTCTTTAAGTTTCGGGGTCGCGGCCTTATTCAAACCACTTGGCGCGCCAATTATCTGCCTATTGTCGAATATATACGCGCTTACGTTGGATCGGATGCGGTACTCTCCCATTATAAGCAAGCATGGTTGGGCCGAGGTGGTAACGAGGCGTGTACCATCAGCCGGTCTGCGGACTGGGACGCGATTTTCGAGAGCTCCAGCAGGGAGGTGCTGAGCTATGCGGTGGTGAAACACGCTGCTGAAAGCAAATATCTGCCGCTTGCCGCAACCACCGCTGGCGCGAACAGAAAGTCAGATAGGCCGGGCAGCGTTGCCTGCATGGGCCGGCGTATCGGTGGCAACGAGCTTTACGGCGCCACGCTCAAGAAGCGTGTTCGGCAAATTTGCATCACGCTCCTCTGAAGGAGCCCGCATGGGAGCCATCGCATGAATGTGCCGCATCCTAAAATGTCCGGTTTGCGGAAGCTTTTGCTCGGCATTGTGACGCTCGCCATCTTTTCCAGCATTTCGCCTTGTCCCAGCAATGCGTATGTTCCCAAATGCCAAACGGGGCCGGAGGTAGAGGAGCGATTTTGCCATTACATCACCCATTACCAGTCGCCTCAAGCTTCTGCTGACCCGCTTGTAGTCCAGGCGTTGGGCGCTCCCTCGCCGTCAGATGTTCGTTCGATCGCCTTGATCATCGCCGTGTCGAAATATCCAAAGCTTGGCGCTGATTTAAAGGCTGCCTCGGTCGATGGTTCGAATTTGGAGGCCTTCTTCCGAGACGATCAAAAGTTCGACGAGATCATCGTTCTTCGTGACGAGGAGGCCACAAAGGACCGCATCGATGATTTTCTGCGAAACTATCTGCCTAGTCGGTCGCGGCGCTATCCCAATTTCGCCAGACTTGTGATCGCGTACAGCGGCCATGGATCGGAAGAAACCAGCGGCCGCGCTGGTACCGCACCCGCTGCATTTCTCCTTTCCGCCGCTGAAAGCGCCTCCGATCCAGCAAATACCTATCTAATGACGGATTTCGCAACGCGCGTGCGAGGCCTCTCCAAGAGCTTTCATCAGGTTCTTACTCTGGTCAACGCCTGCTACGGCGGGTCGTTGTACGTCGACATAGTCGTGCGGCCAGGCGGGAATGCGAACGACTTCAGCAAGAGGGGCTCCTACGCCCTAGCAGCAGGGTCGCCGCGCAATCCCGTGGTATCTATCGATGAGAAGAGAGGAAGCGTCTTTTTCGATGCCATCGTGTCCGGCATTCGGTCGGGTGATGCGGATAGGGGCTTCAACGCCTACGTCGGCGCAGACGGCGCGATCATCCAATATGGCGGACTAACCAGAGCTTTACCGCTCGTCACCTACGTGGGAGACCAAATTCAAGCGGTGAACAACCGGCGTCTACGGACGAACGAGGGAATATTGGTCCTCGACCCACCGTGGTTCGGTCCACTCGCCTCACCTGACCAGATCATCGAGGGGGGCCCGTTCTTCCTTTCACCTAAAAAGGTGTCCGGACCAGACGAAATAGCAAGCACGGCCGGGCCGGCCAGCTTTGCGCCGGGCCGACCCGACATAAAGCTCTTTCGGGCGCCCGAAATCTATCCCATCCGGGGAATCGATCTGTCGGTTCGCAACGGCAAGATCGACTGGCCCAGCTTCCTAGCCGTCGAAAAGCCAAATTTTGTATATGTGCGATCTAACAGCTGGAGCAAAGTCGATCCGGCGTTCAGAACTAATTGGAACAAACTGAAAGTATCCGCTGTCGATTATGGTGCCCAAGTGGTTTTCAGCTTTTGCTCAGGCGACCGGCAGTTCGATGAGGTCGTTAGAACGGTACCGGTCGACGGCAATGCTTTGCCGATTGCGGTCATCCTTGTCACGCCAGTTGATGACAAGGGCCGCGTCTCTGCAGGAAACGTCCGTCAGGCCGGCTGTTACCCTGGCGTAGCGCAAGCTAAAAGAGATATTTCTCTTTTTCTCCAGAGACTGGAGAGTCATTATAAAAAGCGACCGATAATTTATGGCAATGCGTATAATTTAAACGTGCTGACTGATAGTGACTTCAACAGATATATGATTTGGCTCGCGGCCTATGGCATTTCGAAACCTGATGCCCGCGTGCCGGTCCGCAACGACACTCCGAAATCTTGGAGCGTGCTTCAATTCAAGGGCGATAACCCGTGGACGCTCTGGCAATATACCGGCCAAAGAAATGCCGTTGGCATCGGCGAAACCACGTCCGAGGTATTTTTCGGCACGCCTACCGACTACAAGGCATTTAAAACTGGCGAAGGTAACGTGGCTCGCGATGCCGCGTTACGCACTGCGTCCGCCAATGCCAAACCATCAATCGCTGACCGAAGTGGGCTTTCGTACTGCAGGCGTGAGCACCGAGGCGCATGGCAGCTTGCTCCTCTGCGCCTTTGTTGAGCAGATAACTATAATTGAAATTTCTGGGGTGGTTTAAGAACGCCAACGAAAGCCCTGCTCTAGGCGGTCAAGACATCAGGACAATCGTAGAGCCTTGCTTCATCCAGAACTGCCTCAAAGTTTCGGCAAGATTTCAATCGGATCCAAGAAGGGGGACACATCATGCGCAAACTTTTTTGCGGTTTTGCCTACTTGTTCACAAGCTTATGTGCACTGCCATTATGGGCGCAGGCGCCTAACTGCACCGATGCCAACACATCCGGGGGCATGGGCCTGACCGTTACGCGGACATGCACCGCCAATCCTGACGCCTCACTAGCCGAGGCCGATGCCTATTATCTGGTCGAGGTCAAAGTGACGCCCGAAGCGGGCTTTGGGGATAACAGCACGTTCGACAAAAGTTCGGCCAGCGGGAAGGCGCTAAAAGGATTCCTGAAGACCTTTTTCAATAGCGAGAAATCGACCAACCTCGATATCGGGCTGACAATTCGGCAAGGCAGCGACGTCTATCCGGTGATGTCTTTGATGAATTTTCAGTTGACCGAAGACAATATCTGGCGCTCCTCAGTCCGGATCAACAACCGCACGATGCTGCACAAATTGTCGGCGGGCAGTCAGTTCAACGCTGAGCTTAACTATTCTTATAGTCGGACACGACGGATCGACCTCACTCCAGCGACGGCGATCGTCGAGTCCTTTGGCGTTAAGCTCGTGACGCCTGCCGTAGCGCCGATCCTCGCAACCGCGCGCAACGTCGTCAACGCGACGATGAAGGCAAGCGGTGTGGACATGCAGTCCGGATACAATATGGACCTTGCCCCATGGAACGGCAGTACGATGGAAGCCGAATTCCTCATGACAAACCCAGCTGGCGGGAAATTCGCCCGGGTCAGTGTGCGCATTCGCGGTACGCGCAGCCTCATGGCAGCCGCTACCGATTTGATGAACATAAAAAACGCGCTACCGAACGGCGTAGTGTCGGTGCCCCTCAACGCATTGCCTAAGGAAGTAATTACCGGGCAAGCACGCGACTGGCCGCTCGTTAATTCCGCGCTTGGCGCATCCCCATCCCTAACCGAGGTACTTGGAAAGGAACTGACCAAAGACACGCTCTTGGGCTTCTGCCAATCGATCGATACCGGGATATCGAGCGCTTTCCTGCTAACCTCATTCGATAGTATCCTGATGCGTGCCAAATTGATTGAAGCGTCTACGGTAACCATTCGTCCGAAGATTAATCCATATGTCCGCTGCTTCCCCGACAAAGCGACCCGCGATGTCATTAGTTTACGCCTGATGATTAACACGGAATTCAGCGAAACGCCCGAGGCCGTGATTGATACTGCAAAGCCCAAGCCGGTCGAATATGAGGCGTTGGCTGCATTGGGGTGCGTGCTAAAGGGCATTGAAGGCGATGACTGTGGGAATATCGATGCGAACCGTGAAAAGGTAACAGCGGCACTGGCGCCAATGGTTGAGATCCGCGCGCTCGAGTCGCTGCCAGCCAACTTATCAACCGGGCTGCCCGCAGACTATCGAATCGCGCCTGCCGACTTCCTCAGCCGTTTTACGGGGAAGTTAGCTAGGTTCCGAAATATCTCCGTCGTGACGCAATCGATGTCGGTGCATGAAAAGTTAGATAGCGCCAGCCTGCGACTCAAAGTTTTTACTGACTCCACCGGTAAAATCATCGCAATCGAATTCCGCAACCCCACCTGAGTAGGCCCTGTCCGCGCGTGATCCCGGCCAACCGCGGCCAGTCGCGCTTGCGCTGGACACCGCTTCTTTTCGAATGGGTGTGAGATGAGATTGGACGGTTTTGACTGTCGCTCGGCTCCAGAGCTTGGACTCTGCCGGATTTCAGTCAACCGTTTGAACGTACGCCAGAGTTTAGCTCGTCCAGGGTCACGATCGGCGCCGTGGCGCTGCAATTTGATCCGGACATTGCCGATGGGCAACTGCATGCCGAGCCGATCTAGCAATGCACCCAGCAGAGCATCACTCCGGCTCAACGTCCATCCAAGTGCGTAGCTGGCCGCGTTCTCATCACCGCCGAGCAACGAAAAGACGGTAGTTGCCTCTGCCCCGCGGATCACCAGCGAGGTTGTCATGAACTAAAGGGCCTCCGTCGGGCAGCGAAGGTCCGTTGTTCGCATAAGGCGCGCGTCACCTCTTTAGACGACAGTAAGCCCAACCACCGGCTCCAGCGACTGCAACCGTGGCAGCTCCTGCGATCACAACGGGCGCGCTGACAAAACCAAGAGCAGTCGCTCCAGCGCCGCCAAGGGTACCTGCTAAATATCCGGTCCCGCCGGCCCCAACTGACGTAAGGATCGCTGCCCCGCTGCTATGCGCCACTGCGGCGACGCCAACGGTACTCGCAATCGCACTTGCCCCCGCTACTGTGGTCCCGACCGTCGCAGCTCCGCCGGAAACTTTCTCACAAAGCGCGGTACCCATCGACGTGGATTGACGGGCCTTGGATGGCTGCCCGAACGCAGGTGTCGTAAGCAAGCAAGACGCTAGAAGAACGCTAATTTTGATGCACTGACCCGTCATGACCCGATCTCCCCAAGCCGACTCGATACCACTTTCGCTTAAGAACTATGAGGTCTATCGGTCAGGCTGCTTTCGGGGGGCGATCGGCGTTAGCGGACGTTAAACCTGCGGCGAGCATCGCCACATGTTGAGCCAGTTCCCCGACAGTCACGTCCCGCGCGACCTTATGCTTCCAGAACAGCCAGCCTCGCGTAGGCTGACCGTCCTCGAAAAATGGCGTTAAGTCGATGCGATAGCAATGCTCCAGTTCTTCGCAAAGATCGACGAAGGCCCAGCCGTCGATGCGTAGATCGCCGTAAAGTAAGCGATCTTCAATTTCGTTAGGTAGCTCCCCTGTGTAACCAGCCGTCCGTTCAAGAACAAAGCGATAGATCGGATTAGGTCGAGCCTCCAACATTCAAGCATGATACATTTATTGAGATAGCGTTCCAGTGGCCGCTTGCAGGACGTCCACGGGAGGCGTCGGATGTCCGCTACTGGGCGGCAGCGGACATCACATTCGGCGGGAACGACCTTTCATTTCGGAACACGGATCAGTGGGATCACCGACGCCGGTTTGAACGATCACCCGGACAGCCTTCCCGCCGACGCTTGCCGAGTTATCAACGTGCCTCTGGCTCACTGATCTCAGTCTCAAGACGAGAGTGTTAGCGTCAGCCCATTGCATATCGAGGCCGTAGTCACAGTCGCTCACGACACGATAGAAGTCGGCTACCCTAACCGGCTTCTGCCCTTGGTGATCGGAAGGATGCAGTTCGACTAGATACCCAAACGCAGTTGTTGCACCACCGTTGGTCTCAATGAGAATGGCATGTGTCCGTCCATCGGGTGAGTTCGCCC
>Ga0308164_10004558_pt1 | contig 11662 bp, 11 predicted proteins | sample PhyTR2_FD_201031 | JGI IMG/M metagenome (GOLD analysis project Ga0308164, IMG submission 201031) | Phyllosphere microbial communities from UC Gill Tract Community Farm, Albany, California, United States - DLSLT.R2 | ecosystem: Host-associated > Plants > Phyllosphere > Unclassified | place: USA... | reverse complement strand
CCGGGCCTGATCGCTGGCTTGATACTGACCGAGGCGGTGACCGTTCCAGGGCGATTAAGCACGGAAACGGTTTTCGATGCCGATCCGCAAGGGGTGCGCATTCCGACACTGGTCGTCGCCAATCGCGACGACGCCTGCAACGTGGCGCCCCCGTCGATGGCGCCCCGCATCGCCGCTACCATGACCCGCTCGCCCCAGGTCCGCGTGCTCATGGTCGATGGCGGCATCCAGCGCTCCAACAAGGCGTGTGGTTCACTTTCCCCGCATGGCTACTACGGCATTGAGGAGAAGGTCGTTGCTGGGATTGACGTGTGGCTTCAGGCTCACGGACGGTAATGCAAGCAGCGGAAGCGCAAACGACCTCTACACCGCCTGCCCGGTGCCGACATGATCGACCATCATCCCTCGATCCTTGTTCAAGCGATGATCGACGCGAGCATCGATACCGAGTGTCGACGGGCGAGCGCATCGCCAGCCTCTAGAGATCGATGTTTAGAGCGTGCATCGCCTCGCATGCAAGGTCGGCTCCGCCCGGCGGTCACCTGATAGACTTCGGAGACATCGCGGTTGCCGAGTTTATCAAGCATAAGGCCTACCGCCGTGATGCCTGTTTATCCGGTACGGCCTTTGTCTCGTTGTCCATCACGGCTAAGGCCCCGCGGGTGTTTCAACGGAGAACAAATATGAACGTGAGTGAGCTGGCCAAGGGCGTTGCGGAAGCGACCGGTTCGAACGATGCGGATGCGAAGAAGGCTATCACGGCAGTGTTTGAGCAGATCGCGGCCGCGGCCGTGAACGGCGAAGAGGTTTCGATTCCAGGGTTCGGCAAGTTCACCGTCAAGGACCGACCAGAGCGCGACGGCCGCAACCCGGCGACCGGCGAAGCGATTAAGATCGCAGCCTCGAAGAAGGTTACGTTTACGGCCGCCAAGGGGCTCAAAGATAAGTTGTAAGAGGTGTGCGCCGACGGCCGATTTCGTCGGCGCACACCCAAGGGCACCCTTGGCAGTCGATGCGGGTAGGGTGATCAAGGGCCTGCCCGGGTTTGCACCGGTTGCTGCCCAACGCAAACCATGGCGGCCTTCACCTGCAGTCGACGGCGTCTGTTCAAATATCACGCACTGGGTGCTTTGCGCCGCCTGACGAGCATACCTATACCGAGCACAACGGCGACGGCACTCAGCACTAGGATTGGCGACACCTCTATCGAAGACGCTGCAGGCGTCTCGAGCGATAATACGTCCGATAGGGGCATGTCGTAGCGCGCCAAGTCTACGTCCTTGGAGCGTCCGCCGAACACCTTGCCCGCGACGCCGCGCACTGCGGGGCGGCTCGCTACCTTTAGGACGCCATGAAGCAGGCGGATACCCAGACGGGTATGCAGGTTCGCCAGCCGCGGCGCGAGCTTGGGCACCCCTTGCGCATCCTTCACCATCGGGCGCATCGTCTGCTCATAAGCTGCGACCGCCGCGTGCACGTCAGTTGAGCGTATCAGTTCCTGCGCCAGCACATAGGCACCTGTGATCGCCAGCGTCGTCCCGTAGCCAGCGATCGGGGTCGCACACCACGCGGCGTCGCCGGTCAGCACGACACGGTCCTTCGCCCAGCGCGGCATCCGCATCTGGCGAAGGACATCGAAGTAAAAGTCGTCGGTTATTTGCATACCAGTCAGCACGCGGTCGGTCTGCCAGCCCGCATCAGCGAAGCGCTGGCGCAGCCACGCTTTCTAACGATCGGTATCCCAATTCTGCTCGTCTGAAGCCCGGCCACCGAAGCCGAGATCGCGCCCCGCCTCGACATCCGGATCGCCTGCGAGCGCCACGACCACTTTACCGCGCACGTCGACGCCGCGATACGGATCATAGCCGAGGCGCGGCTCGACAACGCCATAGCCAACGAAGACGATGGCTGCGTGGTCCAACCCGGCGGTACCAACGATCCGGGAACTCGCCGCAACGTCGGTGCCGGGTGTGAGCACCCGCTTGGTGCCCCCCAGATCAAGCGTGAAACTGGCACGATCGCGAGTCCAGCGGAGCATCGGTACCGTCTGGCGATATCCCTCATCGCCGCCCGGCTTCAGACCAAGCTGCTTGAACCGAGCATCAAGGAACGCGAGGGTTACCGCTTCGCCGGCCTGCGTCGGCCCACGGCCATGGAAATCATCGGCGCTGAGCGTGCGGACATCGGCCTTGATCCGGGCGGCGGACAGAATCGGTGGTGCCGGATCGGTCGCAGCGGTGAGGATGAGGACGAGGGGAAGTAAGCGTTTTATTACAACAGGATGATCGCGAACCGGCATTGACACAAGCGCGATGCGACAATCGATCGGACCGCATCACCGCGCCGTTCGTTCGGCACATGAACATCGCAAGGTATGCAATCATGGACTACACCAAACTCGGTACCACCGGCCTCGACGTATCGCGGTTGTGTCTCGGGTGCATGACCTTTGGCATCCCCGACCGTGGCAATCATGCCTGGACACTCAACGAGGAGACCAGCCGCCCCATCCTACGGGCAGCCGTCGACGCGGGGATAAATTTTTTTGACACCGCCAATGTCTATTCGGACGGTACGTCGGAAGAGATCGTCGGTCGCGCGCTCAAGGACTTCACGCGCCGCGACGAAGTCGTAATCGCAACCAAAGTACACGGTCGTATGCGCCCCGGGCCCAACGGGGCAGGCCTCAGCCGCAAGGCGATCATGGCCGAGATCGATGCGAGCCTGACACGGCTCGGGACCGACTATGTCGATCTCTACCAAATCCACCGGTTCGATTACGACGTGCCGATCGAAGAGACATTGGAGGCGCTACATGACGTCGTGAAGTCAGGCAAAGCGCGCTACATCGGCGCGTCATCGATGTATGCGTGGCAGTTCGCGACGATGCTGCATGTGAGCGAGGCGAACGGCTGGACGCGGTTCTCGACCATGCAAGATTACCTTAATCTCCTCTACCGCGAGGAAGAGAGGGAAATGCTGCCGCTGTGCGCGGCCGAAGGCATCGGCATGATCCCATGGAGCCCGCTCGCACGGGGCCGGCTTACACGCGACTGGGACGAGACCACCGGCCGTTCCGAGACCGACGAGTTCGGCAAGACGCTCTACGCACACACGGTGGATGCGGACCGCAAGGTCGTCGAGGCCGTCGCTGCGATCGCGACAGAGCGCGGTGTACCGCGCGCTCAGGTAGCGCTCGCCTGGGTGCTGGCCAAACCCGAAGTATCGGCACCGATCATCGGCGCGTCAAAGACATCGCATCTTGACGATGCCGTCGCAGCGCTGGAGCTGGGGCTTACCGAGGTCGAACTCGCGCGGCTGGAGGAGCCTTATGTGCCGCATGCAGTGGTCGGATTTGCGTGAACGCATCTACCCGATCGCGCGTGAGCGGCCAGGAAGGCTGGCGACAGTCTCGAAACAATTACGGCAAGGAGAACACGCTGATCCCCGACGACAAGCGAGACAAGCTGGCTACCTTGCGCGCCGTCGCCGGTCGCCACGGCGTCGACCTGGTCGCCGCCGCGCTTCAGTTCAGCCTGGCACCCGCCGTCGCGTCGGCGCTGATCGTCGGCACCGCCAACCCCACCCATATTCTCGCCGACCATGCCGCGCTCCAGGCTAAGATACCGCCCGCTTTCTGGGACGAGCTGCGCTCGACCGGCATGCTTCATCCCGACTTCGCCGTGACAATTAACAAGGATTGATCCGATGCAGACCCGCAAACTCGGCCGCCAAGGCCTCGAAGTCTCCGCTCTCGGCCTCGGATGCATGGGCATGTCCGATTTCTATGGCAGCCGCGACGAGGCGGAGTCGGTGGTGACGATCAACCGCGCACTCGATCTCGGCGTCACCTTCCTCGACACCGCCGACATGTACGGCGTCGGTGCGAATGAGGAGCTGGTCGGTCGCGTCGTGCGCGAGCGACGCGACTGGGTCGTTGTCGCGACCAAATTCGGCAATGTTCGCGGGGAGGACGGCAGCTTCAAAGGCGTCAACGGCCGGCCCGATTACGTCCGCGCGGCGTGCGATGCGAGCCTGAAGCGCTCCGGACTCGACGTCATCGACCTCTATTACCAGCATCGGGTCGACCCGGATGTTCCGATCGAGGAGACGGTGGGCGCGATGGCTGAACTCGTCGCCGTCGGCAAGGTAAGGTATCTGGGCCTGTCGGAGGCAGCGCCCGCGACGATCCGCCGCGCGCATGCGGTGCACCCTATTACCGCCCTCCAAACCGAATATTCGCTATGGAGCCGTGATGTCGAAGCCGAGATACTGCCCACCTGTCGCGAGCTCGGCATCGGCTTCGTGCCCTATAGCCCTCTTGGTCGCGGCTTCCTGACCGGCCAGTTCAAGTCGCCCGAAGATCTGGACCAGAGCGACAGTCGTCGCAACCACCCCCGCTTCCAGGGCGAGGCATTCCAGAAGAACCTCGATCTCGTCGCCGCGATCAGCGCGATGGCGAGCGACAAGGGCTGTACCCCAGCCCAGTTGGCGCTCGCCTGGGTGCTGGCGCAGGGCGAGGACATCGTGCCGATTCCGGGAACCAAGCGTCGCACTTATCTCGAAGACAATCTCGGCGCGCTCGATGTGACTTTGTCCGATGCCGACCTTGTGCGCATCGACGAAGTGCTGCCACCGGGCGCCGCGCAAGGGACCCGCTATCCGCAGACCTCCATGGCGAGCATCGACCAGTGAGCGTGCCCTCTTTCGCCGCGATCGCCCCGGGCAGACTCGCCGTCGTCACGGGTGCCGCCAGCGGCATCGGGCTCGCCGCGTCGCGCGCCTTCGCCGATGCGGGCATGACGGTGGTTCTCGTCGATCGGCCCGGCGCCGCACTCTAGGCTGCGGCGGAGTCGATCGACGGGGCCACCGCGCTGGCGACCGACGTGTCGGATTGGACTGCGATGACAGAATTGGCGCGCACGGTGGCGGAGCATCACGGCCCCGTGTCGGTACTGATGAACAACGCCGGCGTCGGCTCGGGCGGCGACGTGTTTGCCGATCCTGCGGCGTGGGACCAGGTGATCGGCGTCAACCTGCTTGGCGTGTTGCACGGCATACAGGCGTTCGTCCCCGCGATGATCGAGCGCGACGCGCCTGCGGTAGTTATCAACACCGGCTCCAAGCAGGGGATCACCCAGCCGCCGGGCAACACCGCTTACAATGTCAGCAAGGCCGGCGTGAAGGCGCTGACCGAGGGGCTCGCGCACAGCCTGCGCGAGCGCACGGGCGACCGCGTCAGCGCACATCTACTCGTCCCCGGTTTCACCTGGACTGGCATGACCGCGCGGGGCACCGCCCTGAATTCCGTCCCAAAACCCAACGCAGCATGGACGCCGGAGCAGGTAGTGGCGCTGCTGTTCGAGCGGGTCTCGGCAGGTGATTTCTACATCCTGTGCCCGGACAATGAGACCACGCCCGAACAGGATGCGAAGCGTATCGCTTGGGCGGCCGGCGACCTGATCGAGAACCGTCCGGCGTTGTCGCGGTGGCATCCCGACTGGGAGAATGCATTTGCGCGGTTCATGCAAGACTGATCGCCGTTTACTGACCGCCCGTACTGACCGGTCGTCACTCTCCTGAACCGGTCGGAATTTGCTAGCTGACGAAGGCATACTGCTACCCAAGCGGAACCCCGTGCCCGTCTCTCGAACACGATCGCCAAAACAGCTCCCCAATCGAAAGGCCGACGATGCTCCGTCCCACTCTGATCGGTTTCGCCCTGGTATCGCTCGCGGGGTGCGGCCCGTCCGCCACGACCCCAAAGCCCGAAGCACAGCCGGCTGCCCCGCCGGTAAATTACGGCGCGTCGACGCCGGCCAAGGTCAAGCCGTTCAAGGCGACACCGGTCGCGACGTTCGACACGCCTTGGGCGCTCGCGTTCCTCCCCGGCGGTGCGATGCTCGTCACCGAAAAGCCCGGTCACCTTTGGCTGGTTCAGGCCACCGGTACCAAAACCGAAGTCGGCGGCGTACCGGCGGTGCATGCCGAAGGCCAAGGCGGGCTGCTCTACGTCGCGACCGCGCCGACCTTTGCTCAGGACCGCCACGTCTACCTTACCTATTCCGAGCCAGGCGAAGGCGGGGACGGCCTCGCTCTTGCGCGCGCCACGCTCGGAACGGTCGCTGGCAAGCCGGTGCTGCAAGAACTTCAGGTGATCTGGCGCCAGCTTCCTCGCGGTGCGGGCGGCCAGTTCGGCGGGTACATCGCCTTCGCGCCCGACGGCCAATATCTGTTCCTCACCTCGGGCGAGCGCCAGCGCTTCAGTCCTGCGCAGGACCCGGACCAGGCGCTTGGCAAGATCCTGCGCCTGACGCTCGACGGCAAGCCCGCTCCGGGCAATCCCGGCGCGGGCAAGACCGGCAGGACGACGATTCCCGTCTTCGATCCACCGGCCAATACCGGATCGGTCGCCACAGCCCCAACCCATAATGTGACGATCCCGGCCCCCAATCTGACTCCGGCAGAGACCTGGTCGACGGGTCATCGCAACGCCTATGGCCTCGCCTTCGACGCACAAGGACGTCTGTGGGAGACCGAGATGGGACCGCAGGGCGGCGACGAACTGAACCTCATAGAACCCGGCAAGAACTACGGCTGGCCGATCGTGTCCTACGGCAAGAATTATGACGATACACCCATTGCGTCGCCCGCCGGCCGGCGCGAGTTCCAGGAACCTGCGCTGTACTGGAACCCGGTCATCGCGCCCGCTGGCTTCACCTTCTATTCCGGCAACATGTTCCCGCAATGGCGCGGGTCGGCCTTCGTCGGTGGCCTGGCCAGCACCTCGCTGATCCGCATCGCCTTCGACGGCACGACGCCGCGCGAGGCCGAACGCTGGGACATGGGTGCACGAATCCGTGCGGTGATGACCGGCCCCGACGGCGCGCTTTGGATACTCGAGGACGGCACTGGCGGCCGGTTGTTGCGGCTTACGACGACGCGGGGCGCCTGATTAACGGACTCACGCAAAGCTTTCCGATTTGCGGCCAACGTACAAGGACAGGCCTAAACCATCCGAGGGTGAAAGGCCGGTCAGATGAATGACCCACAAGTGGTCATCCAGCGCCTTCCATGCAGCGCCCAGTTTCGGTCGTTTGTTCATGTTGCCTAGCACCGCCAGCAAGCGACCGCGCCCGGCACCACAATCGACAGCATTTCCGTTCGGTCCGACGACGCGGGGACTGGATACGGCTAACCACCGTCTCGCCCATGTCTCACCGCTGGGATCGCACATAGCTTCCTTACCGGGGAATACCTCGGTTCCGAAGATACCGCCGCTTAGGGTGTCAATTTGCCCTCAGCCGGAATGACCCTCATCAGACTTCAACCTGCGCCTCGACCTCAACACCAGCAGCGATCGCGGTCTCGACCCAGAGATCTTGCTCTACATCGCCCGCATCCATCGTGAGGATCAGCGCATAGCGCATCATGCCGTTCGTGCGCTCTCGGTCGCGACTGGACTTCCACCATCCGCCGACCGGGAAGATCGCAATGCCATTGCGATCGGCAAGATCTGCTGCCGAGCAGCGCCACTCGTCAAGATGGAGTGAACCCGCCGATATTGACCGCTCGCCAAGCAGCCGCCCCTGATCGGCGACGTCACCCAACAGATCGTCCCCCTCGTCCGCCACGGCCGCCAGCGCGTTAACGCGCGCTTCGAACTGAGCTTGTGTTTCGTTGCGTCGTCGTAGGTCAAACCGAAGCCCGGCGGACCGATAGCGCGCAGGAGAAAGGGGCGCGTCCGCACTTGGATTGGGCTCGACGAAATAGGATAGCGTCACGCGCAGACGTACTTCGTGCGCCCCAAGCTCAAGAAGGGTCTGCGACGGCCAGGGAAGCGCATAGAAATGGGCGTGGTTTAGATGAGCTTGCTGACCCTTCTCGCGAATGAACGGCTGGATTTCCTGCTGCGCCACGAGTGCCAACGAGTTGGACGCAGAGCGAAGGGCGCGATCCTGGTTGGGAACGCCGTAACCAAAACGCCTGAGCATCATGAGCCGCTCTGATTTCTGGTTGGTGGCCAGCAACGCTTGTTCCATCGCCGGTGTCCATTTGGCGCTGTGAACGAGCAGCGCTCGCACCGTCTCTGGCCATAGCTCTCGGTCATCGGCGAGCACCTCAGCCGCCATCCCTGCCAGTTGCGCGGTAGCAGCGCTGGTCGCCCAGGCCAAGGCAAGCGGTTTTCCTGCCGGATCGCGGCTGGTCGTGAGTAGCGATAGAGAGTCTATCCCGCTGACCATGCTGGTGTCGGCAGAATCGATCCCCTTGTTGCCGGCTTCGAGAACGAGTTCCGGCTTGATTGGCGATACACCGCGATACCAGGCAGCCGAGACACGGCTGTACGGGCTGAGCATACCAGGCTCGACCGTGCAGGCCCAATGATCGTAGCCGTGATCGGTGATCGGACCCTTCTGCGTGTAACCTCCAATCGTTAGCACGTTCCAAGCGTGAGCCGGATCCTCGACCTCATGGCTGTCCCAATCCTCCAGCTCGGCGTGGAAGAGACCATCGGGAAGGTTACCGGCCGAAACGCAGATGAGTCGCCGCCGCAATTCCACCAGCTCGTCCCCGCCGAACGCAGAGGCATCAAGCGTTGCGCTCCAGCTGGTCGCCTTCGGGCCATAAACATCGGGCTGGGTGACTGCCATGCAATAGACCCGTTCGCGATCCGGTCTGGCGATCTCGGGACGCAGAATGGCTTGTTGAGTCACGAGTCCGTAGCTCTGCGGCGCGGTCAAAGGAAATCCCGCTGGTGGCAGCAGCTTCACACCCTCGCCCGAGTAGTTGAGTGTGATTGGATCAGCAGATGGCAGCGTCGTCGTCAGGTCGCCGTAGACCGCAAGCCCCGACATCTCGCTGCCATGACCATGATGGTCGTCGACGCCCCAAGCCGGATTCACGCTATGCAGGTCATCCGCGGCAAATGCGGGCGCGAGCAAGGGGTGTGCCCTGTTGATACCCGTGTCCAGCAGGCACACTGCAACCGCGTCCCTGTTGGGACCGCTCACGATGCGCGCGGTCGCGTTGGCGACCCAATCCTCCGCATCGTCGCGACCTTCACCGCTCGAAAAGAACGAGGCATCATCCCGACCAAGTCGCAGTTCCGCTACCGCGTCACAGCTCGCAACGATCCGTCCGAGCATGGTGCGATCGGTATTGAGAAAGACGACGACCCGTTCGGCGAACCGCAGGCGCCCCTCCCCGACCAGGACGGCCGCAGCGAGCGCCTTCGCATCGAGATTCTGCACCCGATCGGGCCAGCACCAGCATTCCCACCAGGTGGGTACACCTGCATTGGGGATCGTCCGGCTGTCGACCCACAACGATTCCAGCCTCGCCGCCCGGAAATGCTCAATCGCTACGAACCGAGCCTCGTGCGAAGGCCGCCCCTTCTCACCACGATTGGACCGATATTCGTCGAGCTTCGAGTCGAGAAAGGACTGGGCGTCGTCGGGGACGAAGAGTGTTCCTTTGGCTACGCCGTCGTCCGCCCGGCTGGCACTAGCGAGGCGGATCCCCTTTGATGCCCAAGCAAGGTCCGGAAGAGGCTGGTCCGGCAATGTGTCGAAATCGACATAACGGCCTGCTTCGCCCGTAAAGACGGGGTCGCGCTCGGCGATGAGCCCGTCGGTGCTTGCCCACGCTACCGCGAGATCACGCTTGAGCTGTTCGGCATGCTGCTCCGTCTCGCGGCCGAGATCCTTTGATCCCATCGCACGGTTGGGTCGCTTATATGGTCTGAGGTCAACAAAACGCTCGACGCGCAAATGCTGACGAATATACCCGCTGACCATAAACCCCCATTACACTGCGCTTGGCATTCGTCGTTTCAGTCGCTGAAAATGTCGGCGACCGCCTCCCGCATCGTTCGTCTCGCACTTAGCGCAGTGGTCAGATCGGCTGTGCCGACGGTCTTCTTCCCCGCGAGGATCGCCTCTTTGGTTGCCTCATCTGCAACCCGGGCGAGTTCTGCCTGGCTTAGGCCATCCGATAGGGCCGCGATGCTGGCCCACTCGATCGAGCGGCCGGCCATCTTTCCCAACCGGTTGCTGATCATGGCCCGAGCACCCGACGCATCGGGCAGACCATATTCAATGATCTCGTCGAACCGACGAACCAGCGCGCGATCGAGCAGCTCCGGGTGATTGGTCGCCGCCACCACTACGCTGTCTGTCGCATTGCCCTCCTCCAAAAACTGCAGGAAGGAGTTGAGGACGCGGCGGATCTCGCCAACGTCGTTGGTTGCCCCGCGCTTGCCCCCAATCGCGTCAAACTCATCGAAGAGATAGACTGCTCGCATCTGCGCGATTTGATCGAACACGAGGCGCAGCTTCGATGCGCTCTCCCCCAGGAAACGGGTGATAACACCGTCCAGTCGGACTGTGAACAGCGGGAGGTGCAACTCGCCTGCCAACGCGCTCGCGGTGAGCGTCTTGCCCGATCCTGGTGGTCCGACGAGCAAAAGGCGTGAGCTCGGCCGCTGATTGTACTCGCGCAGCCGACCACGCTGCTTTTGCTGCACGACAAGGCGTAGAAGCCGAGTGCGCACCGCCTCGGTCAAGGTCATGTCATCGAGCCGCGTCTCACTGTGAGTAACGTGGACCAATCCTTCGAGGTCGCCCCGCGGCTTGACCAGCGGCGTCGCCACGGCGATTTGAGGCAGCATAGCGGGCACGGTTGTTGCCCCGCTTTCCCGAGCCGTGTCGACAAGCCTGCGCAACGCCTCGGCGGTTTTGGTGTGTCCCTGACGAGCTTCGGACGCCGCAATCTGCAAGGCAACCGTGTAGACTCGTTCTGCATCACCTTCGACATGTCCGGACAGGAGGGCGATCACCTGCTTTGCACCAGCCATTGCTCCTCCTTCCCCGTTCACTCGGACCCCGATGATCTGCATTAGCAGATTGGCTACGTCGATACAGATGTTCCTCACATTCTCTCAAGATTGCGGTTTGCCTCCTGTTCGTCCTCAAGCCAGCGGTCGATCTCGCGGACATTGTCGCCACTCAAATGGCCTACCCTGCCGCATAAACGAACGGCGATTAACGTCGATCGGCATCCGAAAACGGACAGGCGGCTATCCACCAGAGATCCCCACAAACGGAAGGTCTGTTACGTAGCTTGCGGGGCGCTAGGCTTCGAAATGAACTTGTAGACGGTGCCTCGGGAGATGCCGAGTTGTCGAGCGATATGTGCGGGCTTTATACCGTCGGCGATCAACTTACGTACCGCCTCAGGATCGATGCGTGTCTTGCCGCCTTTGTAAACACCCCGCTCCTTTGCTGCCTCAATACCTTCAAGTTGGCGTTCGCGTCGGAGGTTTGTCTCGAACTCGGCAAACACGCCGAGCATATCGAGAAATGCTTTTCCCGCTGCCGTGCTTGTATCAATCGGTTGCTCCGTCGCTTTGAGAGCGATCCCCCTGCCCTTCAGCTCGTACACTATATCCTGGAGATCTTTCATCGACCGGGCGAGCCGGTCAATGCGGGTCACCACCAGAGTGTCGCCTTTGCGAAGGAAGTCTAGCAGGACTTGCAACTCGGTTCGTGCGCCGCGCTCGCTGCCTGATTTTTTTTCCGATCGGATGGTCTGGCAGCCAGCGGCCCGCAGCGCGGTTTCCTGTATCCCAAGATCCTGCTCGGAGGTCGATACGCGCGCGTAA
>Ga0308164_10004557_pt1 | contig 11662 bp, 10 predicted proteins | sample PhyTR2_FD_201031 | JGI IMG/M metagenome (GOLD analysis project Ga0308164, IMG submission 201031) | Phyllosphere microbial communities from UC Gill Tract Community Farm, Albany, California, United States - DLSLT.R2 | ecosystem: Host-associated > Plants > Phyllosphere > Unclassified | place: USA... | reverse complement strand
CCCAGGCCGCGCGTGAGGTGGTCGACCGCCTCAGCGCCGAGCCACGTGGCCTCGTCCGCGCCAGCGTGCCGGTCTCGCTCGCGCAGATGCAGCTGCCCAAGCTGCTGCCGATCTTCCTGGCGCAGTATCCCAAGGTGCGGCTGCAGTTGAACATCAGCAACCGCCGCGTGGACATCATCAACGAAGGCTACGACGTCGCCCTGCGCGTGCGCTCTCGCCTGGATGACGATGGCAGCCTGGTGATGCGCAGCTTCGGCCAGGTGCAGGAACTGCTGGTGGCCAGCCCCAAGTACCTCGATCGCGCCGGCCGCCCGAAAGACCCGGACGAGCTGACCAATCACGTCACCCTGAGCATCAGCGAAGACGAAGCCCGTCAGCGCTGGGAACTGCACGGTCCGGAAGGCGCGGTGCGTCGTGTAGACCTGCAGCCGCGCGTGGCCGGCTTCGATTTCCCGCTGCTGCAGAGCATGGTCAAGGACGGGTTCGGCATCACGATGCTGCCGGAAACTGTCTGCGCCGACGCCGTGCGCAATGGCGAGCTGGAAGTGGTGCTGCCGGACTGGTCGCTGCCGCAGGGCATCTGTCATGCCGTCTTCGCCTCCCGCCGCGGCCTGCTGCCGGCGGTGCGCGTGTTCATCGACTTCCTGGCCGAGCACCTGCCGCCGCAGCTGGAGGCCTCTCGCCTGGATTGCGGCGGGGCGTGCGAGCGGGCCAAGGAGAAGATCAAGGCGAGTGCCTTGGGTGCCTTGGCGGTGGATGCGGGGTGAGCCCGACCGCTGGCGGGTGGGCAAATCCCACCTGAAATGCGAGAATGTGACCCCCGGCCAATGCCGGGGAGCCATACCGAACGGGGCGCTGCCCCGACCGGTTGCCTGGGTTGCAATGACTTGGGCACGCGGGGCGCGGAAGCGCTGCCGATACGGAGAGATGGCCGAGCGGTTTAAGGCACCGGTCTTGAAAACCGGCGAAGGGTCATTCCTTCCGTGGGTTCGAATCCCACTCTCTCCGCCATATCATCGCAAGTAATTGATTTATATGATTATTTGAATGATTTTATTGATTGTTAAATGGGACACAAGTCGGGACACATCTCCCGCATGCGCATCCCTCACAATCTCGTTCGAGCTGCCTCTGGCCACTACTCTTTCCGTCAGAAGGTCGAAATCTCTACTTTCAGATGACCTGGTAATCGGGGGTGGGTCAATAAAAGGCAAGGCGGATTCGGTCGTAACGGTGTAAGGGGGGGCTTTTGCGTCGTTTTACGCAAAGGCTAAGCTGGGAAATCGAGGAAGTGGGAGCAATGGAATGGCTGTCAATATCTCAGAGTTGGGAATTATAAACTTTCGTTCATGTATCTCTACTATCCTGCAACTGACTAGCTTCACCCCGCTGGTGGGATTAAACAACTGCGGGAAGAGCAACTGCCTTACGGCATTGCAGTGGTTGGTCAGGAAGACCAAGTTGGGCGTGGAAGACTTCCACGACCCTGGTCAACCAGTCCAAGTAACGGGAGCGCTGGTCGGCATCACTGATGCCGATCTGGACGTTCTAGATGGCAAGCACCGAAAGAAGATCGAGCCACACATACGCGATGGCGTCCTCCACGTCCGGCGTGTGCAAGAAGTGCCGGGTGGGGATGTAATGTTGACAGTATTGGACCCCGCCACCAACCAGTGGGACCCCAATCCGACTGGGATCGATAACGCTATTGCCGCCTTGTTTCCAGACCCCATCCGCATTGGAGCGATGGAGAACGCGGAAGAGGATGCAAGTAAGGCAAAGACGACTACGACCATCGGCAAGCTGCTGGCGTCGATGCTGTCGGCTATACAAGAGCAGCACGAGCAGACCTTAACTCCTCACTTGGCAGCTATTGTAGGGATGATTTCAGCCGAGGGCGGGGATCGTTTCGACGAGTTGGGTCGTATTGACGCGTCCATCAACGGCAAAATCTCCGACCTATTCCCAGGGATCAGCATCAAGCTCGACTTTCCGGTCCCGGTTTTCAATGACCTGATCAAGGCGGGAACAGTGAAGGTCTACGAAGGCGATGGTCAAGGGCGTTCCTTCGGTTCCTACGGGCACGGAGCTCAGCGAGCGATTCAGATGGCCATGGTTCGGCATCTGGCTGACTTGAAAAGAGGGGCAGCAACTGCTGGTGGCGCGACCTTGCTTCTAGTGGATGAGCCGGAGCTATTCATGCACCCCTTCGCCGTGGAGCAAGTTCGTGAGGCCCTGCGGGCCTTGTCGGAGGCGGGTTACCAGGTCGTGTTCTCGACCCACTCCGCCCAGATGATCCTAGCGAAGGATGCGAAGAACGCCCTATTGATGACCAAAAAGCATCCTCAAGGAACGAAAGCGAGGCCGCGTCTGCTATCGGTCATCGAGCAACTGGTGCAGAACCCTACCCATCAGATGCATCAGATCTTTAGCCTAACCAACTCTTCCCAGGTGCTGTTCGCCGACAAGGTGGTTTTGGCCGAGGGAAAAACAGAGCTACGACTGCTTCCGAGCCTTTTTCAAGCCGTCTCGGGTAAGACGTTGGGCCAGTCATCGCTAGCGATCGTGCCAATGAGCGGTGTAGCCGACACCAAAAAATCAATAGAGGTCCTAGCCGCGCTGGGTCTTCCAGCTTGCGCCATTGTGGATCTTGATTACGCCTTCCGGCACGCACAGGCGCATGGGTTCCTCGCGGACGATGATCTTGACATCGCTGCTTGCAGGGCAATCCTTGCGAAACTTGCTCAGAATGATCTCATTACTCTGGACGCAAGCGGCCTACCTAAGAAAGACGCGCGCGGTCCGGCATCCAGGGCATTTGAGCTTCTGGCGGGAGAGGCGGATGCCCGCAAGCACATTGATGCCCTGGTGGAGAAGCTTCGCGCTCAATCTATCTGGCTGTGGAGCCGTGGAGCAATTGAGCCTCACGTTGGCCTGGAACAGAAAAGTGAGCATGCTTGGCTCACTTGTCAGATCGGTATTGAAACCAATGGCGTGGACGCCACTTGCGCCGACGCAGCAGGTATCCGCGCGATGGTGGACTGGTTGTCTCAACTCCCAGCTGATGTGGGTGATGCCGCATGATCGCCAAACTGCGCTCTGCCTTCATGTTGGACGAGCCGGTTAGACACACGTTTATCGTTGGCCACCGCTTCTACGTGCAGCAGGCTAAGGACGGGCTACTTTCGACCTTTGGCAATATCTCAGCAGAGGCCGATGCGGCGGCGAATGCACACTGGGAGGCCTCAGGGCGGAACTTCGATCCCGATATTCACGACGAGGCTGACCAAGCCGAGGATGCCCAAAATCAAGAAATCATGTTCTATGAGCTCCTTTCGGACATGCATGAAAGAACTCGCCTGAGTATCGTGGCCGGTATGTTCCATCACTGGGACAAGACTTGGCGAAGGTTCTTGGTGGATCAGCTCCGATTACCTGGGTTTGTTATAGGCATCCACACGAGAAGAGCGATGTGGACGATGGATAGCTCGCAGCTAGAATCGCTAGTAGAGGCGCTCGGATGGAAAGTCACAGCGCTCCCTGGGTATGCGCGTCTGGATGCAATGCGCTTAGTGGTTAATGTGTCCAAGCACGGGGAGGAGGTCACAACGCCGAATTTTCCACTTCTGCTCGGGCCTAACGCGGGGAAGAGGTCACGACGTCCTCAGGTCCTGAACAGCACCCTGGCCTGAACAATGTCGACTGTTGTGCAGGTGGGCTGATATTGTAATGCCACTAAGTGTCAGGCGCTCTGGCACGCACCAGAATGGCCACCGCCGAGGAGCTAGGGAGCAAGTATGCGAAGGATCAACCGGCCGAAAGAGTCTCCGTGGTTCCTGCAATCAGCTCGCGTTATGGTCGAGCAGAAGAAGGTGTTCGCCTATCTTCGTCGTGACATGGAGGATCGACGCCAGCGGCGCGATCCACTTAATGACGACATCTTTTTTGACTTGGAGTTTCGAGGCGGTATTGCTAAGACCTTTCATGAAAAATGTGCATTTTGTGAAGCGCAAGTCGGCAGAGAGGGAGTGGTGCTACACCTGCGGCCACTTCGCTTTGCAGCTGATGGCGAAGGTCTCGATAAGAACTACTATCTGTGGCTGGCCTTTGAGTGGCGCAATCTGTTTTATAGCTGCTCCCAGTGCTCAAGACTGAAGGGGGATAGGTTTCCCGTGGATGGGCCGCGTGCCTCTTACTTGGCGAGTTTTGAAGACATTGTTCAACATGAAAATGCACTTTTAGTAGACCCTGCCACGGAAGATCCGCACAAGAGTCTCCGCTTTCTCTGTGATGGGACCGTTGCCTCGCTTGGCGAAGAAGGTGTCGAGACTATTGCTATCTTCGACCTCAACCGAGATGGGCTTGTTCTTAGTCGACGTCGCTTGATTGAGAAAATGCTTGCGGCGTTGAGTGGTAGGGGGCATGGAAAGTTTGAAAGCCTTCTTGGCGTCAATGCTCCTCACTCTGGAGCGTTGCTCAGTATTCTCAGGCGCGTAGCCGATGCCTGGCTTACAGCAGACAGCCCCATCAAAGGAAGTGATGAGAATTTTGCGCACAGGTTCATAGACCGCTGGTTGGCTGCGGACAAAGAACAACGTGATCAGCTGTCACTGGCGGCCAAGCGGGTAGAGGATGCTGACAGCAATTTTCAGCGTGATGCTGCGTGGGCAGCAGAAATCGTACCCCGATACCAGATCGATCACAGCGCACGTGTTCGGGAGGGAGAAATTGCGCGCGTTGAAATTTCTTACTTCAAAGGAATTAGCCATCTCGAGCTGGAGATTCCATTTCATCGGGAGGATAAGTCCGGTGCTCCGGCCCTGATGATTATTGGGGAGAACGCGACTGGTAAATCAAGTTCGCTCGCCGCGATAGCCTTGGCCTTGATTGGGCGGAGCGAGGCTGGAAAACTGAAGAAATTCATGCCAAGTCTTGTGCATAGCGAAGGCGTTAATCATTTCGATCAATTAGATGCACCGCTTATCAAAGTTAGTGTTGGATTTCACTTTTCCCCGGTCCAGGCCGCGTTTTCCTTTGATGCTCGTCGCCAGTTGATTTGTAGTGAAAATGAGCCGTCTATGTTGGTGTTGGGGTACGGTGCGCGTCGATTTTTCGATACGCGTAAACGCGATCGGCCAGTGGGTGGCGCGGCACGCGTTCGAACGCTGTTCGATCCGCTGGCTACCATTCCATATCCAGCAGACTGGTTGCGCCAACAGACAGGATCTCGCTTAGACACCATCGCGGCAGCGCTAAGGATCATCTTGACACTCGGTGAGGATGACGAGCTGATTGTTACGCCCGACTTCATCGGTGTCCGTGCGAATGGTCGGGTTGTCTCGATCGATGCTCTCAGTGAGGGCTATCGCTCTGTTTTCGTCATGGTCGTCGATATCATTCGCGAGCTTTTAGAGCATTGGGGGAATATCGAGCAGGCACAAGCCGTGGTATTGATAGATGAGTTGGAAACGCATCTGCATCCACGTTGGAAGATGCAAGTGATGGGGTCATTAAGGCGTGTTTTCCCTCGAGTTCAATTCATTGTGACAACTCATGATCCCTTGTGTTTGCGCGGGATGGACGATGGTGAGGTAGTGGTGCTTCATCTGGACAAAAATCGTCGAGTGCAACAACGCAAAGATTTGCCCAAGGTCTCTGGAATGAGTGCTGAACAGTTGTTGACCTCAGATTACTTCGGTTTGGCGAGTACAGCCGACCCCGGAACAGAGCTTGCCTTGGCGCGTTTGGCAGGAGATGTGGCGCGGCGCTCCGAGTCCGGTGAGCTGGAGGTGGTGCCGGAAGCGGCGACTATGGACTTGGTGAATCGCCTGGTCGTGGGTAACAGCCAAAGCCAGCAAATCGTTCAGGAGGCTTTGGTCCAGTACTTGGAAGCGCGAGAAAGGCGCGGCGGAGCAAAGCTTGCTGAACTTCGAGCGGAGGCCGTTTCGGCCGTCATAGAAGCGCTCACAGCAGAGCAGGAGTGAGATATGCGTTACGTGGATCGCAAGAGTGCTGCGGTGCCGGACTCTTTGAGCAAACCCTCTAATGCCGTTAGAACGGAGCAGTCCGCTGCGGAGCTGTTCTACCAAACATATGATCCAACTGAATCGCCGAGGCCGGCAAGCTACGAATTCAAAGCATACAAGCCTTACGATGTTCAGAATGCATTGCGGCAGTTGTTTCATGCCAAATGTGCGTATTGCGAATCGCACCTAGGCGAGAACTTGGAGGTTGAGCACTTTCGCCCAAAGGGAGGGGTCACTGAAGAAGCTAATCATACGGGCTACTGGTGGCTGGCACACAGCTGGAATAACCTGCTGCCTGCATGCTCGGGTTGCAACAAAAAGCTCTGCCATCATCTCGTTACGGAGCAAATGACGAAGGACGAGTTTGAGCGAATTCAAGGCAGAAAATCCAGAAAGAGCCATGGTAAGGCAAATCATTTCCCTATCTCAGGTGTGCGTGCCACTGACGCTACGCATAGGCTGGAGGATGAACGCCCGGATTTGCTCGACCCAACCGTTGATGATCCTGACCCTTTCTTGCAATGGTCTCGAGTGGGGCACTTTAGCGTTGCGATCGGGCGGGCTGCCGCACCTGATGTCGTGCACCGTGCACTAGCAACAATCAATGTTTTTGCCCTCAATCGGGTCAATCTCGTTCGGAGTCGAACTTTGGTGCTGAACGAGTTGCGCGTCCAGAGGGAGGAAATTCTTCGTGACTTGGAGGACGACCTGGCCAAAGGCGGTTCGGCTGCAAGCCTCGATCAAGCAATGATTAGGGTTGGGGCAATGCGGCGGATGGAAGGGCCAGAAAAGCCCTACTCGGCACTGGCGAAGTCATTTATTAGAGAATTTATCGCCGAACTTCAAGCTCATCCGGGATTGGCTGCAAAATAAGGAAGAGCACATGGACGGGCCTCCAGCTGGTGTTTGGGGGCTGTCGCAGCTGTGGTTTGAATGAGAGGATTTCCATGGTTCGTCGAGTACCCACATTGGAAGAGTACTTAAGCCACACCGGGCTGCACTATCATCAGCTGTGGAAGCAGATTGGCCCGAGTTGGCACTGCATCAGTTGTCGTAGAAGCCGCTTTCAAATCATGCGCTGGAGCAAGCGATTCCCCAACACCCCGCAGGCTTTCATGGACTGGGTGGCGATCGTCAACACCCATCATGATCATGCAGGCGACCAACCGGGATGTGCGCCTAGATTTCCTCGCGCGATACTATGCAACCAATGCAATGCTGCCGATGGGGCTGCGAAGAGACGTCTGCAGCTACCACAGAATTTTTCCTTCAGTCCCGAGGAGATTGGTCGCTTCGTAATAGCGACTCCGCACGCGGCACACAAGCTTGACTACGAGGTTGCACACGCCATTTATCAAAAGTTAGTGCGTTTGAAGGTGCTTGTCCCGGCGCCAAGTGCGGCAGGATAGAGTGCGGTACCACGTACGCTAGCCAGGTTGAAATATCTGCGCTTTAAACTTGGGGAAAAGTGTCAATCCATGATTGACATAGGTCATGAGCTTGCCGGGGTCTTTTCTTTGAGGGACGTCATTGGAGGTCGGTGCAGTGGCGCTCCACACACCGAATGCAATGACTTCGGTTCCTGCAGGGAGCGTCTGTAACCACTCGCTGTCGCGATGCCCGATGCTGACATTGAAGGTGTGTTTGACGTTGCGGTCATCGGTGAGATTGCGCTCGGCAGCCAGGTTCAAGTAGCTGTTGACCTGTGTCGATCCCGTCTTGGGAAGACTCAATCGTTCCACGCTGCCCATGATGGCGAACGGGTGACATTGAGTGCCTCGGCGGCGAACCATTGCCCATGCCTCTTCATAGCGGTCGGGTTCAAAAAAGAACTCACTCCAGCGGATTTTCTTGTCGCCGAGACGAAGCACCAGGGTTGCACGCAGCACCTCATCGGTCTCGCAGCGTTCGCGCAACTTGAGGATGTCGGCGGTGGTTCGCAGGTAGCTGTCCAGCTTCTTGTCCGTGAGCTGGTAGGTCGTGGGGCGACGTGAGTGTGCAGAGGCGTTCGATGCCGGTATCGGCGTCTCTACGCCCGACAGGGTTTTGCCACCCAGTCGATTGTGCAGCAGTAAAAGTCGTAGTTCGGATTTACCGGCGTCCAGCGCGCCGATGAAGTCACGATCTGATTGATCCGCCACAATGACCCTGAGTTGACCAAGTGCATCGTACTTGCACCCAGGCTTATGATCGGACGTGGTCGCGGCGGTCAGTCCAATGTAAGCGGCCCGGTCGGAGGGTTCCTTGCCGGGGTTGTTACGCATGCCCCGTGGAACGAAGCGGACGGGGACTAAGCAGTCGCCGCCATCACAGAAAAGGACTGGAATCGTTTGTTTGTTGTCCTCCTGCGTTTGCAGGGACTCAAGCGTATGCGGGCGGCGCAATGCATCCACTGCCGACAGCATTTTGATGCCTTTGCTCATGCGCGAAACTCCTTTGTAGCGCAAGGGGAGGCCCCATTTTAGCCGCAGCGGCGCGCGCGCCGATACTGAAAAGCGTTGGCCTTGAACCAGGGCGAGGTAGCGCGATGCTGGGCGTACCGGCCAGCGCTGTGGCTGGCCGCGCTTTCGCAGGAGGTTGCGGTATGAAAATCTCCAAACAGCAGTTCGCGGCACTGGTGGCGGATGCCCCACGCCTGACGGTGCCGCACAGCACACTCGCGCTGTCCTCGACCTACCAAGGGTATCAGGTACGTCCATCGACCGATGCCCCGCAAATGGAACTGGCCAAACTGGCCGCCTCGGTCAAGGCGGTGGGGCTGTTGCAGAACCTGATGGTGGTCGCGTGCGCGAAGGATTGATATGAGGTGTGTGCCGGTGGGCGACGGCGGTGGGTCATGGGCCAGTTGGTTGCGGCCGGGGTATGGCCGTCAAATGCACCTAAGATTCCCAGGCCACCGATCGCTATCAGCATGTAACGCCCCGAGGGGGCGTTTTGCGCATCTGGCAAAGAGAAAACGGTGCCGAGCGCGCGCGGGCTGGACGGATTCGCCGGGAGCGAATCCGGACCGCCGAATGGCTGGCCCTGGAGCGCTGAAAGGTTGGTTGCATCCAAGGCAACCGCGTAAGCTAGCTCCGCAAGCGCGGCCGCCGGCTGGATGTGGTCTGCATTCTGGCGGGCAATGGCGAGTCGACGCACTACCGCTGTTCGCCTTCGAACAGAGGTGGCGCGCTTCGATGCGATAAATAACCGACTGCAGCCCATTGACGACGCTCAGACGGCTTGAGCGACTGACCCCAAACTGCCTCCTACGGAGAGGCCAAGACACGCCCCCGCCGAGTCACCCCAGGAGACTGCCCCATGACCCGCTTGTACGCGCGACTGAAAGCAGCCTGCGACGCGTACCCAAGACGCTCTGCCACTATCTCGATGGATAGGCTTTGCTGGCTCAGCCATTGACTCGCTAATTGCATACGCAGCTCAGTCACGTATCGCAGCGGCGCGGTTCCAATGACGCTCTGGAACCGGTCTGCAAAGACCGAACGCGAGGTGTTCGATTCCGCAGCCAGCGCTTCAACGGTCCAGTCACGCCCTGGGTCTCTGTGCAGGGCAAGCAACGACAGCGATAGGCGAGGGTCTCGCATGGCCATGACCAGGCCCGAGGCTCCATCGCAACCGCGCTCGACCCAGTCACGGACGATCATCGCGGCGACTGCATCCGCCAGCCGGGCGAGTATGCCTGCATAGCCAATGCGTCCGGAGCACACCTCGCGCTTCATCGCGTCGACCATCGGCAACAGTCCAGGAAACGCAGTGGCATTGCCATCGGCCAACATCACCGCCGGCATCAACTTGCTCAACCCTTGCATGCCACCCAGATCGAACACCATGCATCCGTGGAAAAGCACTGCGCTTGGCACGGCATGGGTGCTCGGGCAGGTGTCTATCCCGCTCACCGCGTCACTCAGTGGGGCTGCGACTATCGTTTCCAGGCACTGGACGGGATGGTCCTCGCCCGACACCAATGCGTGGCCTTCTCCGCGGGGAAGAAGCACGACATCCCCGGCGGAGAGCACATGTTGGCTGCCGTCCGCGCCACGAAGAATCGCAGTGCCCACTGCCAGGTAATGGAAGTAGGCATGGCCTGGCTTCGGCGGAAATCCAAGCCCAAAGGTCGGTCCGGTCTGGATGCGTCGGTATTGCACGCCATGCAGCCGCATGCCGGTCAGCAGCTCGCTGATCAGGTCGGAAGACTGGGACGGGTGTGGAGGATGGCTCACTTAGGCGTCCCGGGGTTTCGATCAAAAATACAGGTTCGACAATCATAGATCATCCGGATCTGGCTCCCTAGACTCTCGGCTGCACCAACGCACTGGGATCTTTGATGAGCAATAACGTAGTTGACGCCGCGGACGCGCCTGATTCTGTGGCTTGGGATAGCGGGGAGCCGTCTTCATCGGCCTGGGTGGCCGTGTTTTCGCTGGCCATGGGTGTCTTTGGGCTGCTCACGGCGGAGTATCTGCCTGCCAGCCTGTTGACGCCGATGGCGGCGGACCTTGGGGTGTCGGAGGCGCTGGCCGGTCAAGCAGTGACGGTCACCGCGGTCGTCGCCTTGTTCGCCGGCCTGCTTGTGCCACGGCTGACCCGTTCGATCGATAGGCGCCTGGTGCTGTTGAGTTTCACCGGTCTGATGATCCTCTCCAACGCCTTGGTGGCGTTGTCGTCCAGCATGGGCGTTCTCCTGGTGATGCGCGTTCTTCTAGGCGTCGCGCTGGGCGGCTTCTGGAGCATGGCAGCGGCCGTGGCCATGCGGTTGGTGCCGCCCCAGCGCGTGCCTCGCGCGCTGTCCATCATCTTCAGCGGGATTGCGGTCGGCACGGTGGTGTCGGTTCCGTTGGGGAGCTACCTCGGCGGGCTGCTGGGCTGGCGCAGCGCCTTCTGGGCGGCGACGGCGGTAGGGGGGCTCACGTTTGTGTTCCAGTGGTTCACGCTGCCCCGAATGGCCCCACGCAAGGCGGCGACCCCGGAGTCGGTGGTGGGGCTCCTGCGCCGGCCAGGCATTGCAGTCGGAATGCTGGGGTGCGTTCTGGCGCACACCGGTCAGTACTCGCTCTTTACTTACATCCGACCCACGTTGGAGAGCCTGGGGCAGATAAGCGCTGATGGCCTGGCGCTGATTCTGCTCGGATTCGGTGTGGCGAACTTTGTCGGCACCCTCCTGGCCGGCTGGCTCATGGAGCGCAGTCTGAAAGTCACCCTGGTGATCATGCCTGCCTTGGTTGGCCTCGCCGCGCTAGGCATGGTGCTGTTGCCGGTGGGCGTTGGCGGGCTTTCGATCCTGGTCGCGCTCTGGGGCCTGGCCTTCGGTGGCGTGCCTGTTGCCTGGTCGAGCTGGGTCGCGCGTGCGGTGCCTGACCAGGCCGAGAGTGCCGGCGGGATGGTGGTCGCTGCGGTGCAGTCCTCCATCGCAGCGGGTGCCGCGTTGGGTGGCGTGGTGTTCGGGCTGGGCGGCATCGTTGCAGTCCTTGTCGTTGCCGCGGCGGTGATGCTCCTCGCCAGCCTGCTCATCGCGTTCCGGGTCAGGGTGAGCTCGTCGGCGTTGTCGGCAGGTCCGGCGTTTCATATCTAGGCGACCACACCAGGAATGCACGTCGGGAGTGAAGGACTGTCGATGTAGTCGGCGTCCTGTCTCCGCT
>Ga0308164_10004555_pt1 | contig 11665 bp, 10 predicted proteins | sample PhyTR2_FD_201031 | JGI IMG/M metagenome (GOLD analysis project Ga0308164, IMG submission 201031) | Phyllosphere microbial communities from UC Gill Tract Community Farm, Albany, California, United States - DLSLT.R2 | ecosystem: Host-associated > Plants > Phyllosphere > Unclassified | place: USA... | reverse complement strand
CTTGCTCATCAAGCGTCTGCCCGTTGAGCGCTTCCGCCAGCTCGTCATGGTCCTGCTCGCGCTGATCGCGACCGAGATGATCGTCATGGGTTAGTGGGAGGATTGTCGCGAATATCCTAAGTTTTGCAACAGAGTGCCCGACGCTTTTCTTACTCGTACGCAAATGTCGCAAAAGTCTGTTGCATAACTAATTTATTCCGATACAGTTATGCAACATGCTGATTGGCTACGCCCGTGTGTCCACCGATGACCAAGATCTCCGACTGCAACGCGCCGCGTTGAAGGATGCCGGATGCAAGCGGACGTTCGAGGAAAAGATCTCGGGCGCGAAGCGTGACCGGCCGGAATTGGTCAAGATGATCGAGCAGCTGCGCAACGAAGACACGGTCGTAGTGACGCGGCTCGATCGGCTGGCACGCTCCACCCGCGACCTGCTCGACATTGCCGAGAAGCTGAAGGATGTTGGAGCCGGCCTGCGCTCACTGGCCGAGCCCTGGGCAGATACGACTTCGCCAGCGGGCCGCATGGTGCTGACCGTATTTGCCGGCATTGCCGAGTTTGAGCGCGAGCTGATCCACCACCGCACTAGCAGTGGGCGGGTAGCGGCAAAGGCGAGGGGTGTACGCTTCGGACGTCCGCCCAAACTGACAACCGAACAGGTTGCCCTGGGCCAGCGACTGGTCGCTGAGGGAACCTCTGTGCGGGAAGCAGCCAAGCTGCTCAAATGCCACCACGCCACGCTCTACCGCGCGCTGACGGCCGATGCGCCGGGACTTGCCTGATGCCGATCCGTCCCGAACACGCCTTTCTTTATCCAATCGACTGGCCACAGCTGTCGCAGCACATTCGCTTCGGTAGGGCAAAGGGGCGGTGCGAGCATTGCGCACGGCCGCACGGGCAGCGGGTCTTCCACCTAGGCGACGGACGGTGGTGGGACAGGAGCCGCCTGTGCTGGCGCAACGGTAAGGGGCGGCGCGTACGGCGCCCCGTGGAGAACATTCTCTCGAAAGGCCGCTGGACGCCGGTCGTCCTGGCCTGTGCGCATCTCGACCATGACCCCAGTGACAGCGCGCTGCACCGGCTCGCAGCGCTTTGCCAGCGCTGCCACATGATCCATGACGGTCCCGAGCATCGGCGCCGACGCTGGATGAACGCGCATTACCGGCGCGCTCTTGGCGACCTGTTCTACGGCCCATATCCCATGCTGGGAGGCGACTGGATCACGCACACGCCGATCAGCCTGCGGGCTAATGCCCAGTTCGCGACTGTTTAAGCATTCCGGCAGAATTATTGCTTCGCTGAACGCCTTTTACGCACGTCAACAAACAACCTGTGCATGTGTGCGATATAATCCGTCCTAAGGACGGATTATATCGCACACAGCGTGAAACGTCAATCGGGCGCATGCTCTAAAGATGCGGCCTTCTTGACTTTGCGATAGCGTCCTATATGCTATGTCCTTAGGACATAGCATATAGGACGCTGCGTAAATGACGGAACGATTGCGCCCTTTCCAGCAACGCAAGCGGATGACGCAGCTTGCCGAGACCCTTTCCCGCGCGCTTATTCGACAGCCGAAGCCCGTCCTTTCTAATTATGATATTTTTCGCGAGCTCTGGGAGATATATCAGTCCGGCAGTGCTAAATATCTCCGGGGTGCGACACCAAGCCGTGACGTTTTTCGGCGAACACGCAGCCTGCTACGAAGCGAAGGTGTCATCCGCCAAGACAATGACTACGGCTCACACTGGCGGATCGTGGATCGCTCCGATGCTCCAGCCGAAGATGTTATTTGTTCGGTTGATCCATTCTGCCACATTGCCCATCTATCTGCTTTGCAACGGTACGGCCTCTCTAATAGACGTCCCGAGAGTCTCTTTCTTGTCGAGCCGATCCCAACTTTACGCCGTCAACTTGTACGTGAGCAAATGGAGGGTGATTATGGAGATAGCCTCGAAGATCCTGAGGCTGATATCGAACCAGCCAAGGCCGTAACCCATCCGGAGACCGTGCGCGGCCGGCCAGTTGCAATCGACACAACGAAGTTTGCCGGTGATCAGATCGCGATCAAGGGTAGCCTATCGAGGATCGCTACGATCGGGCAGACCTTTCTTGACACGCTTGATAGTCCTGACCGATGCGGGGGAATGTCGCATGTTCTCGACATCTGGACGGAGCATAGCCGAACCTACTGCGATGAAATTATTGAGCGGGTCGAGAGAGCCGAGAAGCCAATTTGGAAAGTCCGCGCTGGCTTTATACTAGAAGAACATATCGGCATCACCGATGCACGAATATCTGCTTGGGCGCGTTTTGCGCAGCGGGGCTCAAGCCGCGTCCTTGATCCGGGCAAGCCATTTGCACCGCAATTTTCAGAGAAGTGGATGCTATCACTCAATGTCTAACGGTATAGAAGAAGACAAACAAGTTACCGTCAATATTGGTGAATGGATTGAAAAGGCAAGGCTCGATCCTCAAGCCTATCTTGAAAGGCAGGTCACCGAGATATTCTTGACCGCACTAGCGATGACCAAACCTTTTTCTCACGAAATATTCCTCAAGGGCGGAATATTAATGGGAGTAGTCTATAAAAGCCCTCGACAAACCGGCGATGTTGACTTCACCGCCATTAGCGAACCAAATATGGAAATGGCTGAAGCCTTAAAGGCGGCACTCAACGATGCCTTTCCTAGAGCGGCAGCTAAGCTCGGCTATCCTGACTTAATGTGTAACGTCCAATCATCGCGTTATGAGCCCAGCGCTAAGATGTTTGCTAAGGCGACCGGCCCCCTGCTCGCACTTCGGGTCGGCTATGCGAAGCGGGGTGCCCCGCAAGAGAGGCTCTTCCGGGCTGGCACCGCCTCGGACGTGCTGGACGTCGACATTGCGTTTCGCGAGCCTGTGAACGCCATTCAGATTGTTCAGCTTGGCGAGGGAGTGACAATCCGAGCTTATTCGTTGCTTGATTTGATAGCGGAGAAACTTCGGGCGTTGCTCCAACAGCCCAAGCGTAATCGAAATCGCCGCCAGGATGTGTATGATATTGCGTCATTACTGGAAAGGTTTTCACTTGATGAAAGTGAGAAAACTAACCTTCTCGCTTTCCTACACGAAAAGTGCCGCGCACGTGATATAAATCCTGACCGCGATGCGCTTGGTCAGCTTGCCGTCAGGGATCGGGCCAAAAAGGACTGGAATACGCTTGGGCTAGAGCTTGAGGAGCTTCCAGATTTTGACCATTGCTTTGACATTGTTAATGAATTTTATCGCTCCCTCCCTTGGAATTGAGCCACTAGCCGAACCCAGCGTCGATAAACTCGGTGGTAGGCGAAACACGGCATATTTGTCTTAATGTACCAAACAGGGCTCGACTAAGTAGATAAATTGAGTGAGTTTTAACTCGGGGGAGCAGTAGAGCATGTGGAGTGATCGCGAAAGCGCTGAGGATTTCTTGAATTTTACCGAACTAGCGGACCAGATTGGTGCGCTTGCGACGACCAAGGAAATGCTCCCTCTCTCGATCGGCGTGTTCGGAACTTGGGGCACCGGAAAATCGACAGTGCTCAGGCTTGTCAGAGGCAAGCTGGAAAGCGGCGAGACACCGCCTCTCTTCATCGACTTTGATGCCTGGCTTTACCAAGGCTTTGACGATTCTAAAGCCGCGTTGATGGAGGTGGTCGCCGACACCCTGCTTAAGGCCGCTAAAAACGATGAAAAGCTGGTGGAAAAGATCAAGCGGTTCGCGTCACGCGTGAACTACTTCCGTGCAATCAGCATGGCCGCTGACTTTGGCATTGGGATGGCGTTCGGGGTCCCGCCAGGGCTGCTGACTAAGGCTGGTTCGGCGATCTCGTCGCTCGTCTCAGGTGGCGGCGGGGGCGACGAGGCCAAGGACCTGAAGGGTGTGGCAAAGGACGCACAAGAGGGCTGGTCGAAGCTAATTAAACCCGAGGAGGCAAAAACGCCGCCAAAGGAGATAGCTGCGTTCCGCAGGGAGTTCGGCGAGATTCTAGACGAACTCGGCCGTCCTCTGATTGTCTTCGTCGACAATCTTGACCGTTGCCTGCCGGATGTTGCGATTGGCACGTTGGAAGCCATCCGCCTTTTCCTCTTCCTGCCCGGCACCGCCTTCGTAGTCGCTGCAGACGAAGACATGATCCGCCATTCCGTGGCGAGGCACTTCAGTGATCCAAACGCGAAGCACGTTCACGACTACCTCGACAAGGTCATACAGGTGCCATTCCGGGTCCCCCGCGTTGGCGTCGATGATGTGCGCGCTTATATGTACTCTCTCTTCACCCAGAAGCTTGCGCCCACTGCGCTTGGCAACGTTCAGGCGGTATTGCTCGAAGCACTGCAGAATGCATGGGACGGGGCAAGTTTCACCGCCGACCAAATTGATGGTGTTGCTGGCCGTCCCGCCGGACTTCTTGAGATGCTCGGAACTGCTGACGGGCTAGCGCCGACCCTCACCACGGCGGACAAGATCGATGGCAACCCGCGCATCATCAAGCGCCTGCTCAACGCAGTGATGCTACGCAGATCGCTCGCAGCTACGAGGAAGATGAAGATCGACCTTGGGACTTTGGCGAAGCTCGCAATCTTTGAGCGCGGCACCGACGCCGACGCGACCCAGGCGCTTTACACGATGGTCATGGCCGGCGAAGAAGGCGCTGACCTCCAGCTCAGGGCCACCGAGGATCTGGGCGATGGCGTCAAGCGCCCGAATGCTCCAGCGGCATGGAAGGCGCACGAAGCGTTCATTGAGGAATGGCGCCGGCTGGAACCTCGCTTCGACGATTCAAAGGCATTGCAGCCAGCGCTGTTCCTCAGCCGCGACGTGATGGCCTCACCGGCCAGCTCTAGGACGAATGACAGCGTCGGAGCGGCCGTGAAGGCGCTCCTTAGTGTGACCAGCATAAACTCGCCGGCCGCTACCGACGTAATCGACCGTCTGAACGTCGACGAGCGCGTCGCTACGATGGCGGGGATGGTCGCGAGCCTGCGCGAGGGCGATTGGACCAGTAAGCTGCCCGGCATCCAAGGAGCTATACTGCTGGGCGAAAAGTCGGAAGGCGGGAAGCGCCAATTGCAGGCGCTGATTGATGACGTCCCGCAGGATACAATTAATTCAGGGGTGAAGTTCGCCTTACGGGGCAAGGGGTATTTAGGGGGCAAGTAGATGGGCACATCACAGTCTAAGCCATCGACGCCAGGCGGTTCACCGCTGGTCGCGCCTTGGGCGGATCAGGATCCGCCTGCGCCCGATCAACCGCAACCCGCGCCCGCTGTGCCAGACGTCCTATCGGCAGCGCCCCTGTCAGGAATGCGACGGGCGCTTAGAGAATACATGGGTACTGGCGACCCAGCAGCCGGCCGTCGTGCGCTTGGCCGGTATGCCCGGGCGATGGGGGGGCCGCGGGCGTCAGCCCGCCACGCACGGGCAGCACGAACGGGCGGCGCCGCCCTGTCGGCCCTAGCATCCGTCGCACGGGCGAACGGCGCGGCAGTTGTAGTCGCAGGATTCGACCTCGGAACCCTCGCAGGCCGGCCGCTAGAAGAGGCGATTACCGCAATTGTCGACCAATTCTGTCCACCGGGCATCCTCGACGAGGACGTGGTTCGATCAGCTATGGCCGAAGCGCTCTTCGAGGCTCTAGGTGATCAGCCAGTATTCGACCTGAACGCTGTGACAGACCACGTGGTGGTCGTGGCAACGGTCTGCTTCGTCGCCGAACTAGTTTTTGCAGCGGTTGCGTCGGAGCAAGGGAAGTCAGCCGAGAATGTACCGCCCGCGGTGGCGGTCCAGCGCGAGAACGCCTTACGTGACCTGGTCCGCGCAGCTGCAGACGAGATCGCGACGCCGATCGTCCAGCGGACCGGAGGGTCGTTGGCCCCAGCGGGCCTCGACGGGATCGTCGCCGAGATAACAAGCGCCGTTTATGGGGAAATGACCCGATGGTAGACCTCGCCATTCGGGCAACGCCCGTCACCGCCGATGCCGTTGCGGCGCACCGTCAGCCTAACATGATTGGTGTCCACCTGTTCGCCAGCGGGACACCAGACCTGCCGGGTCTGGGTGCAACGCTAGTAGACCGCGTGCGCAAACAAATTCCCAACGCACCAAGCGCGGCGGCTTGGGACTTCATGTCGATTGCAATGTCGGTGTTCGCAGCCGACCGGTTCGTTGTACGATCAGGATCGGCAAATGGCTGGACGCGCGTCATCGGGCTCGACGTTGCCGTTGTCGATCCGACTCCATGGACTGCTCAGGCGACGGAGCTGGCCGAAGCCCTTCGGTTTCTCACCGGCGACGTGTGGCACCTCACCTTCCGCGCCGGCGGGCTTGCGTGCCCGCACGTCCAGGGTCGGCTTCACGATCGCGACACCGTGTGCCTCTTCTCGGGTGGGCTAGACAGCTTTCTTGGCGCACTCGCGGCGCTGAACGGCGGTGCCCGCCCGCTTCTTGTCAGCCAAGGATCGACTAAGGAGATCGGACCGCAGGAACGACTGGCTGCTGCATTGGGACTCAAGGCGCACCGCTTCGAAGGTCGGGTGGCCGAGCGATGGCACCAACCATATGAAGGCTCGACCCGCGCTCGGTCGATCCTGTTCTTCGCCTACGGGGCGCTTGCCGCGACAGGCTGCGGGATCCGTGAGGTGCTAGTCCCGGAAAACGCACTGATTGCGATCAATCCGCCGTTCACGGACAGGCGGATGGGATCGCTCAGCACACGCACGACCCATCCACACTTCATGACTCTATTAAATGAGGTCTGGGCGGCGACTGGCGTTCAGGCGGAGTTGCGCAATCCATTTTTCGCGACCACCAAGGGCGAAATGCTAGCCCAAGGTCACCACCCACGACTGGCCGATCTCGCTGCCGAGACTTATTCCTGCGGCAAGGGCAAACGCGCAAACGGTCAATGCGGAAGGTGCGTGCCATGCTTGATCAGGCGGGCGTCGTTCCATAACGCAATGATGCACGACGGAACATTTTACTTAAATGAGCTACGAACCAGCTCACGCAACGACGACGTCTTAGCAGCGAGGCATGCCGTGGCCGCACATGGTAATAATAGTCCAAGCGAGTTCGGCCGGTGGGTTGCTCGGGCTGGCCCGCTCCCCGCGGACGCTGCAGCACGCGCACTCACGATTAACGCCGTCGGCCGCGGGTTAGCCGAGCTCGGCACCATGTTTGGCACGGTGCGATGGCGCTAATCGACTTCCACTGCCATCTCGACCTCTATCCCGATCCAGCAGCGACCGCCCGCAAGGCTGCCGACGACGGCGTATACGTCCTGTCAGTAACGACGACGCCGAGCGCGTTCGCCGGAACTTCGGCGCTCGCGCCGGAGGGCGGCAGGATCCGCACCGCACTCGGTTTACACCCGGAACTGGCAGCCACCCGTCGACACGAACTACGTCTCTTTCACGACTTACTGCCTACCACCGAATACGTCGGTGAGGTTGGCCTCGACGGCTCGAAGCCCCACCGTGACACACTGACAACGCAGGCCGAAGTTCTACATGAGATCCTCGACGCCTGCGCCGCAGCCGGAGGCCGCATTATCTCCCTCCACAGCCGCGGCGCCGTCGAGATGCTGCTCGACATGTTAGAGTTCGAGCCACTTGCCGGGACATTCGTGCTTCATTGGTTTTCAGCAAAACGCCCGATAATCGAACGCGCAAACAGCCTTGGATGCTGGTTTTCGGTTGGGTCGGGCATGATGGCCAGTAGGTCCGGACGCGATGCCGTAGACGCAATGCCAATCGACCGTTTGCTGCCTGAGACCGACGGACCGTTTGGCATGGCAGAAGGCATTCCGCTCGCCCCTGGCGGTAGCGGTTCGGTCTACCGTGATCTTGCCCGACTGAAGGGCATCTCCACTAACAGCGCTGAGCGCCTAATGACCGAGAATTTCCGAAGATTGGTTGCGCCCGCCCAACTGTAATTACCAAACGGAGAATGGAAGGTCCTTCCATCGAGCGGTTGTGACGCTCACGTCGGCCATTAGTCGGGGCCAAAAGGTAGACCTTTTTACCTCAGCTTTCCGCGTTTTGACGGTGTCAGAACCCTCCGGTTTTGACACTTCAGGCCGAGAACGGTACCTACGCACCTCGATGGTGGCATTGGCGAATGTTTGAGTGGATCGTTAGTCGGTAGGGGTGGTCGATCAGTTAGACTGACAACTTTGCCAGACCATCGTAATGAAGAGGCGCCATCTCTTTAACCATTTCCAAAATGAACGTTACGTTCTTTTGGCTCTCCGCAACAATAGCAGGATCAAATCCTTTTCCTGTCCGGTGAGAATGGTCATTCGTAAACTTATATATTGCGGTCTTTTTATCTTCGTCGAACGTTACCGCCTCAAGCTGCTTGTACATCGTGGCCGTGGATGGAGAATGGAATTCCAGGAACGTTTCAAGCAGTTTTCTGGCGACGTTCGGAATATGATAACAGGCAGCGATCGTTCCATTTGATTTAAACGTGTAGAGCGTTTTGAACAGGAAGTGATATTCGGTAGGATGATCGATCAGCATTTGGTCAAGCGACTCGATACGGGCGACGCGATTATCCTCAGTCTCGGCGCAAATAATCATGTAATAGGAAGCGGCCTTCTTGGTTTGCTTAAGCCAATCCAGAAGGAGCTTTAGAAACTCAAAATTGTGAGTAAGCAAAAAAACCTGCTTCGCGTCCTTAACGGCATTTTTGAGACTGGCGAACGCCTGATAGATCGCCGAGGAATCTAGGCTAGAAATAGGGTCGTCGACGACAACAATGCCTTCAGTCACGTCAAATTCGTGATCGCCGAGTTGCACGACGAAATAAAGAAAAGCGATCGCCGTTTTCTCTCCCTCGCTTAATCGCCGCGCCGATTTACCGCGGCGGAGAACGCGATAGCCTTCGTCGTTAGACTGAAACTCCAGGTCAGTACGGCCGAGAAAATCGCGTAGCCGCGTGGTCATTTCCGCACCACCGGCGTGTTCGCTCGAAACTTTTGCCCGCTTCTCCTTCGCGGAGTTTAAAAGCGCTTCCATGCCGCGCGCATCGTCAAGACCGGGAGCGCCGTCTTTCAGCTTCTTCGCCTCTGCTTCAAGCTCCCTGACCTGTTGATCAAACTCGGCGGCTGAACCGGCAATCTCAGCCAGATAATGCCTTTCCAGCATCTCTCGGGCTCTGGCCTTGGCGGCATCAAACTGCGCGGTCTTGATGTCATGACGCTGGAGAATGCTGTCGAGTTGATTGGCGGCAGCGCCTAGCGCCTCGGTTTCAATAGAACCGTCGGCCTCGAAGGCGGTTGATCGGCGGACGAGTTTGTCGGCAAGGATCGTGTCAAGCGCGCCAAGCTTTTTGAGGCAGGCAGTTCGGGCGTCCTCAAACGCGGCTGACGCGATCTCATAATCTTTCCAAAGTTCGCTGTAGAGCGTCTGTTGGGCAGGGAATTGAAGAGCATTCAATCTTTCGGCGAGCGTGCAACCACGCGCGATGGCCGCTTCGATCTCGACTTTGAGAAGCTGGTCGGCCGCGCCGAAATGCTGGGCAAGTGCTTCGATCCGTGCCGGTGGGATGGGCTGGACGCAGTATTCGCATACCTCTGAGGAATGGTCGCGGTGAAGCCTGATACCTTCCTCGACCCACTTCGAAATATCGGGGTTTGCGACAAGGCGCTGAAGGGCTCCCTCCTGTGCAGTCTTTGGTGTCAGCGCGATAACTAAATCAGAAAACTGACGTAGGGCGTCCACGAAAGGCACCGGCTCTGCCTGTCCGTCACGCAATTGAAATGGCAGCGCAAAACCCGACACCGGGGCGGCCTGCTTCTGCCGCAAGGTAGCACGGCTGACCTCAAGCTCCTCCTCGGAGTATGCCTTCAGCGGCTGAAGCCGGACAAAATCCTTTTCGGCGTCGGGCTTGCGGTAGCTGCGAAGCGAGGCCCCGCTTGTGGCTTCGCCAATCGTCTTTGCCACTGCTGAGAAGATTTTACCCTTCTCGGTCGCGGCCTTACCTATCGTGGTCGCGATCTCGCCAATGCGTGCGGAGCGGGCATCATAGATCGATTGCTCCCGGCGCACTTCCTCCGCGAGAGCCTTATTCTCGACGCCCACAATTAGGATCGGACGTAACGGGCCGTCAAATTTCCCAATATTCGCTTCGACGTAATCTGAGTTAAAGACTCGGATTTTCCGAGTGCTCTTTTGCCCTTTGCCGATCGCGCCGCCTTCCGCATCAACGGCAAATTCTAATAGTGGATATTCGGGATGCGCCCCGCTGTTCAGCGCAGTGAAAAATCTCGATAGTGTAGTTTTGCCTGCGCCATTTTCTCCATAGATCAAGTTATAACGAGAAAATTCTTTGAGGCCTAAAACCTGAGCGTAATCGCCAAAGACTCCCAAGTTTCTTATTTTTTTAATGGCCGTAAGCACTCTTGTTCTCCCCCCGTGCTTCTTGCCCATCCTTTGAGAAGATAGGGCTGGCCGTTGTCTACATCGACCTTAGCAGTGTTCTCGCCATATTCACCGGGCGGTCCAAGGACAATCGCCACCCGGAATTCCATTTTGCTGATTTCATCGGGCGGTGGCAGTTCAAAACGCTCCGGAAGATGGCGTAACTGATGCGTGTAGTAGAGCCATACATCGTTCCCTTTGAGCAGCACCAAGAGCTGCCGGACCCGTCTCGCGAGGGCGATATCATTGGCCGGGGTAGGCTTAGCGCTCCAGTCCCGCTGCGACCACGTTAGCGCGGTCAACAACCGGATTAGCTCTTCAGCATATTCGCTGGTTTCGCCTGAAAGCTGCACGTCGACCTGAACGGTCAGGTCTTCCGAGTGCCCCGCGTCGTGAATGAGCTGGCCCTCATCCATCGTCGCATAGGCAAGGTCTTTATCGAAGCGTGGAATGACCCGGTCCTGAAACAAGTCGTCTAGAACACGATCCATTACCTCTTGTGGCGGTACCAGCTTCGGCACGTCGATCGCGAAGGCGACCTGATCACGTGGGACACCCAAATAATTTGCGATCAGGTCCAAGGTCGCGATGGAGATCGTCGCGTTCTTGTTTTCGATCGAGCGGAGCATCCGCTCGCTGACGCGGACGGCATGCGCCATCTCTTTCTGGAGCGATCCCTTCGCCAGTTGCTCCCTTAGCTTTTTGATTAGGGTTCCGTTTGGTGTGACCTTCTTCATCGTGACCTCTGCGGTTGTTCTCTCCGCAAGGCTACATGGTTTGCCCGTAAGCGGGTCGGCACGCGAGCGGCAATGAGCGGCAGGCGACCGGCAAGCGCGGGTGATATCGCGCAAGGCAGACTGCGGGAGTTGGAAGCCCTGAAGCGTTCGCGCTGCATTGCTAGTTCTTGGAACTTAGCGCGTTAGCCCGTCAATCGTGATGCCTCAGACTAATTCACCCGGAGCCGCTTGAATAAGATCGAAAGGCTCTCGCCATTAGGCCAACATAGCAATTGTGACACGGATCACCAGCGATGGTCGGGCGCAGGAAGATAGACCTTTTTTCCTCACTTCGCCGCGTCCGTGCCAGTGTCAGAACCGAGCGGTTGTGACGCTCATTGCGGCCGAAATCTGGGCAAAAAGGTAGACCTATGTGCCTCTGGCCGTGGCAATCGTAGACCACCACAGTAGAAGCTTGGAAGGCTTCGACCTTAATCGGAATA
>Ga0308164_10004554_pt1 | contig 11665 bp, 9 predicted proteins | sample PhyTR2_FD_201031 | JGI IMG/M metagenome (GOLD analysis project Ga0308164, IMG submission 201031) | Phyllosphere microbial communities from UC Gill Tract Community Farm, Albany, California, United States - DLSLT.R2 | ecosystem: Host-associated > Plants > Phyllosphere > Unclassified | place: USA... | reverse complement strand
GCGAGAATGCTATCGACGGCGCGCTCGCGTTCCGCTGGTGAATGGTCGCTCATAGTCATTCCGACTTGTTCGCCATCTAGAATCATTTGGAGATCCCCTACCTGGGGATCGCCAACGCAGGGTATGCCGCAACCCAAATATTCCGCCAATTTGGTCGGTGCGCGGGCAAAGTTCGAAAATGCATCGATCATTAGCACCACCCCGACGTCCATCCGCCGGACATGATAGGGGACGTCGGCACGAGTTGCGGCAACCACTTCATACCGATCTGCAGAAACGCCCGCCTTATACAATGCGTGGCGAACCTCGTTCTGTTGGCTACGATTGATAATTAACATCCTGGCGCCCGGCAGTCGGCGTTCGAACGCCTTATACAACTCGATCATTTCATCGAATCTATACCAAGCGCCAATCTGTCCGACATAGCCGACGATAAACGGCGACTCAGGCTCGCTCGTATCAGCGGGAGTAAATTTACCAAGGTCGGCGCACGTCGGGATAACCGTTATGGGTGCTGTGGGATGGCCGAACCGCGGATCTGTACGTAGCCGCTCGACAGAAGCGTGCGTCAACGTAACAATATGGTCGGCACGGCGAAACGCCGCCCTTTCTAACCAGCGCAGCGTTCGCTCGACCGTGGAATTTGCTTTGATTATTCCGCCTTCGATGCGTTCATCCGTCCAAAATCCGCGAATATCGAAAACAAGCTTCCTTCCGCCAACGATTAGCGCAGGCATCAACATAATTGCGCTTAACAAGCTGCGCGCATGGCACAGCTTCACCCGATAGCGACGCGCGACTACCGCAGCGGTTGCTGAAGCCCGTAACATATCATAAACTGTTGAAACGACCTTAGGCCGTTTATGGTAGCGTTGCGGGTGCCAGATTATGCCTGCGGCATCTAACTGCTTTCGCAACTGCTCTATATCCTCGAACCGCCTTGTGTCATTAGGCTTTTCGAAGCTAATTAGATGCACAGCGAACTCATTTGCCAGTGGCGTTAGATAGGCAATGACTTGGCTTTGCCCTAATGGCTCTAACATACCGTCGTAGCTCATGTACAGCGACGCCGGACGGTGCGTGGAGGAATTATTCACAGTACAGTATTACCCCGACGGTTAATAAGAATATAAGCATATTTCATATTCGATCATTTCACCCGATCCGAATATATGGTCCCGCGTTAGGCTACAAATATGGGCTTTAGAGATACCCCGTACATACTAATCCGCTCGCGCCCCGCTCCCCCGCAAAGCCAGCAGGATACCCCCGTCAATCATCTAACAGCCCTACACCTTACCACCCGCATGGTCAGTCATGCCTACTGCTTGCCAGCGGCGCGTTAGGGTATATGCCAAACCAAATCCCTTCGACGGACTATGGAAGGACGACCTCAAGGGCCTCTCCTAGCATAGCCCCTGCGCCACAGACCAAGGTTTGATATTGTGACCCCTTACTTCGTGTTGCTAGGCATATGGCTCATCGGCACCATTCAATTTTCGTCAAGGGCGCGTAACGGTCACGAGGGCATCTTATACGGTGTGGCACTTGTTTTTACGATACTGATGGTGGGCTTGCGATACCAAGTGGGGGGCGATTGGGCCACGTATGAAACCATGTACAACGACATCGCGTTGCAGACCTTAGCAGACGCACTACGATTCACCGAACCGGGCTACGCATTCCTGAACTGGATATCCGCCAAGGTTGATGGTGGCGTTTACGTCGCCAACTTCGCTTGCGCCCTGATCTTTACCTTGGGCCTCTCGAGCCTGGCGCGCAAACAGCCGAATCCTTGGCTGGCCATGACTGTGTCCGTACCTTATCTCGTGATCGTCGTCGGCATGGGATATACTAGGCAGGCGGCTGCGATCGGCGCGATATGCTGGGCGATCTCGACTGCAAGGCATGACCGGGTCTGGCGGATCATTGCCAAGGTCGCGTTTGGGGCGCTGTTTCACAAGACGGCGATCCTCTTCCTGCCCATCCTGCTTGCACCCGTAGCTAAGCGCAATTTCCTGTTCGGGATCCTGGGCTCGATCGCGTTCCTCGCCCTTGCAGCCATCGCACTCGGCGGCTCTTCGGATCGCCTCGTCGCAAATTACGTCAACAGCGACTATCAATCCAGCGGTGCAGCCATCCGCATCGGAATGAACGTGCTGGCCGCCGTGGTCTTTTTTGCTTTTCGCAAAGATTTCATGATCCCACCCCCCGAAAAACTAATCTGGACGATCATCTCCGGTCTGGCCGTACTGTCGATTTTCGGCCTGCTCTTTTCGTCATCATCGGTCGGCATTGATCGCCTTTCGCTGTTCCTGATACCACTTCAAGTCTTTGTATATGGCAACATCCCATCGCTTCCGAACTTTGCCCAGAAATCACGTATTACGACAACTTTTTTGATCATATCTTACAGTTTTGCAGTTCAGTATGTTTACTTCGCCCATGGGTCTTTTTCCTATACTTGGCTGCCTTATCGTAACATATTGATTGCCGACACTTCGGGCGAGGTTTGACCACCGCCGCAGCCATTCTGCCCGGCGCAAAACATGGTCTGCCCGTGGCAGCGCATACCTTGGCCATGCGTCTTGCCCCCTCCCCCTTTCTGTCCCTAGAGCCGGCTCGATTTTTCAGGAGTGATCGCATGCGCGTTCTTGTTACCGGCGCGGCCGGGTTCATCGGCTTCAACGTCAGCCGTCACCTGCTGGCGCGCGGCGATACCGTGCTCGGCATCGACAGTCTCAACGACTATTACGACGTCACGCTGAAGCATGCGCGGCTGGCCGAGCTCGCCACTCTCGGTGAGGGCTTCGCGTTCAAGCAGGTCGATTTCTCCGACCATGTCGCGCTCGATGCCGCGCTATACGGCGAAGCGTTCGACCGGATCGTCCATCTCGGCGCACAGGCCGGCGTCCGCTACTCGATCGAGAACCCCCGCGCGTATCTCCAGGCGAACCTGGCCGGCCATCTCAACATGATCGAAGTCGCCCGGCACCGGCAGGTCGAGCATATGGTCTACGCCTCGTCGTCGTCGGTCTATGGCGGCAACGACACGCTGCCGTTCCGCGTCGAGGACCGCGTCGATCAGCCGCTGTCGCTCTATGCCGCCACCAAGAAGGCGGACGAATTGATGAGCGAGACCTATGCGCATCTCTACCGCATTCCGCTGACCGGGTTGCGCTTCTTCACCGTCTATGGCCCCTGGGGCCGCCCCGACATGGCGATGTGGCTGTTCACCAAGGCGATCTTCGACGGTCGGCCGATCGACGTGTTTGGCGAGGGCAACATGCGCCGCGATTTCACCTATATCGACGACATCGTCACCGGAATCATCGCCTGTGTCGACAATCCGCCTGCGGACGATGGCGCGCTAAAGGCGGGCGGCAGCGTCAGCCCGCACCGCATCTACAATATCGGCAACAGCCGCTCGGAAGATCTCGGCGAGATGATCTCGCTGATCGAGCAGGCATGTGGCCGTCCGGCCGAGCGCCGGCTGTTGCCGATGCAGCCGGGCGACGTGCGCGACACCTTTGCGGACATCAGCGCGATCCAGCGCGATCTGGGGTATGAACCCCGCACCACGATCGCCGAAGGCGTGCCACGTTTCGTACAATGGTATCGCGACTATCATGGACTTGAGCATCAGGCCTGACCGACAACACTGTATAAACCCTTTCGCTATAGTCGCCTTTCGACACCAGACTTTTACGACAAGCGCGACATATCCATTTTGAATGTAAGTCGGAACTTGTCGTAAGGCGCGGAGTTCCGGTTCCTGCGATCTTAAGCGGTCAAAATTCGGGAATTTGCCGTGATTTTACGTGACAACGTAAACCATCCCGGTTTATAGGGTTTGCAACATTAGGTTCTCCGATTCCTAGAAAAAGGGGATGAAGGCATGAAATTAAAGTCTCTTTATACGGCAATGGCGGCGCTTTCGCTCGTCGCTGCGCCGAGCATCGCCGCAGCGGCACCCGTCGCTACGCCCTTGACGCAGCCAGCGACCGAGTCGGTCGATGGTGATAACGCGTTGGCCGGTGGTGGTTTCATCATCGCTGCGTTTGCGGTCGTTGCAATCGGCCTGGGCGTCTACGTCGCTGCCGATTCGGACGATTCGCCCAACAGCCCGTGAGCTGATTTGGTTGTGTTCGGTAAAAGGCTCGGGTGGTTCGCCATTCCGGGCCTTTTTCTTGTCTGCACACTCTAATCGTTTGATCACCTATGCCTTCGATCAAGATCGGGCTCGGACTGCTGGGATGTCTTGCATGTGCAGCGGTCGAACCGGCGAATTGTTGGCCGACTATCCAGACCGCATCCAGGCCCACCGCGACGGCGAGTACGCTTGTCGATACGGCGCTTGGTGCCATCCCCGCTTGGGCGCTGCCCGGCCGCGAGGAAGATGGCCGGGTCGAACGCATTGCCTTTCGCCTTGCGGTTGCCGGCCGGGCGCGGTGCGAGATCCTGGTACCGACGCTTGGCCTTGTGCTTCAGCATCTTTCGCAATTCGAGCTGGCCGACCGTCCCGGCATGATCACCAGCCACTCGCTCGATCGAGGACCTGGCGTCGTCGTCGTCGTCCCGGATAGTCCGGCAGCCGCAGCCGGAATTCGTCCCGGCGACATAGTGACGGCGATCGACGGGCGCGCACTGCCACCTGAAACCGCGCTGTCCGCATCGTTCGATGCGTCCCGCGCGCATGCCCGCGCCGATAGTGTACAGGATCTGCTGGAGAACACGGGTACCCGCCGGTTTACGATCACGCTGCTGCGCAAGGATAGCATACTGGTCGCCGACGTGATTCCCCTGCCCGCCTGCCCGTCGCATGCCCACCTCGCGCGCTCGAACCAGCGCAATGCCTATGCCGACGGACGCCATGTCTTCCTGACAACCGGCCTGTTGTCGCGGCTCGGCAATGACGACGAGCTCGCCTTCGTCATCGCGCATGAAATGGCGCACAACACCCTGCGTCATGCCACGATCATGCGGGGGGGCGATGTGAAACATGGTCTCGGGCGGACGCTGGGACGAAGCGGCCGGATCATACGCGAGACCGAGCGCACGGCAGACGCGCTTGGCGGCGCGATGATGCTCGATGCCGGCTTCGATCCCGTCAGGGGCGCCGCGATACTCAAGCACCTTGGCGGGGGCGATCTGGGTCTCGACCTGTTTGCCGCGCATGATTCCGCGGGCAAGCGCATCGCCGCGATGCGCGCCTTGGTGAGCGCACGGACCCCGCGATGAGCCGACGCGATTTCTATCAGGTTCTCGGCGTGCCCCGCACCGCGTCGCCCGCCGACATCCGCGCCGCCTTTGTAAGGCTCGCCAAGCACCACCATCCCGATCATGCCGGCGATGCAGGCGATCTACCGGGGCGTTTGCAGGAGGTGCAGCATGCCTATCGCTGCCTGTCGGATGAGCGCGCACGGGCAACGCATGATCGGGCGCTCGACGACAGCGAACGCCTCCATTTTGCGCGACAGCGTCGCGTGCAGTGCCGTCTTCACCGCTTCGATGGGCGGCACCCTCATGCGCAGCCACGCCCCCAGCCGGATCCTCAATCCCGTCTTCGGCGCATCCGCTGGCGATCACTGCTGATCGCGACGGTAAGCATGACCATCCTCGCGCGCCTGCTCACCCTGGTTGGCTGATTATTTCGCGCCGAAACCGGTGACCATGATCCCAACGGTCCGGATCGCGATCAACAGGTCGAGCCATGACGAGAAGAACTTGATGTAATAGAAATCATAGTGGAGCTTGACGTGTACGTCGTCGAGCGCTGCCACATGCCCCTGGTTGACCTGCGCCCACCCCGTGATCCCGGGCCGCACGATATGGCGATAGGCATAAAAGGGCAGTTCATTCTCGTACCAGGTCGACAGCGATACGGCTTCCGGTCTCGGACCGATCCAGCTCATCTCACCGCGGAGAATGTTGACGATCTGTGGAAGCTCGTCGATCCGCGACCGTCGCAGGAACCGGCCGATCTTGGTGATGCGATCATCGGCATCGCGCGTGATCGCCGAATGGCGCGCAGCGGCGTCGCCGGTCGTCGCCACCTGCTCCACCATCGTGCGGAACTTGATCATGTCGAACGGTATGCCGCGATACCCCATCCGACGCTGGCGAAACAGGATCGGCCCGGGCGAACTCGCGCGCACCATCAGCGCGACGAAGATCAGCGGCAGTATCAGGATCGGGAGCAAGACGATGCTCGCAACTATATCGAGCGTCCGCTTGACCCCCCGATAGCCGAGCCCCGGCAGCAACGACCCGAAGCTGTTCTCCGAGAGGTGTTCGATCTGGACGCGCCCCGTCAGCGACTCCCGCAGCTGTTTGGTATGGTAGACGGGTATTCCGGCCAGCGCGGCCTGCGCCAGCATGCGCTCCCATTCGGGCGAGTGATCGGAGCGCAGATCGACGACGATCGATGCGTTGGGATCGTTCGGGACAATCGGTTCGACAAGCCTGATCCAGTCGACGTCGGGCGTATCGGCGACAATGCCGGTCTTGCCGGCAGGGACATAGTACATGCGCTTCGGTTCGGCACGCTGGTTGAAATAGCCCAACAGAAAGGTCACGCCGACCGAAGCGAGATAACCTACGAGCAGCATAGACCCGCTATAGCTGGCCCGTGAAATCAGCAGCGCGGCAGCCGCAACCCCGAACGTCGTCGAGAAGGCAGGCAGGATGAAGCCGAACGCGCGCGCGCCCGGATACACCGTCATCCTACGGAAAAGGAGCAGGGCCAGAACCGCCGCAACCAGCGAGGTCAGCTGCGTATTGACCGTGCTCGCAAGATCGAGGGACAATGTCCCGAACGTTATCAACGGCGCAACAAGCGGTACGAGATAGGCGGTCAATGCGACCAACAACAGCGGCCTCAGCAAGCGAACGTCTGTGTGACTCGCCCGCGTTGATCGCCCATGATCGCCCATGATCAGCAACACACACCTCATACCCGAGCCCGGGGCCCGAATGCCGTAGTTTCAAGGGGTCGCAACAGAGCCGCCCCGCCCCGCAAAACCACGCCCCCCTATGGCGCAGGGTATCGTCCGGCAAGACGCAGAAGCTTACAAATTCCCGTATTCTAAGACAAAGTAGAGTATCTACAGCGGAGGCAGTCAAGCAGGCATCGACCGCAAATGACCGATTAACCGTCCGGGTTTCGGTCAACGCCAGATGATGACCACGGCATATACTGCCGTAAGCATGTCGCGCAATAACGGTGCTGGTTGCGGCCATACAATCTGCCGATAGCATCATGCAGCCCGATCGTGCGGGACTTTTGTCGTAGACCGATGCGTCATCTAGAACAATGCGCCTCAGCCATGGCTGCACTTGCCACAAGAAAGAGTCAGAAAGAAAGTCGTACCGACCCGGCTGATCAGCCGGGCGTTCAAAACCCTACGCTGATACGAACCGCCCCCCTCCAGGTTCACCAAAGACCGGTTAATACATTGTCTTACAAAGAATTTTTTGGCATAGTACGCCGAACGTCGTACCCCTGCACTCATGACTTTCTCGCCGCAATTACGTCCGAATGTACATTGTTTCGATAACAGTTATAGAAGAACCATGATGAAACATGATCCGATGTCCACAACGGCGTCCCGATGATTGCGATAACGCGCGAACATATTGCTTATGCTATCATCGCCATCATCGTGATAACCGCGGTCCCCATCCTCATCCACATGCAGATCAAGCGCCACCGCGACCGTCTGCGCAGGCGCGGGATCAAGCGCCACGGGCATTGACTCCTAGCCCTTCCTGCCTAGCAGTCCTCCGCGACACGATGTTCGATCGCAGCGGTCGTAGCAGCACCTGTCCTCGCCCTGAATTGCCCCATCCCAGAGCCCGCGAGATGGATTGAGCTTTCCGGAATCCACTACGTCTTCCGAACCTGTGATAATGTCGCTAGAGCCAACCCCTTCGAGCGATGTGAAAGACGAGTATACATGCTGGGGATCAAAGCCGGAGCTTGGCGTAGTTCCGCACACTTCTATTTGGTCGCAGCATTGATCGTCGCGACGGCGTTGCTGGGCGGTTCCTCGCGTCCCGATGCCGGCGCGCTGCTTCTGTTGCGTCCCGTCGTCGTGGCGCTGCTCGGTGGCGTCCTGCTGATCGCGGGCGGTGCCGATCGGGCGATCGCGCGCGCGCCGGTGATATTCCTCACGCTTTTCGCCGCCACCATCGCTGTCCAGCTCGTCCCGTTGCCGCCACAGATATGGCTCGCGCTGCCGGGGCATGGCCTGTTCGCACCGTCGTTCGATCTTGCCGGACCGGCGGCAGGATGGCGCCCGATTTCGCTCTATCCCGATCTCACGCTCAATGCGCTCATCGCGCTGTTGCCGGCGCTGGTCGTCATTCTGGGCTATGTGCGGCTGAACCCTTCGCAGCGACTAAGCCTCTTGCCATGGCTGGTCGCGATTGCCGCGATCAGCGCCATGCTGGGCCTTGTCCAGATCCTCGGCGGCGGGAACAGCCCTGCCTATCTCTATCGCCCGACATCGCAGGGCCTGCCCGTCGGGCTGTTCGCCAACCGTAACCATCAGGCGGTCTTCCTCGCGCTGGCGTTGGCGCCGCTGAGCGTCTGGGGATTGCGTGGCAGCGGCAAGGTGGCCTTGCCGATCCGCGTGGCGTTGGTGGTCGGCGGCCTCTTGCTGTTCATGCCGGTCATCATCCTGACCGGGTCGCGCTCGGGCCTCATCATGGCGTTCGGCGTTCTTTTGCTGCTGCCGTGGATCCTCCGGGTCAGCTTGAAGCGTCGGCTCGGGAATACGCGGTCGCAGATCGTGACCTATGCCGCGCTTGCGGTCGTCCTGCTGGTCGTGGCGGTGATCGGCTACATGGTGTCCAGTGATCAGGCCACCTCGATCAGCCGCCTGCTCGACACCAACGAACTGCGCGCCGAAAAGCGCATATTGGCCGCCCCGGTGATGATCCAGATGCTCAAGGACTTCTTCCCGGTCGGCCTTGGCTATGGCGCGTTCGAACCCGTCTTCCGGGCCTATGAGCCCGATGCGCTGCTGACCCCGACCTATTTCAACCGCGCGCATAACGACCTGCTGGAACTGGCGATGTCAGGCGGACTGTTCACCATCGCGGTGATGCTGGTGTTCGCCGGCTGGTTCATGCATCGGTGCATCGTCCTGGTTCGCAGCAATGAACGCGGTCTGCCGGCGATCTACGCGCGGATGTCGGCGGTGGTGATCCTCGGCCTGATCCTGGCGAGTATCACCGATTATCCCGTTCGCACGCCGCTGATCACGGCGGTCTTCACTCTGGCCTGCATGTGGCTCGAAAACGGCTATCGCAGTTCGCCCAAACTGCTTGAAGGCGAAGGGTGAATTGCAAAATGTGCAGCATATCGCTAGGCACCCGGCAGCCTCGTGCGCCCTGCACGGTGGGGATTTGATACGTATGAATATTCGGCTTGGAGTAGCGGCGTTCCTTCTGCTCCTTTCCGGGGGATGTGCATCCCCCGACAAGATGATCGGGCGCTCCGATCTCACGGTCATGGAGTTCTCCGATCTTCCGGCGCCAACCGATGCCGACCAGATTCTGGAGCGCAGGCCCTATCTGATCGGTCCGCGCGACAAGGTGGTGATCGAGGTCTACAACGTCCCCGAGCTGACCCGCACGCTCCAGGTGGACGCCAACGGCCAGATCTCGCTGCCTTTGCTTGGTACGATAGATGCAGCGGGCAAATCGCCGGCCGAACTGTCGCGTCTCATCACCGCCGGCCTGACGGGGCGCTTCGTTCGCAACCCGCAGGTGACCGTGAATGCCGATACGACCAACCAGATCATCACCGTCGATGGACAGGTGAAGACTCCGGGCCTGTATCCGGTCCTCGGCAAGATGACGCTGCAGAAGGCGATCGCCTCGGCGCAGGGCGTGACCGACTATGCCAATACCAACTACGTGGTCGTGTTCCGCAAGGTCGGCGATCGTCAGATGGCCGGGGTCTATGACCTGCGCGCCGTCCGGCGCGGCCAGTATGCGGATCCCGAGGTCTTCACGAACGATATCATCTTCGTGGGCGACGACGCCAACCGCCGCCTGATTCAGACCCTCATCAGCAGCGCTGCGCTGTTGAGCGGTCCGCTGATCGCCATCCTGAACTGACCGCTCGAGAATTACGGATACATCGCATGAACAGGATGATCGAGCAGGGCGTCGGGGCCGCGGACGCAACCGCGCCGCGAACAATGACGCCACATCTTCAGGAACGATCGGCGCCGTCGGCTCTGGCCGAGATACTGTCGGTCATCCGACGTCGGCGCACGTTGATCGCGGTCATCATCTCGGCGCTGCTGGTGGTCGGGCTGCTGTTTTCGCTGCTCGCAACGCGCAAGTACACCGCGTCCGCGGTGCTCGAGATCCAGCGCGAGACCGGCAGCTTCGTGAAGGTCGAAGGCGCGACCAGCAGCGACAATATCGCCGATCAGGAATTCTATCAGACGCAATACGGCCTGCTGAGCTCGAAGTCGCTCGCCGAGCGGGTCGCGAACGATCTGGCGCTGTACAGCAACACCGACTTCCTCAAGGCGGCCGGTATCATCGAGGACGATGATGCGGCGACGCCGACCACCGCGATCTCCGCGCAGGACCGTCGGAACCGCACCAGCGCAGCGGCCGCCTATCTTCTTGCCCGCTTCAAGGTCGAACCGGAGCGTTTCTCGCGTCTGGTGACGATCGAATTCACCGGGACCGATCCGGCCCTCACCAAGCGTGTCATCGACACCTGGAGCACCGACTTCATCCGCATGACGCTGGCGCGCCGCTACGATGCCACGTCCTATGCGCGTAACTTCCTCGAGCAGCGCCTGGTCCAGCTGCGGTCGCGGATCAACGACAGCGAGCGCCAGCTGGTTGATTACGCGTCCCGCCAGGGCATCGTGAACCTGCCTGCCAGCACGACCGGGGGCGAGCGCTCGATCGTTGCCGAGGATCTTGCCAACACCAATGGCGAACTCGGGCGTGCCGTGGCCGATCGTGTTCGTGCGCAAAGCCGTCTCAACAATGGCGGTGCGGTCGATGAGGCGCTGGGCAACTCGACGATCAATTCGCTGCGTCAGCGCCGGGCCGAACAGGCTTCCGACTATGCCAAGATGATGGCGCAGTTCGAACCCGGCTATCCGCCCGCGCGGGCGCTGCGTCAGCAGATGGCGCAGGTCGATCGTTCGATCGCGCAGGAGGTCAGTCGCGTCCAGCGGACGCTGCAGGAATCCTTCGCATCGGCCGAACGCCGGGAAACCGAGTTCCAACAGCGTATGAAGACGCTGAAGTCGGGCGTGCTCGACTTCCGTCGGCGCAGCATCCAGTACAACATCCTGCAGCGCGAGGTCGATACCAACCGCCAGCTCTATGATGCACTGCTTCAGCGCTACAAGGAGATCGGCGTCGCTGGCGGCGTCGGGGTCAACAATATCTCGGTCGTCGATACCGCCGAACTTCCGACCCGGCCGTCCAGCCCCAAGCTGCTGCTGAACATGGCGATCGCGCTGGTGCTGGGCATCGGCCTGAGCGCCCTGGCAGCCTTCCTGCTCGAGCAGATCGATCAGGGCATCACCGATCCGGGTCAGGTAGAGGGCGCGCTCGGCGTTCCTCTGCTGGGCACGACCCCAAAACTCGCAGGCGATCCTGTCACCCTGCTGGG
>Ga0308164_10004552_pt1 | contig 11668 bp, 11 predicted proteins | sample PhyTR2_FD_201031 | JGI IMG/M metagenome (GOLD analysis project Ga0308164, IMG submission 201031) | Phyllosphere microbial communities from UC Gill Tract Community Farm, Albany, California, United States - DLSLT.R2 | ecosystem: Host-associated > Plants > Phyllosphere > Unclassified | place: USA... | reverse complement strand
GAACCACATTCCCGCTTGGGCGGTCAGCGGAGTACCAAGCACGGCAGTGCTGGCAGCTAACGCCATTGCAGCGGTCATCGCGAACACGGCAATGACAGGGCGGTAGCTGGTTTCGTCCTTGGCTGGCACGTGTCCGCCGAAGAAGCGCACCAGATCATCATCGCCGCCGATCCGCTTGCCGGCAATGAAGGTCTGCGGCGTCGTCCTTACCCCCTGTTCGGCCATGAACGCATCGGTTTCCTCCCGCGTGCGCAGCCAATGGTCCTCTACCTCGTAGCCATGCCGTTCGAGCTGCCACTTGGATTTGAGTCCGTAAGGGCAGACATGGTTGGGCATGACCATGCGATAGAGAGTGGCAGTCTTGGTCACAGGACGTTCTCCGATTGGCGCATCCGACGAGACAGTCCATATGGGTCCGTACCATGGTACGGAGACAAGCCTTGACCGGAATGACAATCGCCGGACTGGCGCGCGCAGGCGGCGTTGGCGTCGAAACGATCCGCTATTACCAGTGTCGGGGATTGCTGACGGTGCCGGAACGCGCCATTGGGCCGGGCAGCCGTGGCTCCGTCAGGCAGTACGGGGATGCCGACGTGGAGCGCCTGCGCTTCGTGCGGTCGGCCAAGGCGGCCGGCTTCTCGCTCGACCAAGTGGCGGAACTGCTTCGGCTCGAGGGCAAGCAAGACCGTGCCGCGGTGCGGGCGCTGGCGAAGCACCGCATCGAGCAGCTGGATGTTCTGCTGGCAGAACTAGGAGCCGCGCGTACGTGGCTGGCGAAGCTAGAGGACGATTGCGCAACCGGAGCTGCCGGACCTTGCCCCATTCTCGCTGCCTTTGAGAATGCCACCCCTCGTCCACGGTAAGGCTGCCCTCTAAACGGGCGGCACCTGAGGCATGTCGCGGAAGTGCTGAGTTTCGATCGTTGCATATGTCGTTGGTTTTGCGACAATTAGACGGGCTTGTAAGCAAAAAATCTGGCGGGTGTAGTGTCTGCATGAAGGATCTCAGGAGTTGCGGGCTCCTGTCAGTTCCTGGCTGAGGGCGGGTGTAGCCCAGTCGATAAAGGCCCGGGTCCGTGACGAGACGTGGCAGCCATCCGGATGAAGGATGTAGACTGGCGACGGGGTGGGAGCAAAATCGGGTAAAACCTCGACCAGCAGGCCGTCCCTCAACTCCGCAGCGACACGGTAGCGCGGCACCTGGACCAAGCCGTGTCCGTGGATAGCGAGGCAGGCCATCGTATCTGCACCGGTAACGGTCACCTTGGCCGGAACGGAAACGATCGACACCTCTTCGGACGTCTGGAACTCCAGCGGGATCACGAGCCGCGTCTTTGTGGAAACGAAGCCGATCATCCGGTGCCCCGCCAGATCTTCCGGCGAGGACGGCGTACCATGTTCCTCCAGGTAGCCCGGGCTTGCGAACGTGCCCTCGTCGAGCATGCCGAGACGTCGCCCGATTAGGCCGCTGTCGGAAGGCTCGCCGACGCGGATCACACAATCGATGCCCTCGCGCACCAGATCGACCAGCCCGTCCCCCTCGCCGATGTGAAGCTGGATGCCCGGATACTGCCGCAGGAAGTCGGCTAAATGCGGCATCAGGAAGCGGCGGGCGAAGGTGCCATGCACGTCGATCCGCAGCGGGCCGTGCGGTACGCTGTCGGTTACCGCCATGTCGGCCGCATCGATGTCAGCTAGAATGGACACGCAGCGACCGAGGTATTCCTCCCCCTCGGGCGTCGGCGAAACCTGCCGGGTGGTGCGGGTCAGCAGGCGGACGCCGAGCTGTCGCTCAAGCTGCTGAACGGCTTCCGACACCCGCGACTTCGGCAGAGTGAGATCGTGCGCCGCCTGCGCGAAGCTACGGCGCTCCGCCACCCGCGCAAAGATGCGCATTGCGTCGATCCTGTCCATCTTGTTCCAGATTATCCCACAGTCTGTTCCGGATTAGCGGCAGAAACCGGATCGTCCAGCCCGGGTTCTTCGATCAACCGTTTCAAAAGGAACAACCATGGAAGACGTAAAGCGCAGCGCCATCGTAACCGGGTCGTCGGGCGGTATCGGCGCCGCCATCGCCGAGCGGCTGGCCAGCGATGGCTGGGCAGTGACAATCAATTATTCGGGCAGCGAGGCACCAGCTCGGGCGCTGGCGCAGAAGATCACCGCTGCCGGTGGACAGGCGATTGTCGTCAAGGCCGACGTCAGCGATCCCGCTGCGGTGTCGGCGCTGTTCGACCAGACCGAGCAAGCGTTCGGGCGCGTCGATGCCCTCGTCAACAATGCCGGGATTATGAAGCTCGCGCCGCTGGCCGAGACGGACGACGCGCTGTTCGACCAACAGATCGCCGTCAACCTGAAGGGCGTGTTCAACTGCCTGCGCGAGGGCGCGCGCCGGATCAGCGAGGGCGGCAGGATCGTCAGCTTCTCCTCCAGCGTGGTCGGGCTCTACCAGCCCACCTATGGCGTCTATGCGGCGACCAAGGCGGGGGTTGAGGCGATGACGCACATCCTCGCCAAGGAGCTCGGGCCTAAGAAGATCACCGTCAACTCGATCGCCCCCGGCCCGGTCGCGACCAAGCTGTTCATGGATGGCAAAAGCGACGAGCAGGTCGCGCAGGTTACGAAGATGATCCCGCTCGGCCGTCTTGGCGAGCCAGACGATATCGCGGCTGCCGTCGCCTTCCTCGTCGGTCACGACAGCGGCTGGATCAACGGCCAGGTCATCCGCGCCAATGGCGGCATCCTCTAAGCGGAAGGTAGAACAATGAGCCTCATCGCACTCGTTACCGGCGCATCCAGCGGCTTCGGCCAGATGATCGCGCGCGACCTCGCCGGCGCGGGCCACGTCGCCTACGCTTCCATGCGCGGCACGGAGGGAAAAAACGCCGGCAAGGTGGAGGACAACGCCGCCTTCGCGAAGGAACATAGGGTGGACCTGCGTTCGATCGGACTCGACGTGCAGGACGAGGCGTCGATCGCCTCCGCTATCGAGCAGATCGTCGCTGAGCATGGCCGCATCGACGTGCTCGTCCAGAATGCCGGGCACATGGTGTTCGGGCCGCTGGAGGCGTTCACGCCGGACCAACTCGCGCAGCTCTACGACGTCAACGTGCTCGGTACCCACCGGGTCAACCGTGCGGTTCTGCCGCATATGCGGGCGGCAGGTTCGGGCCTTCTCGTCTGGGTGTCGAGCAGCAGCGTCGCAGGCGGCGTGCCGCCGCTGCTAGGGCCGTATTTCGCGGCCAAGGCGGGCATGGACGCGCTCGCCGTCTGCTATGCCAGGGAGTTAGCGCCGCTCGGCATTGAGACGTCGATCATCGTACCCGGCGCCTTCACCAGCGGCACCAACCATTTCGCCAATGCCGGGCATCCCGACGATGACGGGATCGCCGCAGCCTATACCGAGGCGTGGCCGGACGGCTTCGCCGATCGCATCCAGAAGGCGCTCGACGGCACCGTGCCGGAGGATGCCGATCCGAATGCGGTCGGGCGCGCTGTGGTGGATGTTGTCGCGGCTCCGCATGGCAAGCGCCCGCTACGCGTCCATGTCGATCCGGCGAGCGATGGAGCGGCCGTGACCTTCACCGTCATGGATCGCGTGCGTGAGCAGTTCCTCGACCGGATCGGCTTTCCAGAGCTGATGCATCCGGCACAGGAGACCCGGACGCCGTCAGCCGGCTGAAAGTTCGCTGGCACCGTCGTGGCCAGTCGGTTGCGTCGGTGCCGGCAACCGGTTCGGAAAACCAGTTCACCAACGATGCGGGGGGAGGCGGTTGAGCCCCCCTGCTCATGGGCTTGTCGCCAAAATCCTGACTTCCGAACGTCGCGTTTGTCCTAAGTTTCGGACGTCTCGAATGTCACAGATTTTGCATCAGCTTGGGGACGGCAAAATACCGTACGTTTCTTCATGCACAACTTTGATGCGCACCGCGATGGTCAACGATCAATGCCGTATGCAGCCATTAGGCGCACAGTCGTTTGAATTGGCTCGGGCGCTAGGTCGATGCGGACTGACACCCGGGGGGCAGGTGGAGCCGGGGGCGCAGGCGGTGCCGCTACGGGCTGCGCAGCGGACGGCATCTGCAAGGCTACTTCGCGATAGTCAGCATCCTGCACACGCAACAACGGTCCCAGCCTGCTTCCCGACCCTTCGGCGATCAACCTTGCTTGCATTTGCGCACTAGCAAGGGCTGCCTGCATGGCATGACGGCGTGCGGTAGTATCGTCGCGTAGCCAGAAGGTCCTCAGGCTAGCGTCCATGCCGCCGAGGTGACCAATCAGACCGACAAGGGTACCGGCGTCCGCAACGCGGGAGGTTTCGATGGTGACAGGCATCAACGCAATATAGCCGGTGATCGCACATGGCCCTGTGGATAGCCGCTGCGGTCCATAGCTGTTCGCGTCGCAATCTTTTGATCGCACCTGGGATATCGAGAGGGTGGAAGAGTGATATTCACCCGTGTTCTGCAACAGCCCCGCAACGCCTGCGCGCATCGCTTTGGCGCTATCGCGTAGTTTAGAACTCGCCTCATCTGACGTCACCCCCTCTCCCCGGAGGGTAAATCCAACCGTGACCATGTCCGGAGGTGTTTTGGCAGTGCCGCTCGCAGAGACAAGAATTTGAGACGATGAGACCGTCTGGGCTTTTGCCGACGAACTTACGGCAATCATGATCGCGAGGACGGCCAATTTCATTAGAAGCTCCCAAAAAGAACGGGCTCGGCCGTCTTGCCGGGAATCGTAGCCGATAGGGTGCCGGCCGCAATAGGGTAGACTTCTGCTATTATCGTTGCAAGAGAGTTCTATTATAACACGCCAGCAACGGTTCCAAGTCCGCCCTAGCGGACATCCGATTTCGCCTTTATGGTTAGCGTCGGAGGAATGTCAGATGAATATGCCATACGAAAAGCAGAAGAAGCTGCATTTTGATGTTACGAACGTAGGCCTTCGAGCACAGGCAACAGCAGTTGGGTTGGTGCAGCTCTGCCTTGAGCTACGACGTACAAACATACTCGACGAGGCTGCGATTGAACGGATTAAGGATGCCATTGCCGATGAGGTATCCGTTACCGCTCCACGGGCGGTAGCATCGCAAAGATATCGAGGTGAAGTAAAGACCCGACTGGATAAACTGTTTGCCGGTGGGCATGAAGTTGGCTCGGCAGAAGCGTTGTCCTTTGGAGCGACGCCGGATAGTCTAAGTGACGACTAGACAGGATAATTCTTGATAACGACGTAGTATACATACCTGTCGGCAGCTATGTGTTTAGTCCCGGCATCTGGTGGACCGGATCGACGATGAACCTATCCGGCTTTGACATCCAGATTTTGGCGATGTATTCGTAAGGCGTGAGGCTGCTGATCGTCTGAGCAGACGGGCGAAGTTGTAGGCAGCCATGAAGTCAGCGAGGTGCGTCCGTAGCTGGTCGTGGTTTTCGTAGTGGAAGCGTTTGACGGTCGCCTCGAGCAATGCCGGGCCTGAAATGGCAGGCTTCCTTATTTAGGATCGTGCTCCGACAACTTTTCGGCGAGGTGAAGGGCATCGGCCAGATAAGCCGCGATTAAACTTTGCTCATGGGAATCCGCAAGTTGGAGCGCCCAAGCTATCGCCGCACGTAACGACTCGACATTTTGTGCATTCATCGCCGGCATATTGAATGTCCGATCCGGAAAATTCAGCCAGCATCATTACATAAAGGTAATTTAGCAAAATTCATTTAGATTAAGGCATCGGAAATTAATTTAGACATGGTCATGAAATGATTGGTGATCAGGCTCGCGGCGAGGCCGCTCAATATATATTAGACGTCCGCTCGCAACGGAAGGCCATGTTCCCTAGTGAGCTCTTCGACGAGTTCGCCTGGAACATGATGCTGCATCTATTTGTTGGGCTGGCTAACAACGAAGTGATGACGGAACGTGCCCTTATTGAGAAAGCCGGCGCGAGCGAAAGCTCCGGTCGGAGGTGGATTGAGCACCTTGTAAAGGACGGTCAGGTGGCGGGACGCCATGACGATGATGATGTTGTTCTCACCACAGAAGCTATAACCCACCTTCGAAAATTTCTGGACGAAGTTCTAAATCGCGGGGACACTCCAGTCCGCGGGTGAGCGTCAGCGGAATGGCCGGTTAGGGCGGTAACAGACGAGCCGCTTTGACGCCATGGCAAGCCGATGTCGCGAATGTACTGAGTCTCGAACGTCTCGAATGTCGTCACTTTTGCGACAACGCCATTTCCCGGAAAGGATCCAGACTACGCGGAAACTCGCCTATGACCGGTGACCGGAAGGCGCTTTCTGCGGAGGGAGATCAGTAGGCTTTGCAAGTCGGCGAGCAGATAGATGCGCCAGAGGCTCGGATAACCACCTCGGCATCAACCGCTTGCACACCGCCCACTCGCTCGCGATATCTCGGACGTCGGGCTTACCCGTCGCAAGGCTTTGCACGATCGGGCGCCATCAGGTTCTCAATGACGTCGTCGAGCAGCGATTGTAGCTTGTCCATGTCATCTTGCGGTATACCGACGACAGCACATTGATCCTCACTGTCTCCTAACAAACCCAACTGTTTTAAGATCGGCTGCGCCGCCTGGGTGAGATATAGCCGGTTAACACGCCGATCCTTCGGATCGAGACGGCGCTCCACCCACTTCAACTCCTCCAGGCGATCAATCGTTTGGCCAGCAGCCACCGGTCCGATCTCGAGCCTTTCGGCGACCTCCCGCTGCGTACCACCCTCCAGAACGTGGACGGCACCCAACATTCTCCACTGGGCCCGAGTGAGGGCCCCGCCGTCGGACGGCGCCATGGACCGGGCTCGTTCATCGAACCTCTTACGCAGCAGACGAGTGATCAGCGAAACCTGCGAGGCGAAGGTACGCCTTTCCGTGATGCCACCAGATACGGCCGGATTGTGCTGTTCTTTGTTCGCCATTGCTGCCCGCTTCATAGTCTAATTACCGTCACCTACGCAAGAGAAGCCACGGTACCTTATTATTCGGTTGCATTTGATCAGGCTGCGGCGCAGTTGGCGGCGTCATCAGAGTCGCCTTGAGCGTGCAAGACATGCCACCGCCGGTTCACGCCTTTCGATCGATCGAGGAAATATGAGCTTGGAAGACAGGCCGGATCACCCGTCCGATTATCCCCACCTGGAAGACTCGGTTCCGGTCGTCGACCCTGCACCCGTCGTGCAGTCGGTCGACGATCAGCCGAAGAACCGTAGCCGGCTGCGCAAGCCGCTGTTGCTGGCGGCGCCGCTGATTGCGATCGCGCTTGGAATGTTCTTTTATCTAAGTGGTGGGCGGTACCAGGAGACCGATAACGGCTATCTGCAATCGGGACTGGCGGCGGTCAGCGCCAATGTCAGCGGTCCCGTCATCTCCATCGCCGTTGGCAACAACCAGCACGTGAAGGCCGGAGACATTCTGTTCCGCATCGATCCAGCGCCCTTCCAGGCTGCCGTGGATGAGGCGGAGGCAGAGCTTTCCAATGCCCGTACCCAGGTCTCGTCGCTGCGCGCCAACTATCGTGAAGGTGAAGCCGGCCTGCAAGCGGCTCAGGACAAGCTGGCGTATGCCGTGCGTGAGGCAGCCCGGCAGAAGAGCTTGCTCGCCGAAGGCATCTCGTCGCAGAACCAGTACGATCAGGCCGTGCTGGCAGCGCAGAATGCCCGCCAGCAGATCCAGACGTCGGTCCAGCAGAATGCCGGGGTCGCGGCGACCCTGACCGGCAGCGTCAACGCGCCGACGGAGCGTCAGCCGGCCGTGCAGCGCGCCCAGGCGGCACTCGAGCGCGCTCGCTTGAACCTCGGCTACACGGTGGTACGCGCCAAGCAGGAGGGCATCGTAACCAAGGTCAACCAGCTTCAAGTCGGCAGCTACGTCTCGGCAGCCAAGCCCGTGTTCACGCTGGCCAGCACCCGGCTCTGGGTCGAGGGCAATTTCAAGGAAGATCAGCTCAACCACATGCGGATCGGCCAGCGCGCGGAGTTCAAGGTCGATGCCTTTCCTGATCTGAAGCTGACCGGCCGCGTCGCCAGCTTCAGCCCGGGCACCGGCAACAGCTTCTCGCTGCTTCCGGCCGAGAACGCGACCGGCAACTGGGTGAAGGTCGTGCAGCGCCTGCCGATCGAGTTCAGCATTGACGCGCTGCCCAGGGACGTGCCGCTGCACGCTGGGCTCAGCGTCGAGGTGAGCGTCGATACCGGCTATGAGCGCCACCTGTTCGGCGGTGCGACCCAGGCGAAATGACCGACGGTTATCCCGAGCCAACGGCGCGGAAGTTCATTACCGCGTCGGTGATGGCGGCGACCGTGATGAACTCGCTCGACAGCACCATCGCCAACGTTGCCTTGCCCCATATCCAGGGCAGCGTGTCGGCGTCGAGCGAGGAGATCACCTGGGTCCTGACCTCCTATATCGTCGCAGCGGCAATCATGACGCCGTTGACCGGCTGGCTGGCCGGCCGCTTCGGGCGCAAGCGGCTGATGCTGTGGTCGATCGTCGGTTTCACGGTGGCATCGGGACTATGTGGTCTCGCCAACAGCCTTGGCGAACTGGTCGGATTTCGGCTGCTCCAAGGCATCTTCGGTGCGGCGCTGGTGCCGATGAGCCAGGCAATCCTGCTCGATATCAACCCGCCCGAACGTCACGGACCCGCGATGGCGGTGTGGGGTATGGGCGCGATCCTGGGCCCGATCATCGGGCCGGCCCTGGGCGGCTGGCTTACCGACAATCTATCGTGGCGCTGGGTGTTCTACATCAACCTGCCAATCGGTGCCCTGGCCTTCGCCGGCCTGTCGGGCTTCCTTACCGAAACCAAGGACGCGGCGAAGCCGCGGCTCGACCTGTTCGGCTTTGCCATGCTTGCGCTGGCGATCGGATCGATCCAGCTGATGCTCGACCGCGGCCAGACCAAGGACTGGTTCAGTTCGCTCGAAATCTGCGTCGAAGCTGCGCTAGGCCTGTTCTTCGGCTATCTATTCGTTGTTCACACGCTAACCGCGCGCAAGCCGTTCATCGATGTCGGCATGTTCAAGGATCGCAACTTCCTGACAGGATCTATCTTCGGGTTCTTCCTCGGCACCGTCTTGTTCGGTGTTCTCGCGCTGCTGCCGACCATGCTGGAGACGCTGATGGGGTATCCGGTCGTCCTGACCGGCCTCGTCACCGCGCCGCGCGGGATTGGCACCCTGGTGTCGATGATCGTGGTCGGGCGCATCATCAAGCGCGTCGACGCGCGGCTGCTGATCTTCCTCGGCTTCGCCATCGCTGCCTGGTCGCTCCACATGATGTCCGGCTTCTCGCTGGAGATGGGCCAGGGTCCGGTCATCCTGTCCGGCTTCATCCAGGGGATTGGCACCGGCCTGGTTTTCGTGCCGCTGACGACAATTGCCTTTGCGACGCTGGATCCCAAATACCGCAACGAGGGCGCAGCAATGTTCACGCTCACGCGCAACATCGGCTCGGCGGTTGGCATTTCGGTGCTTCAGGCAATGACCATCCGCAACGCCGCCACGGTTCACTCCCGGCTGGTGGAAGGCGTCCGGCCGGACAACCCTGCCCTCGACGGCGGCTTCGACTTCGATCTGCCGGGAGCCGTCGCCGCGATGAACGCGCAGATCAGCCGGCAGGCATCGATGGTTTCCTATGTCGACGCCTTCTGGCTGCTGTTCGTCCTCACCCTCGTCATCATTCCCCTCCTGCTCCTGATGCGCGGCCCCCGCGCCGGTGCGGCTGAGGGCCCGACCATTCACATGGACTGATCCAATGCGCTTGATTCCTCTCCTTGTCGCGACGGCGGCGCTGGCTGGCTGTACCGTTGGCCCCAACTTTACCCGCCCGGCAGCGCCGAGCACTTTGACCTATCTGTCGCCCGCCGAAGGGCAGGGGCAGACTACCGGCGCACCAGTCGCGAATCTCGGCAACGGCCCGGCCCTGCGCTGGTGGACCGCCTTCGGATCGCCAGAACTTGACGCTCTGGTGGAGCGGGCCATGGCCAACAACCGGAGCCTGGCGGCAAGCAATGCGACGCTGGCGGCTGCCCGCGACGAACTGCGCGCAGTCACGGGTAGGCGCCTACCGCAGATCGATGCCAACGCGCGGGTCGATCAGCAGCAGGTCAACCTCGCCAGCTTCGGCTTCGCCGGTAACAATCCGCTCGCGTCGAGTGGCAACCCGGAGTTCCACCTCTACTCGGTAGGCGGCGGGATCAGCTACGATCTCGACCTGTTCGGAGGGTTGCGCCGTCAGGTCGAACAAAGCGCCGCGCAGGCCGAGGCGCAGCAGCGGCAGACGGAGGCAGCCCATCTGTCGATCGCGGGCCAAGTGGTCAATCAGGTCCTAACAGTCGCTGCTCTCCGTGCGCAGATCGCGACGGCAAACGCGCTGCTGGGAGAAGATTTGCGCAACGTCGATCTGACACAGAAGCGCCGCCAGGGTGGCGAAGGCACCCTGGTCGAGGTGCTGAACGCACAAAGCCAGTATGCCGCCGATCGCGGCGACCTGCCACAGCTCGAGCAGCAACTTGCGGAGGCACGGCACCTGTTGGCGACGCTCGCCGGCGTCGCGCCATCAGAGCTGGGCGCGACCGAGTTCGATCTTGCACGGATGACCCTACCGATGTCGGTGCCGGTCGCGCTTCCGTCCGAGCTTGTCCATCGCCGGCCGGATATCCTGCAGGCCGAGGCTGATCTGCATGCTGCGGCAGCCGGTGTGGGCATCGCTACCGCCCGGTTGTACCCGGACATCACGCTGGGCGCGTCGCTTACGCAAGGGGCGCCAGGTATCGACAACCTCGTGAAGAACGCCTTCCGCGGGTACGACATCTTTGCCGGGTTAACCGCGCCGATCTTCCATGGCGGCACGCTGAAAGCCGAACGTGCCGCGGCGATCGATCGTGCGCGGGCGAGTGAGGCGACCTACCAGCAGACCGTGCTAAACGCCTTTGGCCAGGTGGCTGATCTGCTGTCCGCGATTCAGAACGATACGCGCTCGGTCACCGTGCAGGCCGAGTCCGTGTCGGTCGCGGACCGTTCGCGTCAGCTTTCCCGCAGGAGCTTTCAAGTCGGCAATTCCGGTATCATCCAGGTGCTGGAATCCGAACGCCTGTATCAGCGCTCTAGCAACGGGCTTGTGGTCGCCCGCACCCGCCAGTTCCTGAACGTGGCGCGCCTGTATGTAGCCACTGCAGGCGGGTGGATGGGATCGCCTTCGAATTTAGCCAATTGAGGGCATGCAAGGAGATGTCACCATCTCCATGCATCGGGGTCACGGATCTGATGCTTGGTATGTCCGGGACCGCGCTCGCGAGTGCCGTGCGGCCAGCTGCCATCTGCCATCTGCCATCTGCCATCTGCCATCTGCCATCTGCCCGGTTACTCATCGTCCCGGGTATGCCGAGGTCGAGACCGTGCCGGCAGACCTGCCACGGCTTGCAAACGCTTTAGGCGCAACGATCTCGACGCGGCAATCGCGGACCTGGGCACCCTCATCTGACACGCTAACGTGACCGCGCGTTAAAGGCGGCCAGTGCCTCGCGTTGCAGAAGTTCTGCTTTTTGCAAAATTGCGTTAGATGTCGTTTCGGACTTTCACCCGGTCCAATAGGGGTGGAATTTGGGTAGTGGCGGGTTGGAAGGGGTAACAGATCGTCGGATTTAGGTAGATAT
>Ga0308164_10004551_pt1 | contig 11668 bp, 10 predicted proteins | sample PhyTR2_FD_201031 | JGI IMG/M metagenome (GOLD analysis project Ga0308164, IMG submission 201031) | Phyllosphere microbial communities from UC Gill Tract Community Farm, Albany, California, United States - DLSLT.R2 | ecosystem: Host-associated > Plants > Phyllosphere > Unclassified | place: USA... | reverse complement strand
CTTCATAGCTCATCTACGTGGCCGTGAGGCAACAGCGGCGCGGGCGCTAGAGTTTGCGATCCTCACTGCCGCTCGCTCTGGCGAAGTGCTGGGCGCGTCATGGGCCGAAATCGACTTGGAGGGCGCGATGTGGGTCGTTCCTGCCGCCCGAATGAAGGCTGGCCGCGAACATCGGGTGCCGCTCTCTGTGCCCGTTTTGGAACTGCTGCGGGGGCTGGACGCTGAGAAAGCAAAGCTCAGCGATCCTGTGTTCCCAAGCTCCAAAGGCGGCAAGCCGCTTTCGAGCATGGCGATGGCGATGCTGTTGCGCCGAATGGGTTCGGCTGTGACGGCGCATGGCTTCCGTTCCGCGTTCCGAGATTGGGCGAGCGAGACGACCGGCTTCCCGCATGAGGTCTGCGAAATGGCGCTGGCGCATACGATTGGGAACAAGGCCGAAGCCGCCTATCGGCGCGGCGATCTGTTCAATAAGCGGCGGGGGCTGATGGATGCTTGGGCGAGCTACTGTGGCGAGAATGCCGGCAATGTGGTTCGGCTGGAGACGGGCAACGTTCGCAAGTGATTGCGGAGGGGCAAGCCGCTAAACCTGCGAAAGCCGCTAACACTCGCGCGAGCCACCGACCGTGCTAACCGCTCACCGGATCGGGAACATATATCCGTTTCAACGGCAGCATAACGCGGTAGCGCGGCGCTAGTCGATCATAATGAGTGAGGATCGTTTGGACCAAATCATCGCCGTCAAGAAGTCGCAGCCGAGGATTATTGCGTTCCCGTACCCGGGCCTGTCGCGAGTAGGAGCCTAGCGTTACGAACAGCGCATACTCCCCTTCTCCCAATGTCCCTAGCAGCTGACTGACTTCCGGCTCGCCTACCTGCCCTGTCTGCCTCTTGCATTGTACCTTGATGATTGGCGGCTTAAAGCCGAGCTGATCGGTGTGGGCGATTACATCAACGCCGCCGTCACCGCTCTTCTCAGAAACACGCGCCGAATATCCCATGCATTCCAGCACGTGGGCGGTGAAGTGTTCAAAGTCGTAGCCGCTGAGCGAGCTATGCAGCCGCCGCACGATGAAGTCGGCTGTTGTCTCTTCCGCGACTTGCGAAGCCTGTTGTGCAGTCAAGTCGTCTGAGAGCGGTGCTTCGGCGGGTTCAATAGGAGCCGAATATGCAAGGCCGGGCGTCGCTTTGGCAGCAAACTCTGCGGTATGCTCGCGAATGCGAAACAGGGTGATGAATGAACCGATCTCATACAGCGCTGATTGGCTGAAGGCATCACGCGGTTCATGCGCCAGCCACTCAACGCCTTGATGATTGGGATAGTCGACGCGCCACGCGGCGCCTGTTCCGTCGTGCCACTTCTTCCCCGTTGCCCTGCCGATATGCACCATACGATCGTGCTTGGAGGGATAAACGATCAGGTCGTCTGCTTTAACCTCGAAGGCGAACTTAAATAGCGTCCCTGCGTCCACCGGGATGGCTCCGGGCTTCTTCTCGGGATAGCTTTGCGCCACCAGCCGCTTGAATACATCGCGATCCCGATCCAGCGCGAAGATGTCACCGAGCGCTGGCCAGCCAAGGCTAATAAACCCACCCTCTACAGGATCGCTTCCAACAGCCGCCGGAATGTGGATGCCCCAGACTTCAGCCATCTTGTGCGCTTTCCTTGACGATGGCAGCCGCTGCCCGCGTCCGCCGTGCTATGCGGAGGTTCTGTCGGACCCCTTCGTTCTGGAGCGGATCGACAAGCCGCTGGTAGAGCGTAAATAGATGCTCAACGCGTTCGCGATCGGAGCCGAAGGGCGCGCGGCGATAGAGCCGATCCACGGCCGTATCCAGCTCGCGATGCGCACGTCGCAGTTCGGCAGGCATGGTGTCGGGATCGTAGAGGTCAGCGAGCGTGGATGTAGCGTTCTTCGGCAGTGCGCGCGCGTCGAGCACCGCCTGCGCCAGCGCTTCGATTGGCGCCCGCTGGATGGACCTGGTGTCAGGCCAAGGGAAAGTGTTATAGACGACGCCGACCGAGTACATGTAATCGCTCTTCATGCGACCAGTGATCGCGCGCATCCACGTCATATGCATTCTGCTGGTAAGTACGCCGAACTGCCACAAAGTTGGGTCGGGAAGTATCCTGAGCTTCTGATTGGCTATAACATCGGGACTCATCCAACCAATGGGGATATAGTCTCGACTTTCCGAGCTAGTGTTCGGGATGACAAGAAAATCGTCCGAGAGCCTCTCATCAACTCCAAGCCGTGTTGGCTCCTCCGCCATGCGGAGTGTCGCTCCACGCGTACTAGATAAGCGGAAGCTCCGTACGGAAGCAACGCGCTGGCGAACCATTGGTAAGTTCCGAAGGCTGGATGGAGCGATGTCCGAGAGATAAAGTATCCAGCGGTGGAATCCATTTATAAATTCATCGCCTCCAAGATAACGCTTGAAGAATGGTTCGGAACCTGGTTCAGCATTGATGAAGTCTACCTTCTCAGAGTTTTCGAAAGTATAGTGACCGTCGTCGATCATCTGCACGCCAGTCTTCAGGCGGCCTGCACCATTAATGGGTTGGCCTTCCTCCTTCACGGCGAGATAGCGAAACGCATCTGCGATCGGAAGCAGGTTTGGGCTTATTATTGTGGCAGCGGACTCCACTGCTGGAGCATCTACACGGGCGTATGAGAATAGCCGCTTCATGGCGGGTTCTGTTCCCCGCTGATGCATGCCGACTATAACACAATGAACAGCGGCGCGTCCTGGCCACCGGAAGGTCTGGTGAGCAAAAGCGATTTCCATTCGATTGTGAAACAGCTTAGGCCAAAGCTGGGCTGTCTGCTCCCCTTGGCAGATTGAATTTGTCGCGACGAACCCAATTCTTGCGCCTCCCGACTGAACATAGACAGAGGCCTTCAGGAACCAGGCTGCAACATAATCAAGCGTCCCACCGCTCCCTCCCAATTGCGCAAGTCGCCGTACCTGTGATCGTTGCTCAGGGCTTTGCTGCTTGGCCCCAACGAATGGGGGATTGCCGAACACGAAGTGGCATCGTTCCGCCGGCAATACGTTATTCCAATCCAGCTCCAGCGCGTCGGCGTGGTGGATGCCTGGTGCCGTCACTAGCGGGATGCGAGCATAATGCTGGCCGAAATCGTCAGCCAGTCAGGTGTTGGCAATGTGATCGGTCATCCATAACGCGACCTGGGCGATCATCGCTGGGAACTCATCTATCTCGATCCCGTACAACCGATCGACGTTCAGCCGGGAAAGCAGGGCAACGTCTGTCACCAACTCCACCTTGCCGTTGATCGTCAGCAACTCCTTCAGTAGCTCGCGTTCCAGCTCGCGGAGCTCGCGGTAGGCGACGACTAGGAAATTGCCTGCCCCGCATGCCGGATCAAGAAACGTAAGGACACCAAGGCGTTCATGGAACGCCCGAAGAGCGCGTTCACGCCCGGATTTGAGCGCCTTGAGCCGCACAAATTCGGCGCGTAAGTCATCTAAGAACAGCGGCTCAATAACTTTCAAAATCGCCTGTTCGGGCGTGTAGTGCGCACCATTTTTTCGGCGCGTTACTTTGTCGATGACACTTTCAAACAGCGAACCGAAGATGGCGGGGGATACCTCGCCCCAATTGAACATGCTGGCGTCCAGCAGCATATCGCGCATGGCGTTGTCGAACGCGGGCATGTCGATTCGTTCGCGGAACAACTCGCCATTAATGTACGGGAACTCTGTCAGGTCCGTGTCCAGCCCGCGCTGACGCTTGTCCGGCGGGGTGTCGAGCACTTGAAACAGCTCGCCGAGCCATCGGCCAAGGTCGCGCCCGTCCGCGCTTGTGCGCTGTTCCAAGAAGGTAAGGAACTGGTCCTTGCGCTCGAAGATACCGGTATCGTCGGCGAACAGGATGAACAGCAGCCGGACTAGCAGCCGCTCCAGATTGTGACCAGTATAGCCATCGGCGGCGAGCGCTGTGTGCAGTCGCCCCATAAGCTCCGACGCCTTGCGGTTCACCGGCGACTGGTTGCGGAATAGGCGCGGCTGCACACCGATGATGAAGCCGAACGCCTCCACGTGGCGCTTCAGGTCAGCAAGTGGGAACTTCCATTCGCGGCGGCTTTCCAGGTCCACCAACTCAAAACGCTGAAAATCGCAGACCATCATGTAACGCGGGCGCTGCACCTCCGGCAGCCAATCGTAATAATCGAGCGCTTGGCTCATCGCTCGGGTGAGGTCGCGGCCGGAACTCTTCTGCTCAACGATCAGCGTGCCCGGCCAGAAAAGGTCGATGAAGCCGCTGGTGCGCGCAGTATCGAGCGCTTTCACACGTTGTTCGTATACCGCCACCTGCTTGCGAGGCACACCAAACACGGCGAAGAACTCGTCATAGAAGGTTTGCGTCTGCCCCTTCTCATAACCCTTGCCCTTCCATTCATCGCTGAAACGAGCGGCGTTGGCACGTATTTCGGGCCAGCTCAGGCGCATTCGTTAGTTCCTGTTTCCATGCTCACAGCCTAACTGGTTGGCCGTCAGTAACAAGGCGTAGCTTCACCCCCGGTTGCAGACGCGTCCGTTTCACCTATGCTCGCTGGCGGGGATAGGCCGGCCAGCCGAAAAGCACGCTTCCTACGTGCTTCCCCGATCACTGTGGGAGCCGCTTGGGAGGCGGAATGGCAGAGCATTGGATTGAAGCGGCAGTCGCCCTTGATGTTTTCAGAAATCGAATGGCAATTTGCGAGCGGTGCCAAGCAGGGCTGATACGAACGCAAGCCGCGTCGTTCTACCGCGTCGATGACGTGCAATCCGATGCAGAACTGCCGCGCGAGTTTTGGTGGGCGGAAGGGCACGAAGCGCTGGATCAGAACTGGGAAACTGGGGATTTCAGCACTTGGATCGACCATAAGTATCACTGGCAGGCCTTTGGCGTTCGGTTCGCCCTGGATGATTTGCTGAAGCTGCTTCCCGTCGATCAACATGCTGCAATCCGGCGGCAGCTGTCCGTCGCCGGCGATCCGGCCTGGATATCTGCGCGGGAGGCACGGCGGTTCGCTTACGAAAAGGCTCGGCTAAATCCGACCACGGCAAGCAAGGCCGTCTCCGAGCAGTGCAGGCTGGGTTTTGTCCTGGCGCGGGCAGTGGAAATGCGGTGGGCTTTGGGACGTAACCCCGACGACGGCTGGACCGAAGAAGCGCGGGAGTGGGACGTGCCCATCTGGTTCTGGGAGCGCTTCACGACGCAGGACGCCAGCTCCCAAGATTGGGAACAGGGTCGGTTCGCTGGCCGGGGGCGCGGACCGCAGGGGTATGGCTGGTTGACGCTCAACGGGGTGCATTTCTTGCGATCCTCGCTCAACGTCCTTTTACCGAGCGCGCTGCCATCGCCCGAAGAAACCGAGCAAGCCGACCCGCGCAAGGCTACCCTCTCACAAGCCGACCTGCTCCGGTGGTGGGATAAACTCGCTCCCGTCCGGGATGGGCTTACGCAGGAACAGCTACGAGCGATCGCCGCTAGCGATCATCCGCAACATACGGTGTCCCGTGATCGCATCCGGGCCCTTGCGGACGGTCGGAAGCCCGGGCCCAAACCGAATTAAGCGGCAATCGTCCGCCTGATTGTCGCGCAATCGCCGCCGAAATAGCCGCCTAATTCAACCTCGCGCACTGTCCCGTCATGCCCATCGATGCAGGCATGAACACGGGAGTGACGAATGGAAACGCTAGCGGTCTCAATCAATGAAGCGGCAAAGGCGCTTAGCCTCGGTCGATCAACGATTTACGTTCTGATCTCGGAAGGGCGCTTGGAAACGCGCAAGATCGGCAAGCGCACAGTGATACCTACCGCGTCACTCGCCAAGCTGCTGGAGGCGTAGACCATGCCTGCATCTCGCGAGCGCTTCGAGCGGCTGAATGCCACGCTTCTGGCGCAGCTCCCATCGCTGGTGAAGCAATGGCTTCCTTCCGGCCGGGCGGCTGGCATGGAATGGACCGCGCTTAACCCCCGCCGGCATGATCGGCAGTCGGGCTCGTTCCGGGTCAACCTGCGCTCCGGCCGTTGGGCGGACTTTGCGACCAGTGAGTGCGGCGGTGATCCTATCTCGCTCTATGCCTACCTATTTACCGACGGGCGGCAGGGCATGGCGGCGCGAGAATTGGACGGCGCCACGATCGCGCTTCGGCCGGCCACCGCGGCTAAAGCTGCGAAAGCCGCTAATCATTGTGCCGATGAAGTTCGGCGGATTTCCCGCGCCCGCTCAATCTACGCGGCGGCTGGCCCGATCAGCCGCGCTTCGGAAGCCTATCTGCTGAACCGGGGATTGCATCGGGTTCCTACCTGGGAGCGGCTGCGTTCGGCCATTCTGCGCTATCCCGAGTCCGATCTACATCCGGCGATGATCGCACCGGTGACGGCCGCCAACGGGATGCTGGAAGGCATTCAGCGCACCTTCCTAACGGATGATGGGCGCAAGCTGCCGGTTCGCGATCCCAAGCTGTCACTAGGCCGGGTGCGGGGCGGCGCGATCTGCCTTGCCGAGCCGGCGGCCGAGCTGGTGCTGTGTGAGGGGCTGGAGGACGGCTTGAGCCTCGCACAAGAGCTTATCGGCGCTCATGTATGGGTTGCGCCGGGTGCTGGCATGTTGGCCGCCATGTGCCTGCCGCCGGCCGTGTTGCGCGTAATTATCGCCGCCGACAACGACGCTCCCGGCGAACAGGCAGCAATGCGAGCAGCGGAGCGGTTTGCAAGCGAGGGACGGCACGTTCGGATCATGCGCCCTGATCCCGAATATAAGGATTGGAACGATCAGCTCCGTGGGATCGCCCGGTGAGCCCCTTCACTTCGGCGTTGGCGGCGGCTGAGCCGGCTCAGACACCCGAGCCGCTGCCGCTCCGTCGGGCGCTGCCACCTGCCGAACCATTTCCGCTGGAAGCCTTGGGGCCGGTCCTTGAAGGGGCCGCTCGGGCGATTATGGATCGGGTGCAATGCCCCGATGCCATTGCAGCGCAATCGGTGCTGGGAGCGGCCTCGCTGGCGGCACAGGCGCACGCCGATGTCGTTATACCGGCAACCGGGCACGTCCGGCCCCTGTCGCTCTTCCTAGTGACCGTCGCCGCGTCCGGCGAGCGTAAGAGCGCTGCCGATGGCGAGGCGCTTGGTCCGATCCATGATCGCGAGGAGGTTCTGCGCGAATATCATGGAAGGGCCCGGCCCAAATACGAGAACAGCCAACTGGCTTGGGAGGATGCTCGGAAGAAGGCGCTGGGCAAATGTAAGGGGGACTTCAAGGCGGGACGTGCGGCGCTCGACGCCATCGGTCCGCCGCCAACCCCGCCGCCCGCCCCCATGTTGCTCGTACGCGAGCCGACGTTGGGAGGACTGCACAAGCTTTTCGGTGTGTCCGGGCCGTCGCTTGGGCTGTTTAGCGACGAGGCCGGTAGCTTCCTTGGCGGCCATGGTATGAGCGAGGACAACAGGCTCCAGATGGGCGCCGGATTGTCGGAGCTATGGGACGGGAAGGCAATTAGCCGGGTCCGCGTGGGCGACGGCGCAAGCATATTGCCTGGTAGACGTCTCGCAGCGCACTTGATGGTCCAGCCAGGCGTTGCCGATCGGCTGCTCAGCAACGTCGAACTTGCACAACAGGGCCTTCTGTCACGTATGCTGGTGGCGGCGCCTACCAGCCTCGCAGGCATGCGCATACAGCGCCCTACCAGACCGAGCTCTGCTATAGCCCTAGCCGCTTACCGGAGTCGATTGGGAGAGATGTTGGCAGCCGACGTGCGAATGCACGATGGCGGGCTACAGCCTCGCCGGTTGGAACTCGATTATCAGGCTGGCTCTATCTGGTCCGCTTTCGCCGATGAGTCCGAACGTGCGTTAGGATCAGGAGGGGAGCTGGAACCAATACGGGGCTTCGCCAACAAACTGCCCGAACACGCCTTACGAATCGCGGCTGTGCTTGAGCTGGTTGCAGATTGCGAGGCTGGGCTAGTCGGTCCGCGCTCGATGGAGAAGGGCGTCGCGCTGTCTCGTTTCTACGCGAGTGAGGCTCTTCGCCTCTTTCACACTGGGTCAATCCCGGCCGCGGTGATCCAAGCAGAGCACCTGCTGCACTGGCTTCATACTTTTTGGGGCCAGTCGCTCGTGGGCATTGCGCACGTCTATCAACGCGGGCCGAACCCGATCCGCACCAAGGCGAAGGCGCGTGCGGCGATCGATGTTCTGGAAGAGCATGGCTGGCTGCACCCGGCAACGGATGGCGCTGAAATCGACGGCAAGCGGCACCGAGACGCTTGGCGCATTGTCCCACCCCTTTCGCAAGTTTCGCAGGTTTAGCAGGCCGCCACCGCATAACGGAGATTTAGCATGGCAGGATCGAAACCGAAGGGAACACTACAGGTGACGGAGAAGCAGGGCGTTTCTCCGGAACGCCAGCTGGCGGATGTGGCGCTAGATCCGCTGTTCGGTAGCGCTGTCATCGCCTCATCATTCGGCAAGCAGTTCTCCGGCGAGACCAACTTCACGGCGTTCTATGAAGCTCTTCATGATCGCGCACGAGCGATCCGGGGCAACAAGATGGACAGCGCAGAAGATATGCTGACGGCGCAAGCCGCCGCTCTGAACGCGATATTCTTAGAGCTGGCGCGACGATCGGGCGCCAATATGGGCGAGTATATTCAAGCGGCCGAGACGTACATGCGGTTGGCGCTGAAGGCGCAAGCGCAATGCCGCGCCACACTGGAGACGCTCGCTAACATCAAGAACCCGCCGGTCGTGTACGCGCGGCAGGCGAACATCGCGAACGGACCGCAGCAAGTGAACAACGGCGCCGCCGCCCCGCGCGGGTGCGATCCGTTAAATCGGCCAAACGAACTATTGGAGACTGAGAATGGCAAACGGTTGGACCCCGGAACGGCGGGCGCGGCAATCGGCGGCGATCCGGCGTTGGACACCGTGGGAGCGAGCGACAGGACCCCAGACGACGGCCGGCAAGGCAAGAGCCAGCCGCAACGCCGACAAAGGCGGAAACCGGCAAGCGCTCAGAAATGAGCTGGCAAGCATTCGAGGTCTATTGGGCATGCTGCAGGACGGGCCATCGAGAACCGAATGACTTGTTTGGTTCCACCATGCGGACCAAGCGTGGCGCCGGATGAATGTGGAAAATGGTACGAAGTCTATCGAAGCCGAGATAATATCAGATGCAGCTAGATAGTTACCGAAGCATTACCATGTATATCTCTATAAACGAGCTTCACTGGCACTACTTGGCCATCGAGCAGAGTAAGTACCGCATTTTTGAAGTCCCGATAAGAAGCGATCTTGGTATCAGGAGAGGCCCTTTCAGCGCCCACCAGCTGCTTTTGAACAACCGTGTTCGTCGAGATAAAGTCGCCAACGGTTTCGACACTGAAGGCAACATAGCAAACAACGAGCGCAGGTGACTCAAGCGAAAGGGCGCCTACAATCGATAGTGAGTTCGCCAACATACCCTGAAGCTGCCTTCTAGCCAAAGTCCACTTGTCAGGCGTTAGCTTCGTCTTTAATTCCACGATATGAAGCTCGAGGCCACTTTCGTACTGTATGATAACAGCTCCATCAGCACACTTATTTTCAAAGTACCAGCTGATCGGATGATTATCATTGTCAGGTATCACGCGAATAGAAGAAACACTCGTGTGGAATGTCACCTTACCGGCACCCGAGAGCGCAAATTCCTCGATATCAACCTGACCCGCAGGAAAACGTGCGGCTTGAACTTCTCGTATGGTGCTTAGGTCAACATTATCGACGCGCGGTGCACTTCCAAACCTCCAACTCATCATCACTCCTGAATAGCAAGGAGTTCGTCCGTCAAGTTAGTCAGCACCTCATTCAGCGAAGGAACAACGACGCCATACGCGTTTATTTCCGTCGCTCGAACATGAGTCCGCCCGTCTTGATCAACGAATTCGTAGCCGCGGACGTCGGAGGGATCGACCAAGTCACTTTCTTCGTATCCCAGGGTAGCCATCAACTCAGCGCGATTTGGGTGGCCGTTTAATTGCATCAGGATGTTTAGTTCCTGAAGGAAGGTGTCACTGTGCGTTGTGACCACGACGGGCACACCTAGATTCACGAGGCGGGCAATCGCTCGCGCCATCGATCTTTGCGCCGCCAAATGAAGATGCGCCTCCGGCTCCTCGAAAATCAAGCCGCGATCGAATCTGCCGTTCTGCAACAGAATCATGAACGGCGCGAGCTCGGTAATCATCGATGACGTTACGTGCAACGGCAGCGCTAATTCAGTTTCAGTCTCATATGAGAATGATGGATTAGGCGTCTCATCGCGTACTATCCTACCCTTTAGAACTTCCTTCTCGAGGAATCGTGCGACCTCTTCGTAACGAGTTCCACTCGAAGTCCGCTTACCGCGCGTGAGCGCTTGCAGAAAACGGATCGTCGGCAACGGCAAGCGAGTTCGTTCCTCTGGTTCTTCAATGCCAAGGTTCTCGAGAGCACTAGCCGTTATCGGTCCGAGTGCAAGCATCAAGCCGGTTCGCGCAGCTGGAATGTACACAGCATTGGCGCCGACGTAGCCATTTTGTGCCCCATCTAGAATTGCGCCCAATAGTGACGAGAACATAGACTTGCTAAGGCCTGCCCCCCACTCGCCCTCGGCAATGCTGAATTCAAGCTCAAACGCCCCCTCTTGCTCCACAACTCCCCACTGAGCTGTGTAATCTTCTGTAACATCCATTGGCGTCCGGCGTATCAAGCAGTCACGCGCCAGACCTGCGCTTTGGAACTTCAAATCAACAATCGTAGCAGGGTTATAGGACAAGACACGCTTAACTGTGCTTGATAAGCGGTCTCGGAGAACGCGCTCTACCCATGCATCAAACATCGTGGGCGTTACGAGCAAGCTATTGTTTTCTGCGTCGTACTCGCCAGAGGTGATAGCCTTAAACCACTCGGGAAGCAGGTCGCCCGCTTCGCGCGCTCCCAAAAAAGTGTCTTCGAAATTCAGAAACGCCCAAAGTAACGAGGCTATGTAGCTCTTGCCTGTGTTGTTTCGGCCCACGAGCAGCACGAGCGGTGCCATTTCAATGTCTGCAGATTCAACCCGTCCATACCCCGCAATCTTTGCCCGCCAGAAGGGACCCTTGTTCGACTGTCGAGTTGGCATTCCAGATCCGATTGCAAAATTTCTTTCCAGCTGGCTAGCAGGCGGTTGATGGAGCGACAAGGCGTTGCCCAGGTTGCCTGCTCCCCCTCACGATTAAGGTGCGGCCTGCCGTGTCAATGCTAGTATGCCAAGCTGCAGGTGATCCACATGCGGCACTGTCAGCTGTGCCAACACTCAAGCAAAGATGGGGCCGATAGTTGGGCCGCAGTTAAAAAACAACGGAATTTGCTAACAACTACAACGCGTTAAGACGTTTTTGTGGCGGAGCGGGAGGGATTCGAACCCTCGATACGCTTTTGACGTATACTCACTTTCCAGGCGAGCGCCTTCGACCACTCGGCCACCGCTCCGCATTGCTCTGGAACGCGCCTGCTAGAGCGGGTTTGGCTGCGGCGCAAGCGATTGCGTCATGCGCGGCACTCGGGCAGTCTCACGGCGATGATCACCGCCCTACTCGCCGCCGCCCTCGCCCAAGCCACGCCGGTGCCGACACCGCTGCCGTCCGATCCGGTCGCGGC
>Ga0308164_10004550_pt1 | contig 11669 bp, 12 predicted proteins | sample PhyTR2_FD_201031 | JGI IMG/M metagenome (GOLD analysis project Ga0308164, IMG submission 201031) | Phyllosphere microbial communities from UC Gill Tract Community Farm, Albany, California, United States - DLSLT.R2 | ecosystem: Host-associated > Plants > Phyllosphere > Unclassified | place: USA... | reverse complement strand
CTAATCCTGTGACCTCTGCCCCCGAGGCATCTGGCGGCTGCACAACTCCACTACCGGGCTCATCGCAGGTGTGCCTGTCCATATCGTGATCACCTCCAGCAGAACTGCAATTGCCATGTAGTCCCGAAGTGCCCCCGATTACGTCATGACGTAATTCTTCCATCAGCTCCCTGATCGCGTCCCTGGTGACCCTAACCCCAGTCCTGCACCAGGCATCCACCTGGTCAGGAAACTCATCGTGCGCACGACGCAGGTCATACAACGTCCGCGGTGAGCGAACAGCGCTGGCATATGCCTGATGGACGCACCCGGGAGCATCGACCAGGGCCACGTGCTCGGTCACATAGTTCAGCCCCTCTTTACCAAGCCGCTGCGCGATCTCGGTCTTCGACTGTCCCTCATCGAGCTTGCGCTTGATGAAACCCGCAATTGCCCAGATCGACAGGTTGCTTCGATGGAGATTCTCCGCAATCTGGTCGTAACTATCGAAGTTCGGATCGATGAAGTAGGGGATGGTCGCGAAGCCAGCAGCTTGGGCTGCATCGAAGCGGCAATGCCCATGATTGATTACCCAAGTGTCCGGTTTCGTCGGGTGAGCGCGCAGGGACACCGGAGACTTGACCCCTCGCTGCCTTACGTTCTCGTTGAGTTCGTGCTGCTGTTGCTGCTCCTCCGGCGTGCGAAGGTGGAGCGGCGCGCGAGGATTGTCCAGATCCTTCACGACCTTCGCCAGATGCATCTCGGGCGGCAGACCGTCGGTATGCTGCGTGGCCTTGCCGGCCTGCTTTAATGCGGTAAGCGCCCTCATTTCGTCACCTCATGTGCATCCATTAGTTTCTTGAAATAGGCGAAGACGGTCAGGATTTCCTTCCCAGCCTCGCGCGCCGTCGTCTTTATATGGCCGCTCTCATCGCTGCGCAGCCGCCAGACTGGAACCCTCGCACTGACCGCTTCGCGATAGGCCTGGCGATCCGTGATCGGGTAGGGAACCATCAGGTCACCATGCTCTTCAAGTAGCCGGCCGAATTGCTTGACCTGGAATGGCTGGCGCGGGTCGTACTCGTTCACCAGGATTCCAAGAAAGGTAAGATTTTTATTTCGCATTCGAGAGTCTGGATGTGTGCGTATTCCACCAATCCGGCCAATCGTTTCAACAGACTCGCGAATACTGTGCTCGTCGATCTTGGTCGGCACAGTCACAAAATCGCATGCGATCAAAAACGCATTTGCAATGCGGCTGTTCGCCCCTGCAGTATCAAGCACGGCGTATTGGTAATAGGGTGCCAATTCCGCCAGTCGAGCACGCAAATTAACCACCAATTCAAGATCGTCGACAGCGGACTCCTCTATTTCTCGAAGTTCCTCGCGGTCGGAGGCGATTAGTCCTAAATTGCTTGGGGAATCTAGTTTCTTCAGTGGCTTGTCGCCAAATAAATGATGAGTCTGAATGCCCGCTACTGCATATTCGACCATCATGTCATTGGTATCCTCTTGCTCATCACCATTAATAATCAGCGTGGAGTGTCCAGCCTCCGCAAGACAGTGCGAAAAATTGCAGTTGGTGTTGGTTTTCCCAACGCCACCCTTCTGATTCACTGCGGCGAACGTTTTCATTTTCGCATCCTCGTCTGTAGTACGTTTGCCAGTGCTTCCACGACTTCCGCATACTCTGCAGGCAGTATTACCTCGACAGTTCTCCATCCGTCAGGGCGCACGCCATGTTTGAGATGAGCAGCCCAAGCGCGTGCAACCATCGCACTGACGGCTTCCTTACTCATCCTTAATTCCAAGGCAATGTCTTTCTGCATAATCCCGTCAACCAATATTCGGCGAATTGCTTCTATATTTTTTTTATTAAATTTATTTAAGTAAACGCGAATGGAATCGAATTCTGTTTCTGTGAGTTTCTTTTTATTTCTCACGATTCCACTCCTTCGTGCACGAGTTCGTGCTTTTTCTACTATATATAACTTAAGTGTTAAGTCAACACGGTAGGTTTGCGTTTAATCAAAGCGCAGCATCGGACCGTTGGCAAACTTCCATATGGCTCCGTGAAGATTATTCGCACCTATTTAATGAATGGCGAAAGTTAGTATTCGAGCACATGGAAGATAAATCTCCAAAAGAATATATGAAAGGAACTTTATTTATGTCCGCATTTCGTATAGTTATTTTTTTCCTAATCGGGCACCCAGCTAGTGCGTTAGCTCAGTCTTCCTATCCCGTTATTGACAAGGAAGTGCAGCAAACACGCGATCAGGAACGCCATCTGATCCTCAACACGGAACTGCTCGCGGAACATCAAGCGTTGGCGAAGGCACGTGACGAGCTGGCTGCGAACCCGACCAAGGAATCACAAGCGAAAGCACATCGTCACGGAGAGAACATGAAGGCCCTGCAACGCGAGCTCCGTGGTATCGATTCCGCCCAAGCGTCACCGAGCGCGCCCTTCCGCGCGGTCGCCATCGCCAGGCGTCCTCCAAAGCCACCGCCAGTCCGCAGCCCAACAGCCCTAGCTACGTATTGGAATCCCTACAACCGGGCCACGGAGACGCGGCCACCTACCGATTCTTCAACCACCATGAGGAGGGAAGCACCATGAGTAATAAAGCCAATCGCGCACTCAACACCGTTTTACTGGTCGGCTTGTGCGTCTTGCAGGCGTCGCCAGCGTTCGCGCAGTTCACCGGAACCGGAACGCAGGCAACGAACTGGGTAGTAGAGCTTTTGACCCCAATCATCCCGCTAGCGGTCGCCGTCATCGGCATCCTGGCATGGACGGGACGCGTCAACTGGGGATGGTTCATTGGAGCAATCGTCGGCACGATGCTGTTCTTCGGCCGCGACCAGGTCGTCAGCATGCTCCGCGGCTGGACGGGAGCCTGAGATGGACGTCGAAGACGGCGTCAATGTCGATACGCTCGTGGTCGGGCTTACCAGGCCCTCGACGATCCTGGGCGTGCCCTACGGAGCCGTGATGCTCAATCTGCTGGTGTCGGTCGAGGCCCTGTCCCTGACCGAGAACCTGTTGTGGTTGCTGATGAGCTTTCCGGTGCACGGCATCTTCTATCTCATCACGCTCAAGGATCCTCGTACCTTCGAGCTTCTTGCGCTGTGGGCGCGAACCACGCTTGGCACGCTTATCTCGTCGAGGTGGTACTGGTCCGCGGCGTCTTACAGTCCGCTAACTGTCAGGGACCGTCCAGGCCTCTTCAAACGGTGGCGTCTCCATCGCCGTCAGAAACAGGGAGAATAAGCATGAGTATTTCCGACAAACGCCGCGCTGCTTCACGGCGCGAGACGCCGGCCGCCAGGTACATACCCTACCAGGGCCACCTGACGCGCAGCATCATCGACACCACTGCAGGAGAGTACCTGTGTGTCGTGCGACTCGCCGGCGCGGCCTTCGAATGCGCCGACGACGATGTGATCAACAACCGCCACGATCGCCTGAACCGCGTGATGATGAGCCTGGCCGACCCACGCATCGCTGTCTGGCAGCACATCTTGCGGCGGCAAGAGAACCAATATCCGGACGGCGAATTTGCACCCGGCTATGCGCAGGAACTTAACGACCGTTTCCGCACAAAAGTCGGCGCCGAGCGGCTCATGGCCAACGAGTTGTACCTGACTATCGTGCTGCGCCCACACGGCTCCAGGACGGAAGGGGTACTGGCCGCGCTGTTCTCGGCTCGAAGCACTGAGGAAATCAGCCGGGCGCGATCCCGGCAGGTGGCCAAACTGGAACGGATCGTGACCGACCTAGTGGCCGCGCTGACCTACTACGAAGCCGAGTGCCTCGAACTGTACGAGCGGGATGGCGTGCTGTTCTCGGAACCCGCCGAGCTTTTCAACTTTTTGTTGACCGGCAAGTGGGAACGCGTGCCGTATGCGCCCGTGCCACTGAATCGCCTGATCGGCGGCATGCGGCCAGTATTCGGTGACGAGTCCGTCAAGGTTCTCAACCCCGAAGGGACCCACTACGGTGCCATGCTCGGTATCGAGGCCTATCCATCCGAAACCAACCCGATGTTCCTCGACGGCCTACTCACGCTGCCATTCGAACTGGTGGTGACGCAGTCCTTCGAGTTCCAGGCAAAGGATGCCGCCCTGCTCAAGATGCAGATGCGAAGCCGGCGCATGGAAAACGTCGGCGACGCGGCGCAGTCGCAGATCGACGAGATTCCCGAGCTCGCCGACGACTTGGTCGCTCGCAGGACGGCCCTTGGAGCACATCACTACAACGTACTGGTGAAAGCCGCCACCCTGGATGAACTGCAGCAGAATGTCGCGGATGCGCGAAGCGTGATGATCGACGCCGGCATCAAGCCGGCGCGCGAGGACCTCGTGGTAGAGGCGGCCTACTGGGCGCAGCTGCCCGGTAATTTCGCGTTGCGCCCCAGGCTATCGCCGATCAACAGCCGAAACATGTGCGGCTTCGTCCCCCTGCACAACTTTCCCACAGGACGCCGAAGCGGGAATCACTGGGGACCCGCGATCACGATGCTGGTGACCGCAGCCGGAACGCCGCACTACTTCAACCTGCATGCCTCCGATCCCAAGGCCAAAAATGGCGGGAACAAGAAAGACGTGGCGAATACCCTTGTCATGGGTCCGACCGGCTCCGGCAAGACGGCAACCGTCACGTTCACGCTGACGATGATGCAGAAGTTCGGGATGACCTCGGTGCTGTTCTCCACCGACCGCGATACCGAGATCGCAGTACGCCGCCTGCACGGAAAGGTCTATCCGCTCCGGCTCGATGAGCCTACCGGACTCGCCCCGTTCGCGCTGGATCCGGACGAAGCGGAGACGCGCCGGCACCTGCAGGTACTGGTGCGCAAGCTGGCCAGCCGCCCGGTAGTGTCCGAGGCCGGCGTAGAAGTCGACAGCAAGCCCCTGACCGTTCAGGAGGGCAAAGACGTTGACAGGGCGATCGACGCGGTACTGCACATGCAGCCGAGGGAGGTGCGGCGCCTGGGCCGCGTGCTGGACTTCCTGCCGAAGGGGGACATCTACGACCGCCTTGCGCGCTGGTGCCATGCGCGGGAGAAGGGAAGGGAGGATGGGCCGCTTGCATGGGTGTTCGATAACCCCATTCCCAAGATCGCCAGCGAGCTCGGCACGGCGCCCATCGCCGCCTTCGATACCACGGCCTATCTCGATGACCCCGAACTTCGGACGCCGATCAACATGCACCTGCTGCACCTGACCTCACGTCTGATCGACGGGCGCCGGTTCGGACTATTCGTCGCCGAATTCTGGAAGCCGCTGGGCGACAGCCACTATGCCGCCTACTTCAAGAAAGCGCTCAAGACGGTACGGAAGCTGAATGGCTTCGTCGTGCTCGACACCCAGTCGCCGAGCGACGCATTGAGGCTCGAGATCTCGCGCACGCTGGTCGAACAGTGTCCCACGCTGATCCTGTTCCCCAATCCCCAGGCGGACCGGAAGGAATACCGCGAATACCTCGGCCTGTCCGAACGTGAATTCAGGCTGATCAAGACGGATCTCCCCGAGGGATGCGGCATGTTCCTGCTCAAGCAGGGGAGGCATTCGACCGTCGTACGGCTTCCCTTGGAGGGCATGGACGACGACATGGCGGTGCTGTCGGCGCGCGCTACTAACCTGGCCCTCATGGATCGGTTGATCGCGCAGTACGGCGAGGACCCCGATGCGTGGGTTCCACACTTCAACGAGGAAAGGAAATCATCATGAAGATTCGTACACTTGTAATCATGTCGGTCCTGGCCGGGACGTCGCTTCAGGCCCACGCCCAATGGGCGGTGATCGACGCAGCCAATCTAGGCCAGGCCACCCAGCAGGTCAAGGCATGGGCCGAGCAGTACAAGCAGATGCGCGCCCAGATCGACAGCATGGATGCGCAGTACAAGTCCATGACCGGCGACCGTGGCATGGCCACGCTGCTTCCCGGGATCGTGCCGGCTCTTCCCCCGGACTGGGCAGAGTCGATGAACCAGCTTTCGTCGCTCGCGCAGCTGATTCGCGAGTCGCAGGCGATCCTGACGTCACGGCAGTCCGCGCATTTGTCGGGACAGCTCAAGCAATTCCTGTCCCAGGCGCAGAACGTGTCGGCAGCGAACCAGGCGATGGCGCAGGCGGCGTTTAACGACGCCGCTGCGCGGCAGTCCCGCCTGCAGACGCTGACCGCAGCGCTGGCAGCTACCGAAGACCCGAAGGCTGCCTATGACCTCGCCAACCGGATCGCCATCGAGCATGCTGCGCTCCTCAACGACCAGAACCAGCTGGAGGCCGCCGTCGGCGCGGCCACGGCGCAGGACCGGGCTCAGCGACTCATGATCAGTCAGATGCGCGCCGCGGCGGCCGGTACCGAGATCCCGAAGGTCGACATGTCGCAACCCTGAGTACTGCTTTCCCACTTTTCCTGGAGCTTGCCATGCAATTTTCTGCTGTTTTCCTGCTGGTACTGGCCGCATCCGTGGCTGGCTGCAAGCGCGAAACCGTCATCGTGCCTGCGGATCGCATCTACACCGTCGACGAATACCTCTCCGCCCCCGACTTGCGCCACAGGGTAAGCGCGGCATGCACCAACGACCCTGGACGGACCGCGCACGACGCGAACTGCATCAACGTAAATCGCGCCGACCGCGTGGCTGCCGCTGGCAGCCTGGGTGGCATGCCACGCGTCGTTCCCTAGGAGAAAAATCATGGCGACGTCGATTACTCTCTACACGGATAGCCTCAACTACATCAACGCGGTATGCGAGAGCTATGTTGGCGAGAACGTGGCGGCGGTCGCCCGTCTTGTCGGCCCATTTGCTTTCACGATGCTTACCCTGTACGTGGTGCTGTGGGGGTTCGCCAGCTATCGCGGAATGATCAAGGAGCCGGCGAACGAATTCATCAACCGCGTAATCACGGTCTCCATCGTATTCGGTATCGGCTTCAACCTGGCGACCTACAACGTGCTGATCACGAACACCTTCCTGCACGGTCCGGACGAATTCGTAGCCGGCCTCGCCGGGTCGGGGAGCACCGGCAATGTAGTGAGCGGCCTGGATGCGATGCTTGCGCAGGGCTTCGAGCTGGGGGCCCGATTCTGGGCGAAAGCCGGCGTCCTCGACGGCGACTTCGGCATGTACTTTGTTTCCGCCGCGGTATGGGCGATGACGATCATTGTGACCGCCTATGGTTTCTTCCTAATGGCCTTGTCGAAGGTTGCACTGACAGTGCTCATCGGACTGGGAGCACTTTTTTTCCTAGGCCTTCTGTTCCAGGCAACCGCCGGCTTCTTCAATTCATGGATACGGCAACTGGCCAACTACTTCCTCGTGCCCCTGCTGGTGGTCATGGTGAACCTGCTCGTCATGAAACTGTTTTCGCGTGCAGGCAGTGGGGCGACCGCAATGGTATCGACGACAGAGGTAGCCCAGGTGTTCCCGTTCTTCGCGATGGGACTCGTATCTCTGCTGGCGCTAGCGTCGGTGCTGTCGATGGCCGCAGGACTTGCGGGCGGGATGTCGCTGTCTTCATTCGGGATGGGGCGCCTGACCTCCGGCCTCCTCCAAAGGTTCGGCCTCAAGCTGGGCAAGAGTGGATCCCGGCTGGGGACCGGGGCCGGCCGGACCTTGGGCAAAGGCGCGAAGAAGGTCACTCGCGGCGCGTGGAACTCATATCAGGACCGCAAGCGCAACACCATCCAGCCTACCAGGCAGAAGACCGGAACCAGGCTGCTGGCCTACGAACCATCGCGGTCGGCAAAAACTGCCCCAGCCACCAAGCCAAATCACTGAATCGTGAGGACGACCATGCAGAGATTCCTGATCGTGCTGGCTATGGTCAGTGCCCTTGCGGGGTGCGCAAGCACCACGCCTCCCTGCGATGGTGAAAACCGTCGCCCAATCAACGTCCCGGTGAAAGCCGAGGTCGGGTATCCAAGTTGCGGCATGGCCGCGTGAGGCGAATGCGATGAAAAGCCAACCCGATGCAAACAAACTTACCATGGAGCTGGCCGCTGTACGCAAGCTGATCGAAGGGCATGCAAACATGCAGCAGTTGATCGACTTGGCCGCCGACGATGCCGACCGCCGCGCCGTGGCCGTCGAGAGCTCGCGCCGCGTCGCATGGCGCGTCGCGGGAGCGTTTGGCGGACTCACGGTCGCTGCGTTCGGCGTCACCTGGGGCGCCGTACAGACCACCATGCGCCCGTCGCCACCACCCGAAGTGCTGGTGGTCGACAAAGCCGGCGGCGTGGTCCAGCCGCTGATCTCGCTGGCAGACTTCCAGCTGGCGCCGGAGGAGGCGACCATTCGCCGAAATATTGACACGCTTGTGACTGCATGCGAGGGGTACACATACGAGCTGGCAGACGTGCACTACTACCACTGCGCCGCCTTCCTCAGTCCGCAACTGCAGGCTGAATGGGCAAGGAAGTGGGACAAGTCAAATCCCGATTCAGCGCCAAACAAGTACAAGAAGGAACGTACAGTACGTGCGAAGGTCGGCGCCATCACGGTCCTGCGCAATGGCACGGGTGCAGCGATCGGGGCCCGGGCCAGCTTTACGCGGACGGCGACCCTGAACGGGATGGACGATGGATCGCCTACCACCTGGGTGGCGAACCTCTCCTTCCGGTGGGTGAACCAGCCGACCAACGAACGCGACCGCCGCGTCAACGACCTCGGGATGGAAGTGACCGACTACACCTCGGACCGCGACCTGACATCGACCAGGCCCGTACCGCCCGCTGCGCCATTGCGGCAGGCTTCCAGTACCGCGCAGCCCTCGCAGATGGCCTTGGTCGCGCCTACAGGCGAAGGAGTTACACCATGAACCCGCGACTGTTGGCGGCGATGGCGGCATTCTCGCTAGCAGCCAGTGCGCACGGCGCGCAGCTGCCAGCACCGGGGAACAAGGATGCCCGCATCCGTTTCGCGACCTACGATCCTTATAACGTGGTGACAATTTATGCCCGTGTCGGACTCCTCACGCAGATCGTCCTCGACAAGAACGAGGAAATCGTGGACATGACCGGCGGAGACGTCGAAGGCTGGGGCGTAGCCACTAAGCAGGCGCGCAACGGCGTGTTCCTCAAGCCGGCAGCTGAGCTGGCGGATGCGAACCTGCATGTGGTGACGAACAAGCGGACCTACAGCTTCGACCTGAAGATGGCCAGGAAGAGAAAGGGAGAGATCGGCTTCATGACCGTCTACTTCCTCTACCCCGAGGCCGAGAAAGCGGAACATGCAGCGGTCAGCGAATCGGAACAGGTGCGTGACCTGCTCGACGCCGTAGTACCAAAGGGGAACCGGCGCTACTCGGTGCAGGGATCGAGCGACTTGGCGCCGGTTGAGGCGTGGGACGACGGCCGCACGACTTTCCTGCGATTTCGCGCCCGCTCGACTATCCCGGCGATCTACGAGGGCAGCGAGGTGGGCGCTCCTGCAAGGATCGAGAACATCAGCGTCAAGGATGACATCGTGCAGGTACAGGGTGTTCGGCGGAAGCTTGTGCTGCAGAGCGGGAAGCAGTCGGCATGCGTGTTCAACGAAGGATTCGACCCCGATGCACCCCGGCCGCCTACGAGCACGGCATCGCCACAGGTCAAGCGCACATTGAAAGGAGCTGCAAAATGAACTTCTTCAAGTCGTTGTTCAAACCGCGCGACCCGGAATCCGATCCCGACGAGGATGGTGCGAACGAGGAGGAGCGGGCACTCGGCTCCGTCAACAAGGGCCTGGCGCGGCAGAACCGGATCATCAACTGGCTCGCGGCGGTCGGCGCGTGCATCCTCGCCGCGGTTTTCCTATACAAGTACTATGCCAGCATGTACGACGATCACCAGCGATCGAAGGTGGCATCTAAGGACCTGACTCGTACGGTAGCCACGACGACGCTACCACCGCTGGCCATGCCCGAACCCGGCATCGAACCGAAGCAGGCCGGACCCAGGCCAGCCGATGCCCCGCCGCCCTTGCAGGCATCCGGAACCACCGCAGCGGCGCAATACGCAACGGGCCAGCCCCCAGTAAAGAGCATCAGCCAACTGGCTCGCGAGCGCCGCCTGAAGCGGGAAGTGCGTTTCAGCCTGGATGGAACCCTGACCGGATCCACAGCGAACGTGGGCATGAGCAGTCACGCGGCAGTAGTTGCGGCGAATTCGCATAACCAAGTGGTTAGCAATGGTGCAGCCGTTCCCGAATCTTCAGGGACGATTCCCACGCCCGGCAACGACATGGCTCGCGCCTACCTGCTTCCGGACCCGACGCTGATGATGACGCGCTGGAAGCTTGTTCGTTGCACCGTGCTGCCAGCATTCGACACCACGCTAACGGGTCCCGTCACCTGCATTACTGGCGAGGATGCGACTGGCGCCGACAACAAGGTCTCCCTGATGGATCGCGGGACGATCTGCTTCGGCCAGCAGGGCGGCGGGATCACCCATGGCCAGAGAAGGGTCGGCATCATCTGGCAGCGCTGCGAAACGCCGCAGCATGCATTGGTGCCATTCGATTCTGGCGCCACCGATCCACTCGGGCGCCCCGGCATTCCCGGGACCGTAGACAACCATTTCTGGGACAGGTTTGGCGGTGCGATCGCATTAAGCCTCATCACCGATGTCGGCCCATACCTGATTGCGACCCGCCAGCGCGGCGACAACAACACGACCGTCTCGTTCCCGTCGATGAGCGGACCGAAGGACGTGCTGTCCGAGGTGGTGAAGAGCACGGTCGACATCGCGCCGACGATCACCGCGCCTCAGGGCGCTGAGGTGTTCATCTACCTCGCACGCGATATCGATTTTCGCGACGTATACCACCTCGAACGAGTGAGGCAGCCATGAGCGCCGGCGATTTTTCCCATGGCGTGAACCGGTCGACGCTCGAACTGCACCTGCTACCGATAGTGGCGCACCTGGTCGACGATTCGGTTACCGAAATCGTGATCAACCGGCCGGGCGAGGTGATGCTGGAGCGCCGCGACGGTTGGGAAACCGTACTGAATGACGCGATCTCGTACAAGTGGTGCGAAGGCCTGGCGATGCTGCTCAGGAACCTGGCGAACCAGGATCTGACGGAAGGTTGGCCGCTGCTCGGAGCGCAGATACCGGGCGGCCTGCGGGTCCAAGTGGTGATTCCGCCAGCAATAGAGGCGGGACAGGTTTCCTTCACGATCCGCCGCCCGATCGGTGAAGTGCTTTGCCTGGCCGACATCATCGGCGGAGGCGCCTTCGAACATACGCGTTGCGAGCAGTCGCTTCTGTTGATAGGAGAAGAAAGGACCCGGCTCGAAGCGGCGTTGCCCGCCAGCGAACGCCGGATGCTTGAACTCTTCCGATTCAAGGATTGGGGGGCATTCTTCAAGGCAGCGGTAGAAGGCAGGAAGAATATCGTATCCTCCGGCGCCACCGGCTCGGGAAAGACGACGTTCAGCAACGCACTGGCAGCGATGATTCCACTCGACGAGCGGATCATCACTGTGGAAGATACGCGCGAGATGCGATTGCCGCATGCGAACCAAGTGAACCTGGAATACAAGAAGGGCGAGAACGGCATATCGAAGCTGAAAGCGCGCGACCTGCTCGAGGCGACCCTGCGCATGAGGCCGGACCGGGTCCTGCTGGCCGAACTGCGAGGCGACGAGGCGTTCTTCTTTATCCAGAACGTGCTCAATTCGGGCCATCCTGG
>Ga0308164_10004549_pt1 | contig 11669 bp, 12 predicted proteins | sample PhyTR2_FD_201031 | JGI IMG/M metagenome (GOLD analysis project Ga0308164, IMG submission 201031) | Phyllosphere microbial communities from UC Gill Tract Community Farm, Albany, California, United States - DLSLT.R2 | ecosystem: Host-associated > Plants > Phyllosphere > Unclassified | place: USA... | reverse complement strand
ATTAGAGCGGGCCTCAGCCTCGAACCGTCTCAGGCTTACGCCGTGAGCCGCTTCTCGACCTCGTCCACGCCCAGCGTCTTCACCGCCTCCATCAGCCGCTCCAGCCGGTCCAGTGGGAGCTTGAGCAACCCTACCTTCTCGACCTTGTCGATCGCCGTATCCCGCAGCTTCTTCAGATGCGCCTTTCGACGCTCTGACAGTTTGCGTTCCTCGGCCTCGATCGCGGCCATTTCAGCGTCCAGTGACTTCGCCATATTCTTGCCTTTTGGTCAGGCTGATCGGGCTCTGAACGGCCCCGTTATAGCCGTCGATCGATTACGAGAAAAGACCACAGCCACACCATCTGGACTTACCCAAGGAAACCGCATGACGATCCTTGAAAACTGCCAGACGACACCCGCGCGAAGCGCAGGATCGACCCACGTTTCCGCCGAAATGGCGGGGCTTTTTCCCATGGATCACCGGGGCAACTTCACATCGAACCGGACGCACGAATGGATCAGAGCAACAATGATGGATCGGGACTACAGTAGAGCACACCTTTGCAAGCTGCGCTTGCCGTTTTTGGCGGTTTTCCGCCGTTTTCTAGACCTTCCCGATGTGATCCCAACAGAGTTGCTTTTGATCCCATCCGAGTTCTGGGCAAAAAACGGGAGAAAACCGCCATTCTTGCCGGGATCGGATGGGATCATATTTTTCCGGTTTCCGCCGGTCAAACCGTTGCAATGCTAGGGACGACTGTCCTATTGTAGCAGTGCCTGAGAACCCATCAGCCTCCCTGCTAGGAGGTTGGTTTGAAGATACCCTACGTCCAAAGAACCGTTAGGTTCGACCCGCAGCAGTACGCGCGGCTGGAGGAGCTTGCCACCAAGCACTCCAGGTCGATGGCTGAGGTCATGCGCCTCGCGATTGCCCATTACCTTCTCGGCGAACAGAAGCGCACCGAAAGCCAACTTCGTCACCTTCGCGTGACCGAATATGTGCAGGTCGCCCTCGACGCGATCATCCGGGAAAACCACCCGGAACTGCGCGACCAGCTCATCGTCGAAACCGACCAACGTGTGAGGCGCTACCATGGCGCGTGACGACCCTAAAAAGCCGGGTCACGAGCCCCGCAAAGACATCCGGAACGACCGGCGTCCGGTTCCCCAGAAGCACCACTCCGCGCGAGGCGAGGCCCCTCGCAATTCGGGCAATTTCACGCGCGGGAGCCAGCTGCTCAACACGCAGGTGCTCATGTGGCTGCAGGGCATCAAGATGCCCGTCTACATGTGGCTCGGCGTCTTCGCGATCGCCTACACCGCGATCCTGTCGCTCACCCTCGACGAGAACAACGTCCAGCTCATTTCAATGCGGATCCTTTCCGGGTTGTGGGACTGGATTTCCTTCGATCCGATGAAGCAGGTGAACCTCCGCCTGCCCGACGACAGCGTGCGCCACACACATATGGGCTACGTGCCCTACGTGCCTGAGGTCATCCTTGCCTGGAGCAAGGCCGTGAAAGGCCTGATGGGATCGATTGCGATCGCTTCGTGCATCACCCTCCCGTTGTCGATTTGGTATGTCGATTTTTCTGCTCGTCGCGGTAAGGCAATGATCCAGGAAAGACACGAGCGCGGCGCCATGCTCGTTGATCGCGATCTCCTCTATTCCGATATTGCCGAGCATAACAAAGTTGAGTTCGTAAAGGAGGCCGCTGGCCTGTTCCCGGGCAAGACGCCAGAGTACGTCCTGAGCCTCAAGTTCAAGGCGCGGAAAGCGGGAGGTGTCCATCACCCTTACAGCGTCGCCGGGATACCCTTCCCGCACCGTCTCGAACAATCACACTTCATGACCCTCGGCACGACCGGTTCGGGTAAGACGACAGTGTTCCGCAAGCTTCTGGCACAGATGCGGGAGCGCGAAGACACCGCAGTCGTTTTCGATCTGACCGGGGCCTATGTCGAAGCCTTCTACGATCCCGAGCGTGACACGATCCTAAACCCTGCCGACGCACGCTGCCCAGCTTGGTCGATCTTCAACGACTGCCATTCCTACAGCGATTTCACCGCCGCGGCCGGGGCTCTCATTCCCTCCGATGGGGGTGCTGCAGACCCCTTCTGGGCACTCGCTGCGCGCACCCTGTTCATCGAGATGTGCATGAAGCTCATCGAGAAGAAAATGACCTCGAACAAAGCGCTCGCGGACAACCTGATGACCGCCGACCTGAAGCTGGTCCACAAGCACCTCGCCAACACCATTGCCGACCCGATCACCGCCCCTGAGGCGGCCAAGATGGCAGAGTCGATCCGCGCCGTTTTCAACACGAACGCGCAGGTGCTGCGCTTCCTGCCCGACGACGGGCCTCAATACTCGATCCGAGACTGGATGACCTCCGAGAAGAAGCCTGGCTCGATCCTGTTCATCACCTCGAACTACACCGATCTCGAGATGAACCGGGCGCTACTCACGCTGTGGTCGAACCTGGCGATCCATTCGCTCATGACGATGAAGAAAACCCGCGATCTGCGCACTTGGTTCGTGTTTGACGAACTCGGCGCATTGCATCGCCTGCCGGCAATCGAAAGCGGGCTCCAGACCGCCCGGAACTTCGGCGGGGCGATGGTCCTTGGACTCCACTCGTTCGACAAACTGATCCAGGTCTACGGCGAGGAAAACGCCCGCAACCTTTCGTCGCTCGCACGAACGAAACTCATCCTTGCAGCGGCCGACCTCGACACCGCTGAACAGGGGTCCCGCTACATCGGCAATCGCGAGATCCGGCAGATGGATGAGGGCTATAGCTACGGCTACAATAACACCCGCGACGCCTCGACCCTGACCCCCCGCAAGCAGATCGAACCGCTGGTCATTCCAGACGACATCATGAACCTTCCTAGCCTGCACGGTTTTGTGAAGTTTCCAGATGGCTTCCCAGCCGCCCGCGTCCGCCTCGAATGGGAGCATTATCAGACCGTCGCCGAAGGGTTCATCCGGCGCAAACCCGACAAGCCGGACGCGCCTGATAAGCCTGTTCGCGGAGGAGGTAGCAAGCCGCAGGGTGGTGATGTCGATGTTGGTCGAGGTGACCTGCCTGTGATGGTTGAAGAGGGGGTGGCGCCCGCCAACGAGGCGAACGATTTTGCGGCCAACATCCTGTCGCAGCCGACGGAGGGAGAGGTCGACAATTCGCGCGACGGGATGACACTCGAGGCGACCGCACGCAGCGAACCGCCAGTGCTTCTAGCCGACATGCGGGATCGCTCTGAACGGGATCATCGTCACGAGGGTACAAAGCCTTCGGATAGCCAGACAGAGCATTCGCGGGGCGATCATCGAGAGCAGAAGGACAATGCTGCCGAGGAAGCCGAGCGCTCTGAAGACCTTTCGATCAGGGAGGCGCGGGACGCGTTTCCGGACGACGGATACGGGCTGTAACGATGCTCTCAATGTCATCCGTAAAGTCGGCGTCAGGAGCCGCCAACTATTTCGCCAAGGACGACTTTGTCAGCGGCGAATATTACACCGACGAGGCGGCCGGCGATGTCAGCGTGTGGGGTGGCGAAGGTGCGGCTGCCGCAGGTCTTACCGGCAGCGTACACAAGGATACGTTCGCGAAGGTTCTCGGCGGTGAGCTTCCCTCTGGTGATAAGGTGGACGTCAGGGAGGGGCGTCGACCCGGCTTCGACCTGACCTTTTCGGCACCGAAGTCGGTTTCTGTGATGGCTTATATCGCGGGCGATAAGAGGATCCTTGGGCCGGACGGAGCTCACACCAAGGCAGTGCAGCAGACCATGGCGTGGGTCGAGAAGAACCTTGCCGCCGGGCGCATCACCAAGGACGGTAAAACCGAAACGGTGAAGACCGGCAATCTGGTGTACGCACTGTTCCAACACGACACGAGCCGCGCCCTGGATCCGCAGGCGCATATCCATGCGATTGTCGCAAACATGACCCAAATGCCCGACGGCAAATGGCAGGCGCTCGATGCTCAAAAGCTTTGGGCCAGCAACACGGTGATCGGGTCAATCTACCACAGCTTCCTCCGCAATGAGATGGAGAAGCTCGGCTATCAGGTTCGGATGGACGGCAAGCACGGCACGTTCGAGATTGTAGGGGTCCCGAAAAATGTTCTGGAGACCTTCAGCCAGCGTCGTGAACAGATCTTGGAGAAGGCGGCAGAGCTCGGAATCGTATCGCCCGAGGGGCGTAACAAGATCACCGTCAACACCCGCGATCCGAAGCTGAATGTGGAAGACCGCGACGGTCTTGTTCTCGATTGGATGCGGAAGGCCGCAGAGCACGGCTTCGACGGCAAAAAACTGCTGGAAGGCGCGCTGAAGGCCTGCGCGGAACGGGAAGACGCCGGTCCGATCGGGCGAAGCTATCAGGCGATCGCCGATGCGGTCAGCGTCGCACGTGAGACGGTCGCTGGCCTACTCCGTTCGCCGGATCCGCTCGTGGATCGCGGCTTCGTCCGGTTGGCGCAGTCTACCGGGCAGGCGAACGCGCAACTCGCAGTCGCATCGGCGGTCCGCATTCTCGGCCAACGCGAAGCAGCGTTCGAGGTTGACCAGGTCAGCAAGAAGGCGCTCGACCTCGGCCTGAAGGGCGTGACGATAAACCACGTCGAGACCCGCATCGAACAGCTGCTGGAAAAGGAAAAACTCCTCGCCGGTCAGATCGAGGTCAAGGGTCGGATGGTTGATGCGGTCACGACCAAGGAAGCGCTGAAGACTGAAATGTCGATCCTCTCCATGGTCGACGCAGGCAAAGAGAAAGCGACCCCGATCGTTGCTGCTGTCGATGCTCCAGACCGGTTGCAGGCCGCCTCACAGTTCGAGTTGAACGCCGGCCAGCTGGCTGCAGCGACATTGCTAGTATCCAGTACCGATCGCATCGTCGTCGTCCAGGGCGTCGCCGGCGCCGGAAAGTCGACGATGCTTCAAGCGACGGCCGCTGTCGCGCGTGAGGAAGGTAAACGCGTGCTCGGCCTCGCCTTTCAGAACAAGATGGTCACGGACCTGCGGGAAGGCTTGAAGCCGAGCGAAATGTCAGTCGACGATATGAAGGCGGCAGGCATCGAGGCCCAGACCATCGCCTCTTTCATCTGGGAAAACCAAAAGCACGTCGCAAATCCGAACACGCTAGAGGCGCAAGCCAAGCGTGCCGAGATGAAGGAAACTCTCATCGTGATCGATGAGACGTCGATGGTCTCCGACACCGATATGCTTAAACTGCTCACAATCGCCGACGCCCTAGGGAATGAACATCTCGGCGAGATCGGCGATCGCCAGCAGCTCCAGCCAATCGATCGCGGCAAGTCCTTCTCAGCGCAACAGGCTGCCGGCGTCACCATGGCGCGAATGGACGACAATATCCGTCAGCGGACAGACCAGCTCCGCACCGTCGCCGCTCTGACCAATGCCGGCGAAGCTTCGCAGGCGCTGAGAGTGCTCGGGGACAAGGTCGTAGAGGACAATAATCCGGCCGAGAAGGCTTCGGAGCTATGGCTGGCGCTGTCGCCCGAGGATCGCGGTATCACTGCAATCTTCGCCTCAGGCAAGGAGGCACGCGCCACCATCAATACGACCGTGCAGGCTGGCTTGCTGAAGGACGGCACGTTGAAGGGCGAGGGTTTGACGCTGACAGTCCACCAGTCAGTTAATCTCACCCGCGAAGAGTTGCGATATGCGCACGTCTATAAGCCGGGACGGATCCTCCACGTCCAGGGGAGCGTTGCCGAGTTGGGGCTCCGGCACGGCATGTCCGAGGTGCAGCGGGTCTTTGCCAATGGCAAAGTCGAGGTGGAGAACAACGGCAGAAAGGTCCGGTTCAACCCACAAAAGGTCGATCCACTGGTTGATCGCGACCGCATGCAGCTGACCACGCTCGAAACGGTCACAGTTCATGAGGGCGACCGCATCCGCTGGACTGCCAACGACAAAGATCGCGGCATCAACAATGCGGGGATGGCAACCATCACCGCGATCGAAGGCGGTCGGGTAACCGTCGAGCTGGCGTCCAAAGCGGCGTTGACGCTTGAGAAAGGGGATCCGATGCTATCACGGCTCGACCTTGCCTATGCGTTGAACGCGCACATGGCGCAGGGCGTGACGGCCGACAAGGCGATCGGCGTGATGCACAGCTATGAGAGCAACCTATCCAATCAGCGCCTGACCAACGTTGTCGTCACCCGCGTCCGGGACGACCTCATCATGGTAGTAGACAATCAGGAGAAGCTGGAGAGGCAGCTCGACCGCAATGCCGGCAACAAAACCTCCGCGCTAGAAAGCCTAGGTCACCTCGACATCGACGGGTCGGGCGCGAAGGCTAAATCCGCCAATGACGCGCTGACCAAGGCGATGGAGGGGATCGACAAGGCGGACAACGAGCCGGTCCTGATCGATCCAGCCAGCCTCGACATGACCGACCTGCCTCCAATGGGAGAGTCCACGACGGACTATTCCGACGTCAGAAATCTCGATCGAGAGATTCCGCCGATCAAGAACGGCGAGGATGCCGACCGCCAGGACAGCCAGCTTGGTCAAAAAGATGACGAGCTCGGAATGCGACCGCTCGACATGGACGACCTCAGTGCCCTGCCAGCAATGATTGCTTCAAATGAGCAAATCCGAGGGCTGCCTGAGAAGAACCTCAGCCTCGATATGTGAGCGAAGCCATGCCGATCGAAACAAACCCTCCTTCCGCAAAGGCGCTGTGACCATGGACCGGAATATTGCCATTCTACTCGGCCTGGTCGGGGTGGTCATGATCGCCAAAGCACTGACCGGCGCCGGCGCTGGCTTCGGGGGGAGAAGACCGCTTGCCAAGCGGTTCATGACACCGCGCGAGCTTGCGATGCTCGACATTCTGGAGCGATGTCTTCCAGAGTACCGCTTCCACGTGCAGGTTGCGATGGGAGCAGTGCTGAAGGCCCCTCCCCGGCTAATAGGCAAAACCAATCCAGCTGATCGCAACGCCTTCTCACAGAAGATCATCGACTTCGTGGCGCAAGACCGGGAGACCGGTGCGATTGTCGCGCTCATAGAAGTCGACGATGCGAGCCATAATTCCCAACGCGACAGCAAACGGGACGCGATGACGGGCCACGCAGGCTACCACACCATCCGCATTGGCCGTGGGGTCCAACCCCGGATCCATGACGTCCGCGCTGCGATCGCGCCCCTATTCCGACAACATGAATTACACGGGAGCGGCCGGCCATGAACGCCGCTAGAATACAGGTGCCTCTCGACGACGAGGCGAGGAGACTCGCGGACTTGCCCGACGATGATCTGGCCGACGAACTGCGAACGCAGTCCTTCCACCTGATGGCGGCTCATCCGATCGCGGCTGCGCACCTCGTACTCGCAGCTGCCTCGATCGCGCCGACGTGCAACGCAGAACGTGAGGTTGCCGACGAGTTTTCCTACGTCATCGTTGATTTCGCCCAGCAGCTCGGCGTTCTTCACCGGCGAGCAGTCAAATCGCGAACGCGGGAGGCGTGCGAACCTTCACACAACAATCAACACCAGCAATCATCACCACTTACTCAATCGAGGGCGTAATCATGAAACGTACATTGGCAGTGCTTGGTATGCTGGCGATCGCGGCCAGTCCTGCAATCGGTCAAAAGCTCGGAAAGGGCGGGATCGGCATCGACGAGAAAACTGAGGTGCCACGATGCGTCCGGCCGCTCGGGACGATCGCGGTCGTGGAGGAGCGCGCGGCCGGTGGGACAGCTGAGGGTAGCCCTCCCGGTCTCGCCGCACTGATGCGAATGGCTGAAGCGCAGAACGGCGGAAGCCAACGCGTCGACCCCCTTCCCATCCTCAAGCTACTGGTCTCCCAATCCGGTTGCTTTCAGATCGTCGACCGCGGTGAAGCGTTCGATGCGCTTCAACGAGAGCGGCAGCTTGCAGCCGGTGGGGCGGTCGCTGGTGCGAACAACCAAGCGACCCTGAAGGCGGCAGACTATCTCCTGCAAGCAAAGGTTCTCTACTCTGATAACGATTCTGGTGACAGCGGAGGCGGTCTTGGATCGATGTTCCCCGGCGGTCTTGGCTTCAAGCAGAAGGTCAAAGCCAGCCAGACCATGTTGACGCTGGTCGAGGTGAAGACCGGTATCCAGCAGGCCGTTGCGACCGGATCGGCACGCAAGAAGGATCTATCGATCCTGGGTGGCGGCATCCTTACCAACACAGGCATCGGGGCGCTGGGCGGCACGTACACCAGCACCGACATGGGCAAGATCACCTCTCTTGCGATGCTCGACGCCTTCATCAAGTTGACGACGCAGGCGCAGAGCCGATTAGCTCCAGTAGGCAGCGTACCCCCCGCTCCTGCACCGGCAGTGCCAGGATCGGCCGCATCCGTGCCCACAGGCGCTACACGACAATAGAGTGGAGGGGGGAGGAAGGTGCGAACGGTAAGGCGGAAGCGCCGGCCGCCCCCTCCCCTTCAGCCACACGGGCCACAGCGATGTTGATGCAAACCGACCTTTTCGCTCCAGAAGTTGCCAGCGATGATTGCGCTGCTTTGGTCGTCGTAAGGGGCTCGGCCACACAGATCGCCGTTCCGTGCGGCTTCCGCGACCGAAATAACAATCAGTGCCACCGAAAGGGAAATTGGGCGATCATGGACGGAGCAAAGCAGATGCTCTGTCGCGATCGGCCGATGGTCCACTGCGACCCGGCTTGCTTCAGGGGCGAGGCCCCTCCCCTGGCCCACGACACTGGCGACGACGACGTCCTGTGGGGTGACCAGGAAGAAGAATATGGCGACGACCAGTAGGGTTGTGACGGCATGCAACACGCACGCAGGTCGTAAGACGACCCTCATACAAAATCCCTATGTCCGATGCCCATGCTGCGCTGTCATCGTCATAGATCTCCCACCACTCTGGACCATTGAACCATGTCGGAGGTGCCGGCGTCCGCTGACGCTTGTGAGAATGGTCAAACGCCCGAAGCGCTACCAGCTCCGCAACGTCCTCGATCTGGCTGGATCGATCTACGGGATTGTAACGATGTTGCTGGTACTGTCTTTCGTGCTTTCGGAGATGGAGCCTCGGACGTTTGCCAAAGCGGTGACGCTACTCATGTTTGTAATCGGATCGCTCCTGCTAGTCGACGGTACGCTGAGTGTGCGGACGGCTGTCGATCGCACCTGGCTGACGACACGGTATGGTTTAGTGGCTCGCGCGCTGGGGATGGGTAAAACGGTCGCTGGCGCGATGGCAATTGGACTGGTGTTGCTAGGAATGCACCTCTGACCCCACGCAAAACTGTAAAAGCGTGTTTCTGTAATTCTGTCTTTTTGCTTTTCTTTGGAGTGGCATTCCGAGCTCCGGTAGGCGGTTGCGGCGAGCGGTTTTTACCGCTGTCACACTCAGGCGTTGTGACGTCGGCCCCCAAGATACGAACCGGTTCAGGATCCAAACGGCGCCGCCTCATAACCTGACGCTCCAAGCTTTCGAGGGCTGACGCAGAGACACAAATGAATGCGTTATCACACATTTACGACGAATCGTAAAAACAGAATTGCGGCGAAGCGATTTAATGGCTATCCGGCAAATCGCAAAAGCGCATCCACGGAACGCCGTGAAACCAGCTAAACGTAAAAGCGGAAAAACAGAAAGGCGTATGTCATGATCGTTGGGGTCCTGAACCAGAAAGGCGGGGTTGGTAAGACGACCCTTAGTGTGAATATCGCCGCCAGCTTTGCCCGCCTTGGTGGCCGCGTGCTGCTGATCGACGCAGATCCGCAAGGTAGCTCCCTGGATTGGGCAGCCGCAAGGCAAGAGGCTCCCCTTTTCTCCGTCGTCGGCTTGCCGCGCGCGACGATCCACAAAGAGATGGATGAAATCGGGAAGGGATATGACCACGTCATCATCGACGGTCCTCCCCGTGTGACCGAACTCGCGCGATCCGCGATCATGGCATCCGACGTGATCCTTATCCCGGTGCAACCATCTCCATACGATATTTGGGCTGCGGACGAGGTGGTGAAGCTGATTACCGAAGCACGGGTTTACCGCGAGGGACTTAAGGCTGCATTTGTGGTTAATCGCAAAATCGCAAATACGGCGATTGGCAGGGATGTCGGCGAGGCGCTGGCCAGTTATGACCTGGCCACGTTCAAAGCTCAGGTAGTCCAGCGGGTCGTCTTTGCTGAGGCAGCAGCCCAGGGCAGGGCGATTTACGAGATCGACGAAAACAGTGCGGCGTCGAAGGAGATCGAGGCGGTACGTGATGAATTGACGGGGTTGATGGCATGACCAAGAAAGTTTCGATCGGAGCGCGGCCGACGGCCGTGAAACCGGCTCCAGTTGAGGCGGACCAGTGGGTTGAAAGCCGGACGCCGATAACGGCCGAGCCTGATGCGCCGAACAAGCGCCTCACGATCGACATCCCGGCGGATCTGCATAGGCGGATCAAATCGCAATGCGCTTTGCGCGGGACGAAGATCGCTGACGAGGTCCGGGAGTTACTGGTACAGAAATACGGAAACGGGTAATTCCGCAATTGCGTAGAGGCGTAAAAGCGCAAAAGCGTAAAGCTGCTTAGTCGTAAAACAGGCTTTACGCTTTCACCCGAACGGCGCCGCTCGCGATCCTCCCGTTGCATTGGAAGCCAAACAATACGGTGATCGCCATTTCACGTAAAAGGAAGGTGGGCCGAGCTCGAGGCGGGGGAGGGGGGGCTGGATCGGAATGCCGGGAGGACACGATTCCTAAGATCTGTATCGAAACCGTTTTCTAGAAATAACCCGATCGTTATCGAGTTAAGGAATGGCTTATCCGTCGGTTTCGACCGCCGTTCCAGCATTAAGGAGTCGTAGATCCCGAGCGATCTTGGCGAGCAGGGTGCGACTGCACCCGGTCGCCTCCATAATCTCCCGCCAGCTGCGGCCTTTGCTCAGCAAGGAGGAGATGGCGGCGTTACGAATCTTATTTGCGGGACGGCCCTTATAAAGGCCAGCAGCTTTAGCCTTAGCGGTTCCTTCAGTCTGCCTACGACGGCGATCCTCATAATCCTTGCGCGCAACCGCCGCGAGGACGTCGAGCATCATGGTGCTTGTTTATCCAGTCCTTTTTGAGTGGTGAAGGCTCAATTAAGGATCCGGATTAGACCCAGTCCTCGAAAGGCATACTCAACGGGTATTACCGCGAAGTTGAACAAGTACTTGAAGGATTATCGAGACGTTGCGAGGAGGCGGTCAATCTCTGCCATAGCGATATCAAGATCCGCAGCAGCCGCACGAAGCGGACCGTGATCAAGGGACGCAGACGGCGACGGAGACGATCCGGGGAGGGCAGGGATTACCAAACCGCCCGCTTCGAGAACAACTAGTCTCGCAGCGGCAAGCGCACGCGCTTGGATATCGGCACCCGCGCGCGACACGCCCAGGGCACGCGTGAGTTGCTTGCGCGTGGTCGGGCCGAGCGCCACTAAAAGCGTCCAGGCCTCGAACGCACGGGCGTTGCGGGATAGGCCGGCCAGGGCCCCACGACCGCGACCCAACACAGACTCCATCCGCTCGAAGTTCGTAAACGCGGCTAACGCCTCACGATTGCTATGGTCGACGAGCGCGGCAGCCCGCTGGGCATCCGTGACATCGAGGCGAAAGACCGTGCGCGGGACTATCCCGGTAACCTGTGGGACGATGCCGCTTGCAACAAGCAC
>Ga0308164_10004546_pt1 | contig 11678 bp, 20 predicted proteins | sample PhyTR2_FD_201031 | JGI IMG/M metagenome (GOLD analysis project Ga0308164, IMG submission 201031) | Phyllosphere microbial communities from UC Gill Tract Community Farm, Albany, California, United States - DLSLT.R2 | ecosystem: Host-associated > Plants > Phyllosphere > Unclassified | place: USA... | reverse complement strand
TACATTAATAGCAGATGGTGGTTTGAGTGATGAAACCTATAACAAAGCTGTGGAGGCCTTTGGAGAGGAAAAAACTGCAAAACTGATCATAGCAGTGATCAATATCAACGCATGGAACCGAATTGGCGTATCATTAAATATGCATCCGTTTTAGTTCCTCTACAATAAACAATGCTTTAAACAATCAATTTAATATGAGACCTGCACAAGATCAAGCTTACAGATCGTGCAGGTCCCTTCGACCAGAAACAACGTATGAAAAATTTGTTAATTATCAATGCCAGCCCCCGTGGGAACAGGTCAAACAGCAGGTGCCTTACAGAATTATTCGGCCAGAAATGGTTAGAAAACAATCCGGATTATACTATCGACTATCGTGAAGTTGGCCAGGAAGCAATTCCTCATGTATCAGAAGCATGGATAGCCGCGGCCTTTAAACCAGCAGTTTTAAGGACTGAAGAAGATCGCCATGCATTAGAGGTCAGTAACCACCTTATCGCTGAACTAAAAAAAGCAGACGTAATAGTTTTAGGATCGCCGATGTATAACTGGTCAATTCCGAGTGCGTTAAAAGCTTATCTGGATCAGGTAATCCGCGTTAACGAGACCATCGAAATCAGCGCGGCGGATCCTAAAAATCCATATGTGGGGCTATTAAAAAATAAGCGGCTTTACTTATTGCTTAGCCGAGGAAACGGTGGCTATGGCGATGGTGAATATTACGGGCACATGAATTTTCAAAGTGCCTATCTCAAAACAGTATTTAATATCATGGGTATAGATGATATTAATGAAATTGCCTTAAACGGTGAAGCCTTTGGTGGCGAAACATTTGAAGTATCAATGAAATCTGTTTGTCAACAAATTGATCACATGACAAAAAAAGAGGAGATAATATCTGTTTAAATTATCCCTTATATTATTCCTGTAATTTATTTGGGTTATTGATCCTGCTGGCGAGGAACAAAGATGCCGCGCTGCATACAAAGACGGAATAACTGAATGGCGCGCGATATCCTGCAAAAAACAACATGCTTAATGCAAAACATAGCGTTAGCAAAAAGCTACCATATGCTGCTAGCCTTACCTTGTAACCAATCAGCAGCATGATACCAAAAACAATCTCTCCCGCCGTGGCTATAATGGCAAAAATATTGGTCAGCGTATTGCTCATGTAAGGCATCAAAGTATGCGTATAACTTACAAAAGCTGCCCAGCTGCCCCATGAAGTTCCATTATGCCCGGCAATGCCCAGCCACCCGAACCTATCCATTACAGGAAGGATAAAACCTAAGCCCAAAGCTAGTCGTAAAAAGATAAGTGGCACATCGTAAGTATTTTTCATCATTTTATCTGTTAATCGATCAAAAATAAAGGATACTGGTCAGGTCTTTAGGTACCAGAATTGATTAACTGGATGGACCAGGCTATAGGACTTGTTTAACAACGAAATCATCCGCGCTAAAAAGATAAAGGAGGGTTACCTTGGACACCTTGAATCATTCAGAAGGGTGGTAAAAAACTATTTAAAGATCTATAAGCTTGAAGATAAAAACGACATTTAATTATATTCTACAAAATACCGCAGCGAGGTTCCGCACATATAATGGCATTAGCCTCTGTTTAATAAGTTTTGGAAAACTAAAGAAGATTTTTTTAAAGATTGTTGAGATCAATTGATAGTAATAATGGTTTAGATCCTTTGGCCCCAAAGGGGTTAGCAAAATCAGAAAAAAATACACATAGTAGAGTATATTTTATTGAAATGGTTTTTGTATTTTTAATATATAGTAGTCCGTGACACACCCTTCCAGTAAATATTAGCCTCAACTGCCTTTCTGCTCTCCAGTAACCCATTCATTGAACTGACTTACCACCATAAATCAATAGATATGAAACGTTTACTTATAACCACTTTGGGCCTCATCGCGTATATGAGCGCGATTGGCCAAGAACTGAACGACCTGAATTTTGGCCGGAAATTAACATACCTTAATCATGAGAGTTATGATGTTATATATTCTCTCGATCAAAACATTCCAATAGCAGTTGTCTATCGATTGGAAAGTCCTGCAGTTGCCGCTCCCCGTGTTGAAAGACCCAGTGATTACAGCCCGGATCCCTTACTCCCCGGTTCAAATTTAAAAGATGACTATATACATTCCGGCTACTACAAAGGGCAGATGATGAGTGCGTCGACCAACCGACATGATTCTACTGGCATGAAAGAATCATTTTATTATGTTAATGTAGCGCCACAAACTGCAAAATTAAACCGAGGGAACTGGAAAAAAATCGAAAACATAGAGCGCGACCTGCAAGATGAATATCCCTATGTTAAGGTTCTTTGTGGTAATTTTACTACCAATAATTCCACTTTTATAGGCACTGATTATGTTGCGGTTCCAGACTACTGCTGGAAAATCTTAATTACTCCTGCTACAACAGCTAAACCTGCCGACACGCTCTGCTATCTTTTTCCGAATGAAGACGAGCTTAGCGATGATGTTGAAACTTACAAGAGTTCCTATAAGGAGTTAGAAGAATATTTGCCATTTACTATAAATGAAATGATTGGCATGTATGAATCTTCTGGCGAGCTCCCTTTAAAAAACTTTATGATGTCAATGCTGGAAAAAAGGATAAAGGCACAGTATCAAAGTATTCCTAATGAGGAGGAACTTATTGACAGGCTTGAGTATAATGTGACTGATGTTAATGACTTTAAAAGTAAATTTCAATTCGCCGGTATGTCATTGCCTCAAGATATGGCGGTAAAAGAATACATCATGGAGAAGTGCACCACAACCAGGAAATTTATAGACGATCAATATTTGGCATTGAAAAAAAAGATAAGTACCATGGATAATTCATTAAGTGTATTTAATTTATTAAGCAAGCCTAATGTGACAGCTTCTATACTAGGCATATGCCCGAAATGTTATTTACCCCGTACTTTACCGTTTTGCCTCTTCCCCCGGCCTTAAACATTGAATTGACCAAATAAGGGATTTGGACTGTCATCGCCGATGACGACACTGATCACAGTGGTACAAGAAGTTAAGTTGACGTTAGGGCAAGTGCTCGTCTATTCTCCCTGAACTGCGTCACAACTCCGTATGATTTAGCTAGTAGAAATCATGTGGAGTTGTCGCGCTTTCAAGATGTTTTTGCAGTGGGCTTGCCTTAACGGCATATGCCATCTGTGATAAATTACTCTCTAAAGGTTATAACGACTCGAAATATTCAGACAAGGTCTCCGTACGCTAAGTTTGGGAATTCTGTGTGACTGGCTTCCATGATAGATTCAATTGGTGCATTCTCCAGGTTATAATATTCGTTGTTCATATCATTAATTTTTAAAAGTGAGACTTTTGATTGTCTATTATTATAGTTACCAACAGCCGTTCGATATCGAGGATCCCACCGCAAAAACGATTTTTTTCATTTGTATTGGTGGGCTGAGCACATGCATTAAACAGCTGATTTTTAGCTTCCAGGATAGTGATTGGCTTGCCTGCTGCTTCGTACAAAAGGGCTATCGCACCAGCAACATAGGGGGCTGCCATACTTGTCCCTGTTTTGCATGTGATTTCACCCGTTGAACGATCCTCATAAGGGGATGACGACTTTACTGCTGCAATCCCTACTCCCGATGCCGCCAGATCTGGCTTTTGTCGTCCGTCCCACGTAGGCCCCGCACTACTAAACGAGGCTATTTTATATTTTTCATCGTCATTATTGTAGGTCCCTACACTGATCGTATTAAATCCATTACAAATAGAACCGGATCACCAGGCAGTTGAGCAGATTGTAAATAAATTTGAGTTCGAGGGGTTTTACTGCGATGAGAACACAAGGCATGATTGGGATATTTATGAGTAATATAGACTGATAAACCGATACGAATACAAACACTTGATGATCGAAGTTACAAACGAATCTTCCTATAAGTATGGTTCCGCTGATAATCACCACAAATTTTCAAAGTATTATTTTGGTACCGGCGGATTTGAGCACCCTATTTCAATGCACGGCATTAAAATATTTAGTGACGGTGAGGTAGTAAATGACTGTATTGTCATTGGCTGTGCAACTTTGCTCAATCGTTTCCGCTGCACTAGCAGAATTTTAGGGCATCTTTTGCGCTTGGCTGATCAAGCTTTTGATATTAAATGAAGGTGGCTATATTGCAGAGCTTACTATCGCCACCTTTAAAGAAACCCCATGAATCGAACCATATTATTTTTTTTACTCATCTTAATGTCTTCAAGTTGTGGGTCAGCAATTAAGGACAATATTTATGGCAATTATTTTTTAGTTGCGTCTGATATTGGAGAGGATCTATCTTTAACTTATCATGACCCTACAGATGGATCTAATTATGGAACTATCGTTGGAGCGACAGTGTTTGCGGCTGGACATACCGACAAGTACATTGTAGTAAAGCAACACCCAAGAGCTTTTCCAAATCAACCGGATAAAACGATCACAAATTACTTCATCCTTCCTATGAAAAAAGGATTCAACTGGAAAGATAAAAATGGATTAATCGGACCTTTGACTTTAGAGCAATACGGGCAAAACAGTAAGCAGCTACAACTAGGAAAGATTGTATTTCATATTGTTTATAGGGATTTACAATAGCATCTCACAAATATTATTATGTAGACATTTTTATAATGAAGTATAAAATAACACCACCCGATATTAATGTCAAAGTACCATTTACATACCAAAATTTTTCAATTGAGTTTTTAAAATAAAACATATTGAAAATGGTTATTTAAAAAATCCGCTGACCAGCCAAACAGTAGCATAAACTCTCATTATTATTCTCGATCGATAGGTGTTTCCTGAATTTGTCTTGATACTTCGTCCGGTATACATGTGCATAAAAGCCTTAAACATTGGAAATGCTAACTTTTCTATTTTATCTCTATTTGTTTTGGCTGGCTCTGCATGATAAGCACACTATCTAGGGAATTGAAAATTTCATCTATATTCCATACAGCGAAAGCCTTAAATCCTGGAAGTGGAACAAAATATAAACCAACCTGATCTAGTAATTTTCTGCCATCCCTATTTACCTTCACTAATTTTCTATTTTCAATCCTGTATATACCATAATCAAAATCGTTTTCCAGAGGGTATTTTTTTCGCGGAAAAACGATCCGTAACTCTCTTTTTGTATAAGCTTACTGTCTTTAAAGACAGTAAAAACACCGTTTTCTTCGTGAATGAAATAGTGCACATATTTTATATGAACTAAAGACCGAATAGAATCAAGCTTTGGAAGAACAGGAATAGTATGATGATTCTTAACTAGGAACCACCCTGAGCTATATTCCCCAGGTGTGATAAGTCCAATAGATTTATTTGAATGGCTAAAAATTAACTTACCTGTTTCAATTTTATATCCGGATAAGCTTTGCCCCTTAGTAAAGACAAATTGGTTCTTATACTCTCCTAAAAATCCATAATCTTTGACGTTTAACAAATAAACATTGTTCTTTGCATAGTGCATGATTGTATCAGCATCATTGGATCCGATATCAAATTGTTTAAGCAAAAACTTATTCTCTTGCCTGCAACTGGCAAAAATCAAAATGAAAAGAAAACATAACTTAGTACTGACCATTTAAAAACCTTACTTCATTCCAGCCCATTGTACCATGATCTTCATAGTACGAGGAAATTATCTTCATATCATGCAACTTCGGTTCTTTTTTAAACCCAAGAGCTTTAAGGCTATTCCAATATTGCCGATGATCGCTAAACCCATTCTCAATTTTACGGTTAGGCGAAACAACCCACCCGGATTGCTTAATCTCAATACCATTTAAAAGTGTACTGCCGGTATGAACTAAAATACACCCATTCACAACAGTCGATTTCTTGATATTACTAATCATTGTATCTCCACCTTTCAATGCGATCAAATTCATACACCATCCATATTCTTTACTAAATATCACAGCTTCATACGGCTTAATATAAGATATCCGGCCAGAATCCCATTCACCCTTTCGGTATAAAATTCGTCAATTTTATTCGTTCTACTTTGTCTGCATGCAAATAAAGGTGTCAGCAGCAGAAGCAGTCCAAATACTTTAGTCCATTGGGATGCGAAAGTCATCATACTCTCCTCTTTATTAACGGTACTAACCCTCCTATACATTTAGGAGAATATTTTTTAAAGGTATATTTACCGGTAAAGTTCAATATAAAATAGTTGGATGTTTAGATTGTATAATTTTCAAATTCGGTTACAATGACATCACCAGGATTAAATCCGACCTTCTTTTACGAGCCTTTAAATCAAGTTTTAAGTCATTATCTACCGGCCTTTACTTCAGCCTTAAGCCAACATCCTTAGACACATAGATATACCTGCAAATGTTGATGCAGGTATTTTACAAGAGAGGTAAAACTTCTCAGCTTTCAAATAAAAGTGTACTATATTAAGTAGATGTTCTTAAATCTCCTTTAAGGTACACTTAAGTGCCAACAATTGGTTTCTAATTAAATTTTAATATGTTTTGAACTGCTTTTAAATTTATGGCCTTACGGCAATCAATGTTGGAAACCATAATTAAATAAATAAATCCACCCTTTTTTATCAATGAAACAAATATAGGAGCTGGCTTTCCATATTTCGGATAACCTTCAGCCAAAATATCAATATCTTGGTCTAATTTATATCTAATAGACATGCTGCGCATGTACAAAGAATAGGAACAGACATCTTCACTACTCCGTAAACTAATTAGTGAATCCCCATTTAAGTTCAAAAAGATGTCTGTTGTTAAATCCTGCTTACCTGACTTACACATGAAGTCATAACACTTCTGTCCCAAATCGTGATAGACAATGCCTTTGGATTTATCTGATCTCACTTTCGACAGTTTAATCAAGTCAACCAACGGAATTTCTTTTGAATAAGCCAATCTATGAACCAGTATGTTGTATTTATGGTCGAACTCAAAACTTGAGAAGGGAGATCTAGCCTTGCCATTGAAAATGAATTTAGAAGTAAATTTATCTACAGAGGTATCATTAAATAAATCTAAATGATCCTGCGGGATTGCAAATGTTATCGGTTCAGTTTCCGATATTGATAGAAATATTTTATAACCGACATATACTAGATACATACCAAATAATATTATAATTACTATCCATGTTTTTATTTTCATCGTTTAAATCGATAATACGCGTAAAACAAATTGAAAATACACTGGCGCGTTTGATTCGCATGGCCAATTAATGCCAACCAATTTGATCTAGATTGTACATTGAGACCAGATATTTATTTTACTGTTTGAGTAATTAAAAGTCCTGTTAAATCCATTGCCAGATGTTAGCCGACACCACTTAAAGATTATGAGTTATATAAGTCATGTAAATATTCGTCTCCAGGGTCGTTTAGTATAATTTCTTCATTGCCTTCAATGATACTTAATTTAAATACACGGTCAACCGAATCCGACGACTCCTTAACTGAGCGCACTCCATCTATTACACATAATAGCCCAAAAATACCAGTATCAACTGCCATTTCTATTACTCCTTTCACATGTAATTTCTGAGCGGCATCCAATTTAGTGTACCATAAAGATACCTCCACTAATTTTCGATCTGGACTACGCCCTGGCGGATTTTCTAGAATTTGAACGATACCATCTACAGATGAATCTCTTACTACTTCCTTTACTGCATTCACAAATTGGTTTTGATCCATTATTTTATTAAACTAAATTAAAGCGGTTTGTTACTTTTTTAGGGTCAAGCCAAATTTCCATCGGTACTTTGGATCCCAACCACATTATGTCACTATATTTTGATAGATACGACTGTTCGGCAAGGATCAATATAAATTCCAGTTATTTTCTCTAATTCTAAAAAAATATCACTTAATCTATATAATTGAACATTGTCTAAACTAAATGTCTTACTTTCAAAGTTATATTTTCTATTTCGTTAGCATCCAATGCCATTTATATAGTTATTTACTGCCATTTTGAGAAAATAAAATTATGTTGTTTTGTATCTTGCTTGCTGATATTCCTACTTCATCCCAGTCCATGGTATCATGATCCTCATAGAACCAGGCAATTATCTCTACATCATGTAGACGCGGTTCTTCGTCAAACCCCAGTGTTTTCAGACTAGTCCAAAATTCATGATGATCGCTAAACCCCTTCTCAATTTTACGAGAAGGCGAAACAACCCACCATGATTGCTTAATCTCAATGCCATTTAATAAAGTTCTGTCGGTGTGGACTAAAACAAATCCATTGACGACCGTAGCTTCTCTGATATGACTTATCATTGAACCTTCACCTTCAAATGAATGCAAGGACATGCCCCAGCCCTCTTTCTTACCAAAAATCACAGCTTCATAAGGTTTTATAAAAGGAATTCGTGCAGAATCCCATTCACCCTTTTCGGTATAAAATTCGTCAACTTTATTCGTGCTATTTTGTCTGCATGCAAACAAAGGTGTCAGCAGCATAAGAAGTCCAAAAACTCTAAAATAACGTTTGATCATTTTAATATGGTTTAGTTCCACATTAATTTCCAAAATTAATTTTAGCTAATGTGATCTGAGCAACTTTACTGTCGGGTCGCAGCTTTATTACATCAAAAGCAAGCTTAACAGCATCTGAATCGTTTACTAATTTTTCTGGAATATGGTTAAAATATATTAAATATTCCTTAAGATTTATATTGTCGGGCTCAAGTTCAGCAGGTCTTAGACCGTGAATTAATCCTATTGAGTCTGCTTTATCAATATGATTAAGAATAAATCTCATCAACCTGCTTATTGAAAGATGTATTTGCGAGCTCTCCTTTTTACACAAGATTTGTTGTAAAAATGTGTAGACTAACAAATTACTTTCATCTGTTTCTGGATTAAACTATTGTATATAGTATATCTTCCATTTCAGCAAAAGGTTTCGCCATCAGAATTGCCTCAAACTTATTAAAGTTCAATTCATTTAACAGATCCGTACAATATTCAATAGCATACCTAAACATACCTATTTAATATTATGACAAATTTTCATTTTCCATTGCCATTTCACTATTTCTCATTGAAGCTTCGACATTGCGCAACTAATGTTGACCAGCGCCATCCGCAGCGACTAAATCACATACTCAATCACAGGACGTACCTGACCAAAGCCTGTTTTTTTCAAAATAATGATTATGCAATTCATCTAATATGATTACGGGAGTAACTCCGTGTAATCTTGTTACAGTGGTACTAAAGCCCGCCAGACCATACTGGTAGCGATATATTAATTCAATTTTAGTCCCGGTAAGGCTATATTTAAGTTTGTAAGTTCCTTTTCCCCAGTATGAACTGGTAAAAGTATTGTCGCTCAACAGCATCAGCGTATCTGTTTGATAAGGAATATCTGACAAAACACCTTGGTAGTCAAAATTCTTATTTATATATCCACCAACCACAGACCCTTGGCTAATAAAATTTTTATAGGATTCGAAAACTACAAAAACGCCTACCAACAATAAAATACTAGTTAAAATGTGTATTTTCATTTATTCCAAATAAAACCAGAATGTCTAGTTTTCCCGTTTGGACTGGCTTATCCAATAACGGGATACTTCTCCCTTTAAATTGCTTATTAAAATTATCCATCCCACAAGCCGCACATTCTATCCGATACAGTGTCAAGATAGGGTTTTAAAATATGATTTTACTAAGTTTAATATTGGATATACCTAGGGTCACACACCGGAATTTAAATTTTCTTAGGCTTAAAGGTCCAAGAACTCCTTCATCTGGGTACAAAGTATACTTATTATATATAGGAATTATGTAATGGCTTATTGTGCTACTGTCAATTTTACCAGTATTACCAAAAGGATGTTGGCGAGCAATGATATATTATTCGTTATGATCAACAGAAAAAACTGTAGCAGAAACCACCCCTACAAAATTGCCATTTTGCAATTTGAAGGCAATGGAAACATCACTATTATAATTATCAGTTGTTGTTAAATAATAATTCTTTATTATGCGTTCTCGTTCGAATTCACTACCTAAACATGAAAAAAACAGCAAGCTAGATAGGCATAGAATCATTTTCATATCTTTTTTGACCAGTTTGTCTGCGATTTTGATTAAGGTAAGGAGAAACTCAATTAAATCGTGCTCTAAAATCTACAGGCGATAAACTAGTCTTTGCCTTGAACAGCCTGCTGAACGATTGGGGATGTTCAAAACCCAAACCATAGGCTATTTCGCTCACTGATTGATCAGTAAGAGACAATTGCTCTTTAGCATGTTCGATTAACCGATCCTGTATGTAATGCTGGGTACTCTTTCCTGTTAACGCCTTCAATAAGCCACTCAGGTACCCTGCAGACAAATTCAAGGATGCCGCTATATATTGAACGGTCGGCACCCCCTCCTCCGAGAATTCCCTATTTTTGAAATAGCCATCCAGCAAAACTTCCAGGCGATCAAGTATCGAGTGCCCAGACTGTTTATTTGTGATGAATTGCCGCTGGTAAAACCTGTCTGCATATGTCAACAAGAGTTCCAGCTGTGCAATGATTACAGGGCCGCTAAATTTGTCAATGTTATTGCGATATTCCTGGGCCATGTTTTCCATGATGGCAAGGACCGTTTTCTCTTCCTTATCTGATAAGAACAATGCTTCATTGACAAAATAGCCAAAATAATCATAGTTCCTTATTGTCTTTGCCAGCCCTGTCTTCCACAGGAAATCGGAATGAAAAAGCAGTAGCCAACCTGATCGGTGGGCGATGATCTCATTATAGTCCTCCACTTCAAACACCTGACCCGGAGCCATGAAAAACATTGCGCCTTCATCAAAGACCCCTGACCGCTGACCGTATTTCATGTTGCCCTTAAAATCCCGGTCGATAAGTATGGAATAAAAGTTAAACATGTAACCTTTGTTGGCCATACAATGCAGTTGAATGGAGCCGTAGTCGATTACGCTGATCAGCGGATGTTCTGGCTTGGGAAGTCCCATCACCTTATGATATTCACTGATGGTATTTACCTTGTGGATCACCCGATTTTGCATATCCTAAGTTAATCATAAATGTTTGAAATGAATTATTGCTGCATTACCTCTTCCAGTTTTTTAACCAAATTCTCCGGTTGTTCTCTCATGGAATAATGTCCACCTTCAAATGTAAAGACCTTCCATTTCCTGGCCCTGGCACGCAAGAGCCCCAATTTGTCAAGATCAGGATTGCTCTTGCCATCCTTGGTCATCAATATAAAAACGGTGGGAATCTTTTTGACAAGGGGGTTGTTAATTTGAAGTCGTTCGGTAAATGTATTTAGCGGTTGCGGCACATCAGTAGGCGGCACAGGTTTTGCTGCAACGAAAGGAAAAACGAACGAACTGTCTTTGCTCATGGATCCCCAAAGGTTTCCCAAGATATCTTTCGCGCTTTCGCCATTATTCGGTACCATGGCATCGAGATAAACCAGTTGTCTGATACGATCGGGCACCTTTTCAGCCACACCGGAAATGACCAGGCCCCCATAGCTATGTCCAACGAGAATAACGTCATGGAGATTCTCGAACCTGATTACGTTTGAGATGTCATTGATGTAGGTGGTCAGGTTGATGCCGGAATTGGAAAGATGTACCCGTTCGCCG
>Ga0308164_10004544_pt1 | contig 11682 bp, 11 predicted proteins | sample PhyTR2_FD_201031 | JGI IMG/M metagenome (GOLD analysis project Ga0308164, IMG submission 201031) | Phyllosphere microbial communities from UC Gill Tract Community Farm, Albany, California, United States - DLSLT.R2 | ecosystem: Host-associated > Plants > Phyllosphere > Unclassified | place: USA... | reverse complement strand
ACGTTTTGTCCAGACTGAAGTCTAGCGGGCATGGGCAATCGGTAACGTTAGGACGCGAACATGCGGCGCTTGTTGTACTGGTAACATGGCGACACCACTGTTCGGACATCCCCATGCGAATCGACTCCATCCCGCGCTGCCTCGGCGCCCTCTTGCTCGCTGCCGGCGCGTCTGGCGCGCACGCCGCGCCGGCCACCACCATCCTCTTCGTCGGCAACAGCTTTACCTTCGGCGCCGCGGCCGGGGCCGCACCGCTGGTCGAGCGCTACCGGCCCGACACCGTCACCAACCTGAACGGCGACGGCTTCGGCGGCGTCCCTGCCCTGTTCAAGGCGATGACCGTGCAGGCCGGCCTGCACTACGAGGTCAGCCTGGAGACCGTGCCTGGCGCCGGTCTCGACCTGCATTACAAGACCCGGCTCGACAGGATCGACAAGCCCTGGGACGTGGTGCTGCTGCAGAGCTACAGCACGCTGGACAGCGCCCGCCCCGGTAATCCGGACACCCTGATCACCTATTCCGGCCTGCTGGCCAAGGCCTTCCACGCGCGGAATCCGAAGGTCCACGTGATGCTCAACGCCACCTGGTCGCGCGCCGACCAGACCTGGAAACCGGGCGGCGCCTGGTACGGCAAGCCGATCGAACAGATGGCGCTCGACGTGCGCCGCGGCTACGACGCCGCCGACGCCGCCTCCCCGCTGATCGACGGCGTGATCCCGGTCGGCGAAGCCTGGAACCGGGCGATTGCCGGCGGCCTGGCCGATCCGAATCCCTACGACGGCATCGCAGCCGGCCAGATCAACCTGTGGGCGCCGGACAATTACCACGCCAGCGCCCATGGGTATTACCTGGAGGCGCTGACCATCTTCGGGAGCGTGACGGGCAAGGACCCGCGTTCGCTGGGGGCGGAGGACCGGATTGCGCGCGATTTGCGCATCGAGCCGGCTGTGGCGGGTGCCTTGCAGCGGGTTGCGGCGGAGCAGTTGGCGTCACAAACTCGTCGTCCCCGCGAAAGCGGGGATCCATACTGAGTAACAGCATTCGGTATATCGGTGACAACGCGAATTTGCAGGAACTACCAGCTCCGGGGGCTCGGCATGGGTCCCCGCCTTCGCGGGGACGACGGTGTTTGCTACTCACATCCTGGCAACCCTAGCGCACCACCTGCAACTTGACCTTCTTCCCCTGCCGATAGGTGTACAAGGTCATCGCCGCATTCCGCAAATCCCCATTGGCATCGAAGGCGATCGCACCCGTAACGCCCTGGTGCTTGATCGCCGCCAGTGCCGGCAGGAATTTGACCGGGTCGCTCGAGCCGGCCTTCTGCATCGCGCCGGCGAACACCATCACCGCATCGTAGGCATAGGGCGCGTAGGTCTGCAGCGTCATCTTGTAGCGCTGGCGGTAACGCTCGCTGAAGGCATTCGCCGCCGCTTCTTCCGGCCCGGTGACGCCGCCCGCCACCACGCAGATCACCTTGTCGTCGCCCAGCGCATCGCCGGCCAGCTGCGGCAGCTTTTCCGAGCAGATGCCGTCGCCGGACACGAGTTTGGCGCCGATGCCGAGCGCCTTCATCTGCTTGAGCAGCGGGCCGGCCACCGCATCCATGCCGCCGTAGAACACCACGTCCGGCTTGTGGCCGCGGATCTGGGTCAGGATGGCGTTGAAGTCGGTCGCCTTGTCGGTGGTGAACTGGCGGCTGACGACTTGCGCCCCGACGGCCGCCTTGACGCCCTTCACGAATTCGTCGGCCAGGCCCTGGCCGAAGGCGGTGCGGTCGTCGATCACGGCAATCTTCGTCGCGTGCAGGGTCTTGATCGAGTACGTGGCCAGCGTGCGCCCGACCAGGTTGTCGTTGGCGACCACGCGGAAGGCCGTCTTGTAACCCTGGTGGGTGTAGATCGGCGTCGTGGCCGCCGGCGAAATCTGCGGGATGCCGGCGCTGTTGTAGATCTTCGACGCCGGCACCGTGGTGCCGGAATTGAGGTGGCCGACCACCGCCACCGCCCCGGCATCGACCAGCTTCTGCGCCGCCGCCGTGCCCATCTTGGGGTCGGCGCCGTCGTCCTCGGGCTGCAGCACCCAGGTCACCTTCTTGCCGCCGATGACGATGCCCTTGGCGTTCAGGTCTTCGATCGCCAGCCGGGCGCCGTTCTCGATGTCCTTGCCCTGGTGGGCGCCCGAGCCGGACAGCGGCGAGACGGTGCCGATCTTGACGGTCGTCTGGGCGTGGACGGCGGAGACAGCGGAGACGGCAGCAAGGGCAAGCGGCAGGACGGTAATGGAACGGCGCATGGCAGGCTTTCAGTTGATCAGATGCCTGATTGTAATGCCATGTCGGGACGGCTTACCCGGCTTGACTTATCGTGCGCGGGCACCAGGCTGCGAGTAGACGTCGACCGCCCGGGAGAATGCATGGCCGCGCGCATTCATCGCCGAGGGCGACAAGGTGGTGGTCATGGGCGCAGCATCCTGGCTGGTGACGTCGACCGGGCGCAGCGACGGCAGCCCGTGGGTCGACGTGTTCACCCTGCGCGACGGCAAGATCGTGCGCACCGATACCTGTTACGACACCGCCCCGGCCGCACGCGCCTTCGGCGCCGCGCAGCTGGGCCAGGCGCCGGCGGCCGACCTGCGGCATTGCGCCAGGCGCCTACTCGCCTTTCGCCATCTGGCCGAACACGCCGTCGCGCCGCACCCAGGCGTGGAACAGCGCCGCGCCGAGGTGGGCCAGGATGGTGAAGAACAGCACATAGGCCAGCACGCCGTGCAGCGGGCGCAGGACGCCGTAGATGACCGGGCTGTGCGGCAGGATCGGCGGCAAATGGACGCCGCCGAACACCACGATCGGATACGCCCCGGCCGACAGCATGGCCCAGCCGATCAGCGGCATCGCCAGCATCAGCGCATACAGCAGCCAGTGCGAGGCGTGGGCGGCCCACACCTGGATGCGCGGCAGGTCCGCCGGCAAGGGCGGCGGCGCGTGGCGCAGCCGGTTGGCCAGGCGCACCAGCGCCAGCAGCAGGATCGCCAGCCCGAGCGGCCGGTGCAAATCGAGCAGCTGGTCGCGATAGCGCAGCGAGACCACCATGCCGGCGCCGACGAACAGCATGGCGAAGATAGCGACGGCCATCGACCAGTGCAGCAGGCGGGCCAGGCCGTTGAAATGGCGCGGGCGGTTCATCGGACGCTCCCGGTATGTGCCGTGCCCTGGCTGATTTCGCGTTCGCGGCGGTTGAACGAGACCGAATAGACCGCCGAACGCGCGTGCAGCACCGGATCCTTGCTGGCGGCAATCCCCGTGGGCAGGATCAGGGGATCGAAGTTCAGGTCGCGGCAGGGTCCGGCCGCTTGCGGCGCGGCGCGCACCAGCGTCAGCGTGCCGACCGTGGTTTCCGGCCGCGTGTCGGGCCAGGCTTTGGACGGGTCCTCGATCGGGTCGCCGGGCGCGGCGAATTGCATCACCATGTCCCATTGCAGCGGGCCGGCCGCCAGGCGGCGGTCGAGGTCGGCCGCCAGGTAATCGCGGGCGGCGCTTTTCAGCTGTTCGGGATCGGCCGCCACGAAGGGCGTGTGCGGCCGCATCGACCAGCGCACGGCGCGCTGCCGGCCCTGGGCATCGGTCAGGAAAAAGGCGTTCACGCCGTTGAAGCGGGTGTTGGCCAGGCTGTCCGGCGTCGGCGCGGTCTTCGACCAGGCCATGAAATTCTGGATTTCCGGGTAGCGCGCCAGCACCGTCTTCATCTTCTCCGGGTCCGGCTTGCCGGTGGCCGGGTCGGGCAGCTTGGCGGCATTCATCGCCTGGAAGCCCTCAGGCGTGGACGACGCGAAGAAGGGGAAACTGTTCATCGCCACGCGCCATTCCTGGCCGTCGTCGGTTTTCAGCTGCAGCGCCATGCCGCGCACGGCCGCCTTGTTATCGGGCGAATACGGATCATTGCCGGGATTCGAAAACCGTCCCAGCACCGGCGTAGCCGCCTGCGTGAACACGCGCGCCGTGGACAACTGGGCCGCCGCCGGCGTCGGCGCGAAGCTGCCGGCGATGCAGATGCCCTTGCTGTGCGCGCGGCGGAAACCCGGCTGCGGCGAACCGGCCGCTTCGGCCGTATTGATCATTTTTTGCGGCGTCACGTTCTTGTTGCCGATCCAGCCGCCGATCCAGGCAAACAACAGGGCCAGCGCGATCACGATCAGGGCAATCGGCAACAATAACAGTGGGGAACCGCGGCGCGGTGTGGGTGTCGACATGGGCAGCTTCCATTGAGTAGTGTGCGTGCCGGCATCCGCCAGCCCGGCTGCAGCGGATTGTCGCATGATTCACGACACTGCTGCCGGGCGCCGAACTGGGTTACAGCGATGTCATGTTATCGTGGCCGTCACATCGCCTTCACATCGGGAAGCACCATGAATTTCAGCCTGCATTTTCTTGAGCACGACGTTTCAGTGTCCGAAGATACCTGGACCGCTCTGGCAACGACGGGCAGCGATATATCGCTTGCGAACGTTCGCGCCACGATCCTGGGTGTATTGGAGCGCAACGGCACATTTACGGTGGAAGACAGCAATGACCAAGCTGTCCGACGCATCGAAACGCCCGCCGAATTCGAAGGGTATATGCAGGAAATCGAGATTCAGCGGAAACAGTTTCAACAGGAACAGGCGTAGGCTCACGCTACCATGTCTTAATTCGCCGCCCCCGGCGTAATCGACTTGCTGACCTTGCCCTGCTCATCCAGCATCTGGATTTCCGCTTTCCCATCCGCGGCAACCAGCAGCATGAGGCGGGTACGTCCTTTCGCATCCTTCAGTTGCAGCGACGACGCCTTGCTGCCGGTATTGCCGAGCCAGATGCGGTTCTGGCTCAGGCGGCCCCCATCGGCCAGCGTTTGCCAATACGCGTCCCGTTCCGCAGCGGGCAGGTTGCGGGCTGCCGCGCCGAAGCCCTTCATGTCCGCCATCGACGTCAACCGGAAATACGGCACGTCGTTGATTTTGATGCCGGTCATCTGGTGGCCGGCGCTGTCGTTGTTCATCAGTTGCAAGGCCTGGTCCTGGCGGAAACGGTCGAAGGTCAGCGACAGGCCGGACGATATCGTGCCGTCGGCAGCGATGCTGCCCTTCTGGATCAGACCGCCATTCTCCGTACCTTCCTCATTGATGAACAACATGCCGGCAAAGCTGCTGCGGTCCGGGCGTGCGCCTTCCTTGCCCTGCTGAAAATCGCCCGGGAAGCGCGCCTTGCTGGAAATGATGATGCGTTTGGTCCCGTCCGGCTCCACGATGTTGATGCGCCCGACGGTGATCTCGTCGAAGCTCTCGTGGCGCGCCGGCAGCGTGGCGCCGGTGAGGGTGACGATGGCGGCGAGGGCCGCGGCCATCGTCGTGGCGCCGGCAAGGAAGGTGCGGATCTGCGACATGGAAAACCTTTCTTTATTTGCGGGAAATGGATTTCAGGCGACGCAGCCGCCATTCGATGAACAGGCCGGCAAAGCCGCTGAAGAGCACGACCGCGCCCAGGTATTGCAGGATGCGATTGCCGCGCGCCTGCACATATTCCGTATGCAGCAATTCGAAGCGGCGCCGGCCGCCGACCACCGCTTCCATATAGACGGTGCCGCGGTGCTCGGGCCTTTCGACAGTGACTGGACGGATCCGGTTCGCCTGGAATTCGCCCCACGCCCTGGCCATGCCTTCCGCACCGATCACACCTCCCTCATGCTGGAGCGCCAGGATTTTCTCCTGGTTGTCGAAGATGTTTTCCGCCTCGCCGGCCAGGATCACCCCGGGCGACATGTATTTATAGAGTTTGTTTGAAAAGAAAATGCCGTCATTCGCCGCCAGCATCATGGCGAATCCGAGAATCCAGGCCAGCGCCGATCCATATAACCAGCGCTTGGTATCGCTCACCTGCGCCGCCACCGCATTGCCCTGGAACCGGACGACGGCGGGAATGTGCGCCAGCGTGCCGCCCATTACGTCCTGGTCCAGGCCGTTCAGGAAACTGGCCTCATCCATGCCCAGGCCGGCAAGCAGCGTGGAAAACATCTCGGCCGAGGGCACAGATTTATCGTTTTCCAGCTTGGACAGATAGGATTGCTCGATCCCCGCCAATTGCGCCAGCTGCGGCTGGGTCAGGCCTTTGTCGGTGCGGAGTTGCTTGAGTCGTTCGCCGAATGTCATCACAACCTTTCCTGAACATCGATGGAAAAGCTGTATTCTTGGTCATTCATGCATGACTTGGAAGATGAATATGCGCGAATACCGATGAATTTGGCAGGAATCGCCCATAAAAAACGCCAGCCCGCAGGCTGGCGTTTCATTCAAACCGCGGTGATGCGGCTTACCAGAAAATCACGCGTTGTTCCGGCGCCAGGTACATCTTGTCGGTCGGCTTGACGTCGAAGGCTTCGTAATAACCCGGGTGATTGCGCAGGCTGCCGTTCACGCGGAATTCGGACGGCGAATGCGGGTCCGACTTCACTTGCGAAATCAGCGCGGCATCGCGCGCCTTGCCGCGGCGGGCCTGGGCCAGGCCCATGAAGATGCGCTGCTCGGCGGTAAAGCCGTCGATCACCGGCGCCGGTTTGCCCTTCAGCGAAATTTTATAGGCGCGGCTGGCCATGATGGCGCCGGCGTTGTCGGCGATGTTTTCGCCCAAGGTCAATTCGCCATTCAGGTTATAGCCCTGCACCGGGCTGTAGGACGCGTATTGCGACACCAGCACCTTGCCCTTGGCCGCGAATTTTTCGCCGTCTTCCTTGGTCCACCAGTTGCGCAGGTTGCCGTCGCCGTCGTACTGGGCGCCCTGGTCGTCGAAGGCGTGGCTGATTTCGTGGCCGATCGAAATGCCGACGGCGCCGTAATTGATCGCCGGTTCGGCGTCCGCGTCGTACAGCGGCGATTGCAGGCGCGCTGCCGGGAACACGACTTCGTTCATCTCCGGGCTGTAATACGCGTTCACGGTCTGCGGCGTCATGTGCCATTCGGCGCGGTCGACCGGCTTGCCGAGTTTATCGATGCCGTACTGGTGGCCGAAGGCGCGCGTGCGCATCACGTTGCCGACCAGGTCGTCGCGCTTGATCGTCAACGACGAATAATCGCGCCATTTGTCCGGATAGCCGACCTTGACGGAAATCTTGGCCAGTTTCGCCTGCGCCTGTTTCTTCGTTTCCGGGCTCATCCAGTCGAGCGTGTCGATGCGCTCCTTGTACGCCAGCAGGAAGTTGTTGACCATGTCCTGCACCTGCGCCTTGCGCTCGGCCGGGAAGTAATTCTGCACGTAGACCTTGCCGACCACTTCGCCGAGGTCGCGGTTGATCTGGGCAACCGCCAGCTTGTCGGTCGAGCGGTTGACCTTGGCGCCGGACAGCACGGCGCCGCGGAAGGCGAAACTCTCGTCGACGAAAGGCTGCGACAGGTAAGGCGCGTAGGCGCTCAGCAGGCGGAAGGTGAAGTAGGACTTCCAGGTATCGACCGGCGTGGCGGCGATGATCTTGTCCAGCGCCTGCAGATAGGTCGGCTGGCTGACGTTGACTTCCTTGGCCTTGCCGGCGATGCCCTGCTCTTTCATCCAGGCGTCCCAGTTGAAGCCGGGCGCGAGCGCCTTCAGCTGGGCGATGCTCATCTTGTTGTAGGTTTTTACAGGGTCGCGGTTCTGCACGCCGCTCCACTGGGCTTTCGCGATCTCGGTTTCCAGCGCCACGATGCGCGCGGCCTGGGCCGCAGGATCGGGCTGGCCGGCCAGCGCCAGCAGTTTTTCCACGTGCGCCTGGTACTTGGCGCGGGTGTCCATCAGCTTGGCGTCGCCGGTGGAGATGTAGAAATCGCGGTTGGGCATGCCCAGGCCGGATTGCGAGATCTCGACCAGGTAGCGGGTCGACTGCTTGCTGTCCTGGCCCACGCCCATGCCGACCGGGCTGCCGGCGCCGACGCGGCTGGAATGCGCGGCCAGCGCGCCCAGGCCGGCCTTGTCCTTGAGCGCGGCGATGCGCGCCAGTTCCGGCGCCAGCGGCTTCACGCCGAGGGCGTCGCGGCGGCCCTGGTCGATGAAGCTGGCATAGTAGTCGCCCATCTTCTGCTTGTCGGAACCGGCCTTGGCGGTCTTGTCCTGCGAGGCTTGCTCGATCAGCGTGCGGATCTGGCCTTCGACGTTTTCCTGCGCGACATTGAAGGCGCCCCAGCTCGAGCGGTCGTTCGGAATCTCGACGTCCTTCAGCCATTTACCTTGCGAATAACGGAAGAAATCGTCCTGCGGACGCACCGCGGCGTCGACGGCGCCCTTGTCCACGCCCGAGGCGGTCAAGGCGGCAGCCGCGGCGCTCGCGGCGCTGACGGCGCTTGCGGGCACATCGTTGGGGGCCGCGTGGGCGGCGCCGGCAAACAGGCCTGCAATCAGGACGCTGCACAAGGATCGTTTCATGGTATCTCCACCGTAATTGAAGACACGATCCTAATTTAAACTTTGCTTGGTGCCAAGGTTTCATCGGTATGCATGGCGGCTTACATGCGCCGCGTTGGATTTTCGGCGTTCGGCCCCATCTGGAACGCCGTGTCTACCTTCACTTCCCTATTCCTGCGTGTTGCGGCGATCGCCGTCCTCGGCTGGTCGGCTGTGCTGCCGGCGCCGGCAAGGGCCGACGCAGTCAGCCCGCAGCTTGCCGACCTGATCAATGCCTACCGGGCCGCGCCCACCGGCTGCGGCGGTCGTCCGCCGGTGTCCGCGCTCGTGGCCGAACCGGCGCTGTCGCAGGTGCGCATCGGCACCGGCACCATGCTGGAATCGGCCTTGAGGAGCCTGGGCTACCGCGCCGACCGCGCGCAAGCGATCACGGTGAGCGGACCGCAGGATGCCGCGGGCGCGATGGAAGTCTTGCAAAAGAAATATTGTGCAACGATATTGGATCCTGCCTTCAGCGCGATCGGCACGGCGCGCACCGACTGGCAAGTGCTGCTGGCCCATCCGCTGCTGATCCCCGCGCTGCCCGGCTGGGAAGAAGCGGGCCGCCAGATCCTGGCCGAGGTCAATCGTGCGCGTGGCGCGGCGCGCAGCTGCGGCGCGGTGGCCTTTGCGCCGGCGCCGCCGGTGTCCTGGAACGGCAAGCTCGGCATCGCGGCGCTGGGGCACAGCACGGTGCTGGCGCGCGACCGTTATTTCAGCCACAAGGAAAGGGACGGCAGCGAGCCGGCCGACCGCGCGCTGCGTGCCGGCTACCAGTGGCAATTGGTTGGGGAGAATATCGCCTCCGGTAATCGCACGCCGCAAGAAGCCGTGCAGGCCTGGCTCGATAGTCCGGGGCATTGCGCCAACATCATGAATCCGCGCTTCAGCGAGATGGGGGCGGCGTATTCGATCAATCCGGACAATGAGAACCGGACGGCGTACTGGACGCAGATGTTTGGACGGCCGTTGTGAGTTGGCATCGCGCGCGGGTTCCGCGGGCACGGGTGCCCGCCCCAACGCCAGCCTGTTGGCGCATTGACCATGGCTATCGGCGTCATCGAAAATAATATGTAGCGCGCTATTCAATTGCGCGCTATAGTTCTATCCATGGCAGCGCAATACGGGCGCTACCGATGCTAAGCTAGAACAAATAACCGCTGTACACTTTATTCGTATTCACTCATTGAAAGGGTAACGCCATGACCACGCAACTCGACAAAGTCCTGTACACCGCCAAAGCCCACACCACCGGCGGCCGCGACGGCCGTTCGACCACCGACGACGGCCTGCTGGACGTGGCCCTGCAGCCGCCGGCGGAAATGGGCGGCAAGGGCGGCGCCACCAACCCGGAACAATTGTTCGCAGCGGGCTACTCGGCCTGCTTCCTGGGTGCGATGAAATTCGTCGCCGGCCAGAAGAAAATCGCTGTTCCGGCTGACACCGCCGTCGACGCCAGCGTGGCCATCGGCCCGATCCCGGCCGGTTTCGGCCTGGCCGTGGAACTGGCTGTCAGCCTGCCGGGCATGGACCGCCAGGCAGCACAAGACCTGATCGAAGCCGCGCACGGCGTCTGCCCGTACTCGAACGCGACCCGCGGCAACATCGACGTCAAGCTGAGCCTGATCTAACTCAAGTGACAGCATGAAAAAAGGCGCCGCCCGCAAGGGTCGGCGCCTTTTTTATGAGCGCGACGCCGATCATGCCGCCTGCGGAAACGGCACCCGCTCCACCGCCCGCACCAGCGCCGCGAAGCAATCGGCGTCCAGCGCCGTCCCTACCGTCTTGCGCATGATTTCCAACGCCTGCGGGATCGGGATCGCGCCCCGGTAAGGCCGCTCGGCCGTGATGGCGTCGAAGATGTCGGCGGTGGTGATGATGCGGGTGTCGATCGAAATCGCGTCGCCGGACAAGCCGCGCGGGTAGCCGGTGCCGTCCAGTTTTTCGTGGTGGGCACCGGCGATGGTGGCCAGTTCGCGGAAGGCGCCGATGCTGCCAAGGATGGTTTCGGTGTAGCGCGCGTGTTCCTTGACGGCTTCCCACTCGTCGGCGTCGAGCGCGCCCGGCTTGTCGAGCACGCTGTTGCTGACGCCGAGCTTGCCGACGTCGTGCAGCAGCGCGCCGCGCTTGAGCCAGCGCCGCCGTTCGCTCGACAGGCCCAGCGATTCGGCGATCATGTCGGTGTACAGCGCCACCCGCGCGCTGTGCCCGCTCGTGTAGGGGCTCTTGGCGTCCACCACCTGGCCGAAGGCGGTGGCGATGTCGTCCAGGTAATCGTCGTCCAGCACGTATTGCTGGTCCAGTGCGGCCGCTTGCAGGCCGGTGACGGCGCGCTCGATGTTGGGCGCGGCCAGCGTGCGCCAGAATTCGTCGGACAGGGCGACCTGCTCGAAGGCGGCCACCAGCTGCGGATCGAACCATTGCTTGCTGCGCGCCCTTACTTCCTTCATCGCGCTGTCGCGCCCGCTTTCGGTGTGGAACACGTCGATCACCTGCGCCATCAGCGCGATGCGCGAGTACAGCGGAATCGCCTCCCCTGCCAGGCGCTCCGGCTTGCCGTTGCCGTTGAAATGCTCGTCCAGGCTGTAGATGCCGGCCGCCACGCCTTCGGGAAAGCGCAGCAGGCGCGCGATCTCGGCGCCGCGCTGGCAGCGGGTGGCGACGAATTCATCCTGCAGGGTGCGGCCGTCGCGCACGATGCGCATCACGTTGCGGAAGCGCTCGGCCAGGCCGGCCTTCAGGCCCGTGTGCTTGAGCACGAAACCGAGCACCTTGGGCAGGCTGCTGTCCACCAGCATCCAGTCGCGCTTGAAATTGCGGTCGTCGGTCAGGTACATCTCGCAGATGCGCGCCGCATTGCTGCTGCAGCCCAGGTCCTTCAGCAGCAGCACGTAGTAGAGCTCCCACAGCTGTTCGTCGGACAGCCCGGCCTGGCGGCCGATGTGCATGCCGACCCAGCCGCAGCGCAGGCAATGGCCGGGCGACTGGCCTTCGGTGATGTCCAGCGCATAGCTGAGCGAGGCGATCAATTCCGACAATTTGAGAGTCGACGCGGTCGGCAGGGATGAAGTCATGAGCGGTGCAATCCTGCCGTTAAAGCAAAATTTGATGAATTAGAGCAATATCTTACTCGTCATTCGATGCCGCACGGCATGAATTATTGCAATCGAAGCGATCAACATCGATGTATCTGACAATCGCGGTGCCGTCGCCTCAGGCTGCCTGGGCAAAGGGCACCCGCTCCA
>Ga0308164_10004540_pt1 | contig 11688 bp, 9 predicted proteins | sample PhyTR2_FD_201031 | JGI IMG/M metagenome (GOLD analysis project Ga0308164, IMG submission 201031) | Phyllosphere microbial communities from UC Gill Tract Community Farm, Albany, California, United States - DLSLT.R2 | ecosystem: Host-associated > Plants > Phyllosphere > Unclassified | place: USA... | reverse complement strand
TCCCAGCAGCGCGCGGTGGCGGCGCAGAAGTCGGGCTTCTTCGATGCCGAGATCGTGCCCGTGACCGTGCCGCAGAAGAAGGGCGAGGCGATCGTCGTCTCCAAGGACGAGCATCCGCGCGAGACCTCGCTGGAGACCCTGGCCAAGCTCAAGGGCGTGGTGCGCCCCGACGGCACCGTGACCGCCGGCAACGCCAGCGGCGTGAACGATGGCGCCGCCGCGCTGCTGCTGGCCGACGAGGCCAGCGCCGCCAAGTACGGCCTGACGCCGCGCGCCCGCGTGGTGGGCATGGCGACGGCCGGCGTGGCGCCGCGCGTCATGGGCATCGGTCCGGCGCCGGCGACGCAGAAGGTGCTGGCGCTGACCGGTCTCACGCTCGACCAGCTCGATGTCATCGAGCTCAACGAGGCCTTCGCCGCGCAGGGCCTGGCGGTGCTGCGCCTGCTGGGGCTGGCCGACGACGACGCGCGCGTGAACATCAACGGCGGCGCCATCGCACTGGGTCATCCGCTGGGCGCGAGCGGCGCGCGGCTGGCGACCACGGCGGTCAACCAGCTGCACAAGCAGGGCGGGCGCTATGCGCTGTGCACGATGTGCATCGGCGTCGGCCAGGGCATCGCCGTCATCCTCGAGCGCGTCTGAGCATGGTCGACCGCGCACCGGCCGCCGCCCTGCGTTCGCGCTTCCAGGGCGACGCCACCGTCTACCTGATCCCCGGCGACCCGGTGCGCAACGTGCGCCTGCCGCGCATGTTCGATGCCGTCTTCGAACGCTATGGCATCGATGCCGTGCTGCTGCCGATGCAGGTCTCGCGACGCGATTTCGCGGTCTTCTTCAAGGCCGCCTTCCTGGCGCGCAATGTCGGCGGCATGGTGATCGCGCCGCCGCACAAGCCGCTGGTGGTGGACCTGCTCGACGGCTGCGGCCTGGCCGGGCGCGTGGCCGGCTCGGTCAACGTGGTGCGGCGCACCGAGGGCGGGGCGCTCGAGGGCGACCTGTTCGATGGCGACGGCCTGCTCGATGCGCTCGACCACTACGCCATCCCGTATCGCGGCAAGCGCGTGCTGGTGCTGGGCGCCGGCGTCACGGGCGCGGCCATCGGCACCGCGCTGGCCGAGGGCGGCACGGTCAACGGCGCGGCCCACATCGCCTTCCACGACAGCGTCGCGGGCAAGGCCGCCGGCCTGGCGGCCAAGCTCGATGCCTTCTTCGATGCCGAGGTGGTCGCCGCCGCGAGCAACGCGCCGGAGGACTTCGACCTGGTCATCAACGCCACGGCGCTGGGCCTGAACGACGACGATCCGCTGCCGGTCGAGGTCGAGCGCATGGCGCCGCACGCGGCGCTGTTCGACATCCTGCTGCGCAACCAGCCGACCGCGCTGGTGCGCGCGGCGCGCGCGCGCGGGCTGGTCGCCCAGGCCGGCTTCGAGATGCTGATCCAGCAGATGCCGCACTACCTGCGCTATTTCGGCCACGACGAAGCAGCCGAGGCGCTCGGCGACGACGCCGACTTCCTGCGCGAGCTGATCTATCCGCCATCGATGCGCGGCGAGATCGTCCGGTCGCCGCGCTGAGCGCCGGCCGTCGCCGGACGCGGTGCCCGATCCATCGCGACCGGGTCCGCGTCCCCCTCCACCGAACCGCAACCCGAATCCTCATCTCCCCCTGGAGCCGATCGCCATGATCTCCGGCAAGACCACCCTCATCGCCCACCTGGGCTATCCGACCGAAGCCTTCAAGGCGCCGATGATCTACAACCCCTGGTTCGACCAGCGGGGCATCGACGCCGTCGTCGTGCCGATGGGCGTCAAGCCGGAGGACTATGCCGCCTCGCTGGCGCAGATCTTCAGGTTCAGCAACCTGCGCGGCGCGCTCGTCACGATGCCGCACAAGGTCGTCACGATGGGCCTGGTGGACGAGGTCACGCCCACGGCCCGCATCGCCGGCGCCTGCAATGCCATCCTCAAGCGGCCCGACGGCACGCTGCTGGGCGACCAGTTCGACGGCGCCGGCTTCGTGCGCGGCGTCGAGCGCAAGGGCCGGCCGTTCGCGGGCACGCGCGTGCTGGTCTCGGGCACCGGCGGCGTCGGCTCGGCGATCGCGGCCTCCATCGCCGCCGCCGGCGCCGCCGAGCTGGCGCTGTTCGACCTCAGCGACGCCTCGGCCGAGGCCCTGGCCACGCGCCTGCGGCAGCACTATCCGCAACTGCACGTCACGACCGGCTCCAAGGATCCGGCCGGCTTCGACGTCGTGGTCAACGCCACCCCACTGGGCATGAAGGACAGCGACCCGCTGCCATTCGACATCGACCGCATCGCGCCCGGGACCTTCGTCGGCGAGGTGGTCATGAAGTCCGAGTACACGCCGCTGCTGCAGGCCGCCAAGGCCAAGGGCTGCGCGGTGCAGGTCGGCACCGACATGCTGTTCGAGATGATCCCGGCCTACCTGGAGTTCTTCGGCTTCGGCACCGCCACCGCCGACGAACTGCGCGCGGTGGCGCAGCTGCGCTACTGAGGGCGGGCGCCATGAGCATCTTCGACGGCTTCCTCTCCACGCCCGAGACCCTGGACGCCTTCGGCGACCGCGCGGTGGTCGAGGCCATGCTGCGCTTCGAGGCGGCGCTGGCCCGCGCCCAGGCCGCCGCGGGCCTGATCCCCGCCGCCTCGGCCGCCGTCATCGTCGCCGCCTGCGAGGCGCGCGACTTCGACGTCGCGGCCATCGTGCGCGACAGCGGCCGCGCCGGCACCGTCGCCATCCCCCTGGTGAAGGCCCTGCGCGAGGCGGTGGCCGCGCGCGACGCCGCCGCCGCGCCGCACGTGCATCTGGGCGCCACCAGCCAGGACGTGATCGACAGCGCCGTGGCGCTGGTCTCGCGCGATGTCGTCGCCTGGCTCGAGGCCGATCTGGTCGTCGCCGCGCGGGCGCTGCTGGCGCATGCCGAGGCGCATGCCGAGACGCCGATGCTGGCGCGCACGCTGATGCAGCCGGCCTCGGTCACCAGCTTCGGCTTCAAGTGCGCCGGCTGGGCCGCGCCGCTGGTGCGCGGCGTCGGCCGGCTGCGCCGGTCGGCACGCCACGCGCTGCAGGTGCAGCTCGGCGGTGCCGTCGGCACGCTGGCGCAGATGGGCGCGCAGGGCGCGGCGGTGCGCGCCGATGTCGCGCGCGAGCTCGGCCTGGGCGATCCGGGCGCGACCTGGCACACCCAGCGCGACGAATGGGTCGCGCTGGGCTGCGAGCTCGGCCTGGTCACCGGCAGCCTCGGCAAGATCGCGCTCGACATCGGCCTGCTCGGCCAGTACGAGGTCGGCGAGGTGTCGGAGCCGAGCGAGGCCGGACGCGGCGGTTCCTCGGCCATGCCGCACAAGCGCAATCCGGTGGCCTCGATGGTCGCCGTGGCCGCCGCGCACCGCGCGCCGCAGCACGTGGCCGCGCTGCTCGGCGCGATGCCGCAGCAGCACGAACGCGCCCTGGGCGCCTGGCAGGCCGAACTGGCCGAATGGCCGCTGCTGGCGATGGCCGCGCATGGCAGCGCGCGCGCCCTGGCGACCGCCTTGCCCGGCCTGCGCATCGACGCGCCGCGCATGCGCGCCAACATCGACCGCCTGCGCGCCGAACTGCCACCCGCCGCCGCCGCCGAATGGTTCGACCCCGCGCTGGCGCTGCACGCCGGCACGCTCGCCCGCGCCGAAGTCGCGCGCCTGCGACGCCAGCTGGACCACCCCGAAGACATCCGACCCACCCAGGAAACCCACCCATGACCGACTCCCGCATCACCGCCGCCGCCGACGCCACCACCGCCGGCACCGCCGCGCCTGCCGAGGGCTATGCCTCGGGCCTGGTCAATCGCCGCCGCATCCTGGGCGATGCCTGGGTCGACAAGTCGCTGGCCAACCGCAACGGCTTCAACGCCGAGTTCCAGGAACTCATCACGCGTCATGCCTGGAACGACATCTGGGGCCGGCCGGCGCTGGGCGACCGCACGCGCCGCTTCATGGTGCTGTCGATGATGCTGGGCATCCACGCCTACGAGGAGTTCGCGCTGCACGTGCGCGCCGCGCTCGACGGCCCGGCCGAGTCGCGCCTGACGCCCGACGACATCAAGGAAGTGATCATGATGGCGGCCATCTACTGCGGCGTGCCCGTGGCCAACCACGCCTTCGGCATCGCCGGCGGCATCCTGCGCGAGAAGGGCCTGCTGGCGCCGTTCGACGCGTCCGCGCCCGCGCCCGCACCCGCCGCCGGGACGTGACCGGGGCCCCGCCCCGGCGGGGCGCGAGCTTCGCCCTCCTGCTGCCGCTGCTGCTCGCGGCGCAGCCCGTGGCCACCGACAGTTACCTGCCGGCGTTGCCTGCCATCGCGCGCGAGCTGGGGTCGGCCAGCACCAGCCTCACGCTGTTCGTCCTTGCCTTCGGTGTCGCGCAGCTCGTGTGCGGACCGCTGGCCGATCGGTTCGGCCGGCGTCCGGTGCTGCTCGGCGGCTTGGCGCTCTACGTCGTCGCGGCCATCGGCGGCGCGTTCGCCACCGGCGTCTTCATGCTGGGAGCCTGGCGCGTCGCGCAGGGAATGGCGATGGCCGCCATCCTGGTGTGCGCGCGCGCCGCCGTGCGGGACCTGTATCCGGCGCACGAGGGTCCGCACGTCATGGCGCGCGGACTCGGCGGGCTGGGCGCGGTGGCACTGGTGGCGCCAGTGCTGGGCGCGCAGATCGTGCAGGCCGTCGGCTGGCGCGCGGTGCTGCTGGCGATGGCGCTGTACGCGGCGGCGCTGCTGGCGCTGTGCTGGCGGCGCTTCGACGAGACCCGGGCGCCGCGCGTCGACGGCGCCGCGGTGCTGCCGGGCGGCGCGCGCCAGGTGTTCGCGAGCGCCGCCTTCCGCGCCTGGGCGAGCCTGGCGGCGACCACCTATGGCGGCCTCTTCGTCTTCCTGCTGCTCTCGCCGATGGTCTACATCGGCTACCTCGGACTGTCGCCCGCGCTGTACGGCTGGATTCCGGCGGGGGGATCGCTGATCTACATCCTGGGCACCATCGCGTGCCGGCGGCTGCTGCGCCGCTGGGGCGCGCTGCACTCGGTGCAGGTGGCCTCGCTGCTCAGCCTGGGCGGGGCGTCGATGCAGGCGCTGGGCTGCTGGCTCGCACCCGGCAGCGTCATGCCGCTCCTAGTCGGCCACGTGCTCTATGCCTTCGGCCACGGCATCCACCAGCCCTGCGGCCAGGCCGGCTCGGTCGGGGATCTGCCACATCTGGCGGGACGCGCGGTGTCGTGGTCGGGCTTCGGCATGATGATGGTGGCGTTCTGCGCCGGCCAGTTCGCCTCCCGTTTCGTCGACGCCGATTTCTCCCGTGGCGCCTGGCCGATGGTGGTGCCCATGCTGCTGGCGGGCGCCTCGCTGGTGGCCATCGCCTTTCTCTGGCTGCCACGCCTTCCTCCACATTCCAAGGAAACACCATGACCGCTCCCCGCCTCCACGTCGTCCGCGAGGGCGAAGGCCCCTTCGTCTTCCTCAGCCACGCCCTGGGCTGCGATCTCCACATGTGGGACGGCGTCGCCGCGCTGCTGGCGCGGGCCCACACCGTGGTGCGCTACGACCATCGCAACCACGGCGCGTCCGAGCGCGTGCCGGGCGCCTTCGGCATGCAGACGCTGGCGCGCGACGCCGCCGCCCTGATCGAGCGCGAGGCCGGCGGCGAGCCGGTCCATTTCGTCGGCCTGTCGATGGGCGGCATGACGGCGCAGGCCCTGGCGGCGGAGCGGCCGGAGCTGCTGCGCAGCGTCGCGATCGCCAACTCGTCGGCCCACTATCCGGATCAGGCGCCCTGGCGCGCGCGCGCCGAGACCGTGGGCGCGCGCGGCATCGAGGCCATCGCCGATGGCGCCGTGGAGCGCTGGCTCACGCCGGGCTTCGTGGCGACCCCCGAAGGCGCGGCGGCGGCGCGGGCCTTGCGCGAGGTGCTGGTGCGCAACGATGCCCAGGCCTACATCGACAGCTGCGCGGCGGTCGCCGCCATCGACTTCCGCGAGGGCAACCATCGCATCACGGTGCCGACCCTGGTCATCGCCGGCACGCAGGACCTGGCGACGCCGCCGGCGATGTCCGATGCCATCGTGGCCTCGATCCCCGGGGCGCGGTCGGCGCTCATCGATGCCGCGCATGTCAGCGCGGTCGAGCGGCCGACCGAGTTCGTGACGCTGCTGATCGACTTCTGGCGCAGTCTCTGAGCGCGGCCGCGCCGGCCGCCCGCCGCGGCCCGCCGCGCCCCCTCGATCACAGCAGCGGACGCAGCGTGTCGGCGACGTCGCGCAGCACCGGCAGCAGCTTCGCCACCAGCTGCTCGCCGGGATAGACCTGGCGCTGCACCGTCACGCTCAGGGCGTAGTGGCAGCGCCCCTTGCGATCCTGCAGCGGCACGGCCAGGCCGCAGAGGCCGAAGTTCAGGTGCTGGTCGGCCTTCCAGTAGCCCAGCGCGCGCGCCGCCACCACGGCCTCGCGGAAGCGCTCGGCATCGACCGAGTCCGATCCCGTGTACTCGACGAAATCGTGCTGCGCGATCCAGGCCGAGAGCGCATCGTCGTCGAAGGTCGAGAGCAGCACGAAGCCCTGCGACACCACGTGCGCCGGCACGCGCGCGCCCGGATGGAAGCCGATCGAGACCATGCGCGGCGCGTTGCTGCGCGCGATGTAGATCACCTCGTGGCCGTCGAGCGCGCCGACGTTGAGGGTCTCGCCGCACTGCATGGACGCGCGCTGGATGTAGGGCTGCACCAGCCGGGGCACGCGGGCGCTGTCGAGGAAGGACTGGCCCAGGCGCAGCACGCGCGGCAGCAGCCAGTAGTATTTGCCATCGGTGGCGGCATAGCCGAAATGCACCAGGCTCAGGAGGTAGCGGCGCGCGGCGGTGCGGGTGAGGTCGGCGGCCAGGCCGGCCTCGGTGGCGGTCATGCGCGGGCGGTCGTCGGTGAAGGCCTCGATCACGCGCAGCCCCTTGCCGAGGCCCTCGATGAGGAGCTTGCGATCGAAGGCGGGCAGGTCGGGGGCGGGCGGATGGGTCATCGGGCTTTCTCAGGGCTAACCCCGGTTTCGATCGTACAGCGCACGGACGCGATCGATGATCGCTCGCCTCAGGGTTCGGCGGCATTGTGAGGAACCCTTGGGCTTCCTACAGTCGGCGCCATGAAGAAGTTCACGCAAGGTCTTCGCGCCCGCCACGGCGCGACGCAACGCTGAGATGCATCGCAGCGTCGCCACCGTCTCGCTCAGCGGCACCCTGCGCCAGAAGCTGGAGGCCATCGCGGCCGCCGGCTTCGATGGCATCGAGCTGTTCGAAGCCGATTTCATCAACTTCCGCGGCACCGCGGCCGAGCTCGGCGCCATCGCCTCGGACCTCGGCCTGTCGATCGACCTCTACCAGCCGTTCCGCGACTTCGAGGGCATGCCCGAGGCGCAGTTCCGCCGCAGCCTGGAGCGCGCCGAGCGCAAGTTCGACCTGATGCAGGCGATGGGCGCGCCCCTGGTGCTGTGCTGCTCGAACACCTCGCCGCTGACCATCGACGATCCGGAGCTGGCGGCCGCGCAGCTGCGCGAGCTGGCCGAGCGCGCCGCGCGGCGCGGGCTGCGCGTCGGCTTCGAGGCGCTGGCCTGGGGCCGCAAGACCTCGCTCTATGGCCAGGCCTGGGACATCGTGCGGCGCGCCGACCATCCGGCCCTGGGCCTGATCCTCGACAGCTTCCACACCCTGTCGCTCAAGGACGATCCGGCCGGCATCGCCCGCATCCCGGGCGACAGGATCTTCTTCCTGCAGATGGCCGACGCGCCGCTCATGGAGATGAGCGTGCTGCAGTGGGCGCGCCACCACCGCTCGTTCCCGGGGCAGGGCGACTTCGATGTCGTCGACTTCTTCGTCCAGACGCTGCGCGCCGGCTACACCGGGCCGCTGTCGCTGGAGATCTTCAACGACGTCTTCCGCGAGACGCCCAACCGCCGCATCGCGGTCGATGCGATGCGCTCGCTGCTCTACCTGGAGAGCGAGGCGCGCGAACGCCTGGCGGCCCGTCCGGCGCCGGCATCGGTGGCGGTCGAGCTGGCCGCCCCGCCGGCGCTGCCGGCGCTCGACGGCATCACCTTCGTCGAGTTCGCGGCCGATGCCGCCGCCGGCGCGGCGCTGGGCGCGACCTTCGAGCAGTTCGGCTTCCGCCGCATCGGCCGGCATCGCTCGAAGGCGGTGTCGCTCTATCGCCAGGGCGACATCCATCTGCTGATCAACGCGCAGCCGGACTCGTTCGCCAGCGAGCGCTTCGAGGCCCACGGCACCTCGGTCTGCGCGCTCGGACTGCGCACCCCCGACCCGCGCACGGCCGTCGAGCGCGCCGTGGCGATGCGCTCGCAGCGCCACGACAGTCCGACCGGACCGGACGAGGTGGCGATGCCAGCGATCGTCGCGCCGGGTGGCAACCTGCTGCATTTCGTGCCGTCCGCGCTCGGCGCGCGCGGCCTCTACGAAGCCGACTTCATCCTCGACGAGGCCGCCATCGGGCAGCTGGAGGCGGCCGATGCCGGCCTGCGCGCCATCGACCACGTGGCCCTGGGCCTGGCGGTCGACCAGCTCGACACCTGGGTGCTGTTCTCGCGCGCCGTGCTGGGCCTGGAGCCGGCCGACAGCCTGGAGCTGGCCGATCCCTTCGGCCTCATCCGCAGCCGTGGCGTGGCCAATGCCGAGCGCAGCGTGCGCCTGGTGCTCAATGTCTCGCTGAGCCAGCGCACGCGCACCGCCCGCGTGATCGGCGTCACCGGCGGCGGCGCGGTGCATCACGTCGCATTGAGTTGCGACGACATCTTCGAGAGCGTGACCCGGCTGCGCTCCCATGGCGTGCGCTTCGTGCCGATCTCCGAGAACTACTACGACGACCTGCCCACGCGGCTCGACCTGAGCGCATCGCTGGTGGCGCGCATGCGCGCGGCCGGCGTGGTGTTCGACCGCTCCGCGAGCGGCGACTACCTGCACATCTACGCCGAGAGCCTGGAAGGCGAGGGCGTCTTCTTCGAGATCGTCCAGCGCGTGGGCGCCTACGATGGCTATGGCAGCACCAACGCGCCGGCCCGGATGGCCTCCCAGGCCCAGCAGAACTGATTCCTTCCCCCGCTTCCGCCTCACACCTATCGGAGACAACCATGGCGACTTCCGCGACAGAGCACGAGCCTCACGGCAAGCACCAGACCAAGAAAGCCACCGCCAGTGGCTGGATCGGTTCGGCGCTCGAGTACTACGACTTCTTCATCTACGCCACCGCGGCGGCGCTGATCTTTCCGCAGATCTTCTTTCCCAAGGGGGACCCCAAGACGGCCATCATCGCCTCGCTGGCGACCTATGGCGTGGGCTACATCGCCCGCCCGATCGGCGCCGCCGTGCTCGGCCACTGGGGCGACACCCACGGCCGCAAGCAGGTGCTGGTGATCTGCATGTTCCTGATGGGCTTCTCGACCGTGGCCGTGGGCCTGCTGCCGACCTACGACCAGGTCGGCCTGCTGGCGCCGTTCCTCCTGGTGCTGCTGCGCCTGGTGCAGGGCTTCGCGGTGGCCGGCGAGATCTCGGGCGCCAGCTCGATGATCCTGGAGCACGCGCCCTTCGGCCGGCGCGGCTACTTCTCCAGCTTCACGCTGCAGGGCGTGCAGGCCGGCCAGATCATGGCGGCGGCGGTGTTCCTGCCGCTGGCCCACTACATGCCGGCCGAGCAGTTCAACTCCTGGGGCTGGCGCATCCCGTTCCTGCTGAGCTTCATCGTCATCGTGGCCGGCTACATCATCCGCCGCGAGGTCAGCGAGACCCCGGCGTTCACCGAGGTCGATGCCTCCGGCAAGGTGCCCAAGGCGCCGCTGGTGCAGGCCGTGACCGAGAGCTGGGGCGACATGCTGCGTGTGATGGCCTGCTCGCTGATGAACGTGATCCCGGTGGTGACCACGATCTTCGGCGCCGCCTACGCGGTGCAGCCGGGCTACGGCATCAACTTCGAGAAGGACGTCTATCTCTGGATCCCGGTGATGGGCAACATCGTGGCCGTGCTGGTGATCCCCTTCGTGGGCAGCCTGTCCGACCGGATCGGCCGCCGCATCCCGATCATGGTGGGCGCCGTCGGCTCGGGTCTGCTGTCCTTCGCCTACCTCTACGCGATCAGCATCCACAACGTGCCGATGGCGATCGTCTTCTCGCTCCTGATGTGGGGCGTGGTCTACCAGGGCTACAACGCGGTCTTCCCGAGCTTCTATCCGGAGATGTTCCCGACCCGCACCCGCGTCTCGGGCATGGCGATCTCGCAGAACCTCGGCACCGCCGTGACCGCGCTGCTGCCGGCGCTGTTCGTCGCCGTGGCGCCTCCCGGCGCCATGAACATCCCGTTCATGATCGGCTCCATCACGCTGGCCGTGACGGTGGTGGCGGCCATCGCCGCCTTCACGGCGCGCGAGACCTATCGCGTCCACATGCAGGACCTGGGCGACAAGAACGCCGTGCCGGTGCCCGTCGCCGAGTACGAGCGCCTGCGCCAGAAGGCCATCGCCGACGGCAAGCTGCCCGACGTCCGGACCGCCTGACGCGCACCGATCCGTCCCGCTTTGCACGCGATGGCGTCACGCCATCGCCTCGCTCCCCACTCCCGGCCAGCGCCCGCGCTGTGTCCGGGAGTTTTTCTTTTGGGCGCAGCCAATTGATTTCCTCGATCTTGACAATTCGCAAACTGGCGTCCGAATGGGTACTAACACGCCTTGCCAGTCCAGGAGGCTGACACCTAGACTTCTCCGCAATCACAAAATAGCAACATAGGAGATGTCCTTGTCCGATACGCCCTTGACCACCTTTCCGGTCGTCGAATCCATCCAACGCAATGCCTATGTGTCGGGCTTCCCGGCCTACGAGGCGCTGGTGGCCGAGGCCGAGGCCGACCACGGCGCCTATTGGGGTCGTCTGGCACGCGAGTTCGTCGCCTGGCGCACGCCCTTCACCCGCACGCTCGACGACAGCGCCGCGCCATTCTTCAAGTGGTTCGAGGACGGCACCCTCAACGTCTCCTACAACTGCCTGGACCGCCAGGTCGAGCGCGGGCTGGGCGGCAAGACCGCCATCCGCTTCGAGGCCGACGATGGCCAGGTCACGCTGGTGACGTACTCGGAGCTGCTCGAGCGCACCTGCCGCCTGGCCAACGCCCTGCGCGCGCGCGGCGTGAAGAAGGGCGACCGCGTGGTGATCTACATGTCGATGAGCGTGGAAGGCATCGTCGCGATGCAGGCCTGCGCGCGCATCGGCGCGACGCATTCGGTGGTCTTCGGCGGCTTCTCCGCGCAGAGCCTGCGCGACCGCATCGAAGGCGCCGGCGCCGTGATGGTCATCACCGCCGACGAGCAGCTGCGCGGCGGCAAGCAGCTGCCGCTCAAGGCCATCGTCGACGAGGCGATCGCGCTGGGCGGCTGCGACTCGGTCAAGGACGTGATCGTCTATCGCCGCACCGGCGGCGACATCGCCTGGCACTCCGGGCGTGATCGCTGGATGCACGAGGAGACCGCGACCCAGCCGGTCGCCTGCGAGCCGGAGTGGGTGGGCGCCGAGCACCCCCTGTTCCTGCTGTACACCTCCGGGTCGACCGGCAAGCCCAAGGGCGTCCAGCACTCGAGCGGGGGCTACCTGCTGCATGCGGCGCTCACCAC